>Ga0302319_10008953_pt1 | contig 19373 bp, 15 predicted proteins | sample Bog_T0_2_FD_203319 | JGI IMG/M metagenome (GOLD analysis project Ga0302319, IMG submission 203319) | Peat permafrost microbial communities from Stordalen Mire near Abisko, Sweden - Bog_T0_2 | ecosystem: Environmental > Terrestrial > Soil > Wetlands > Peat | place: Sweden: Abisko, Stordalen Mire... | reverse complement strand
GAGTTCGATCCGCAGTTTTTCCTCATTGGCGACGGCGGCTGGCTGCGAATCGGGTTGGTGGTCGCCTGCATCATGTTGGGGATTTACTTCCACGATTTGTATACGCAATTCCGCATTAAATCCAAGATTTTGCTGCTGCAGCAGCTTTGCCTGGTGGTTGGCATTGCGTTCCTGACGCAGGCTTTTCTGAGCTATCTACGGCGCCCGGAGTGGATTGTGCCCAAGTGGATGATGATCTTCGGAAGCGCCCTGACGCTGGTGCTACTGCCGGGCTGGCGGGTCTTTTATGGGAGCGTGGTTCTAAAGGCGCTGGGGCAGCAGAAGGTGTTGTTCCTGGGAAGTTCGCCGGTGATCCGGGAGATTGCCGCGCATATGCAAGATCATCCCGAGTTGGGGCTGTCGAATGTCGGCTATATCGACGATTTGGAAGAGGGAACTGCACTACCCGGAGGTCCTCTGCGGGGTCCGATCCGCGACCTGCCGCGGATCGTGGAAGAGCTGAAACCGGATCGGATCGTAGTGGGAATGACAGAGCGGCGGGCCAGATTACCGGTCCACGATCTGTTGCAATTGCGATTCTCGGGAATTCACATCGAAGACTCGCTGAACACATTTGAAGTTACATTCGGGCGGATATCGACGCGTGAATTGCGGCCGTCGCAACTCATTTTTTCGACTGAACTGGGACCGCGCAGGAATAGCGTGACTTTGCACTCCTTATATTCGTTGGCGATCGCGGCGATTTTGACGATTTTGTTTTCGCCGGTGATGTTGCTGGTGGCGATCGCGGTGAAGCTGTCTTCGCCGGGGCCGATTTTCTACGGCCAAAAACGTGTGGGGCTGAACGACCGGATCTTCAAGGTATATAAATTCCGCTCGATGTACGCGGATGCGGAGGCTCGTACGGGCGCGGTGTGGGCTCAGAAGGACGACCCGCGCGTTACGCCGGTGGGACGCGTGATCCGCCGGCTTCGCTTCGATGAATTGCCGCAATTGATCAACGTTTTGAAGGGAGATATGTCGATTGTGGGCCCTCGCCCGGAAAGGCCGGAATTCGTGAAAACGCTGACTGAACAGATCCCGTATTACCGGCAGCGGCATTGTGTTAAGCCGGGGATTACGGGGTGGGCTCAGATTAACTATAAGTATGGGGACAAGCTGGAAGATACGGTGATCAAACTGGAGTATGATTTGTACTACATTAAGAATTTAGCGCTGACCCTGGATACGTTTATCATGTTCCACACTTTGAAAGTGATGCTGTTTTCAGAGACGGCGCAATAGGTGCTGCGGGATAATGAATGGTGTACATCCCTAAGGCTTTCTTTAAGCAGGCACAGTTCATCGCGGCGGTCAACGAAGCAGCCAAGGCGTTGCCCGCGGGTTTCGTGAGTATCACGCCGACCTTTGGAAGCGATTGGGATGGGGAAGATTCCGTATTTTTTCAAGTCGAACTAGCTCCCGGATTGTCGCGCGCCGAACGTCTCGCGTTGACGAACCAAATTAAGTGGCACATTGAGATGGAGGTTCTGCCACTTGAGGAATGGGGCGTTCTGTCTTATTTTCGATTCCACACCCAAGCTCAGCCGGCGCGGATTGAAGAGCCGGCTTTGGGATGATCTCGTATTACTCCCTGTTTCACCTCCTAATTTCGGAAGCGACCCTCCATTGGAACCGTACTGAATTGCGAGCTACCCTGGGGCGGGTATTCGAACACGGGCAAATGAAGCAAGCGGCCGACAAGAAGATCGCGGAGCTTCGAGGCTATTTCAGCCGACGGCCACCAGAGGGGCAGGAACGAACGGTTGCTTTTCATCTACACAAGGTGGCCGCCACATGCGTCCAAGCGCAGTACTATCGAAACGAAGCAGATTACAACACCGCCTCGGAGTGGGAGCTCAACGAAGTGTTGACGCTCATCGATGACGTCGGCGATGCATTCAGGAGTTGGAACATCATCCGCGACCAACCGGTGGCGCAGGCCTATCTGGTTTCCATGCTGGCGACCAAGGAGCGTAAGCAACCCGATGGCCCGAGCGCTGGCAAACGTCCTACCTTGACGGACGCTCCTTAACTCCGATGCATGCGGCGATCCTGCGCCTGTGGCGGACTTTCCGATTCTTGCTAGCCGCGCTGGGATTGCTGTTTCTGACGGTTACGGTCGCGCCTGTGGACGACTTCCTGATCGGCAGACTGGCCGGTCCATGGAACGATCCCACGGGCGACATCCTGATTGTCCCAGGCGCGGAATCCATGAACGATGCCATGGGTCCGTCCTCCTACATGCGGAGCATCTACGCCGTCCGCACATGGAGGCAGGGCGGCTTTCGCCAAATCGTTTTGAGCGGCGGGTCCAGAAATGGAGGGCTTCCGGTGGCCCTGCAGATGCGCGATTACCTGGTGTGCCAGGGAATCCCGTCGACTTCCATCCTGCTGGAGGATCAGTCCCAAACGACCCACGAAAATGCCGTATTCACGGCGAAGCTGCTGGCCGGAGTTCCCGGACGCAAGGTGCTTCTGACCAGCGACTATCATATGTTTCGCGCCTATCGGACCTTTCGAAAGGCGGGGCTGGAGGTGGAGCCGAGGCCATTCCCGGAGAGCGCCAAACGGGCTAACATCTGGACCTTGCGCTGGCCGGTATTCATGGATTTGTGTGTCGAGATCGCGAAAAGCGTCTACTACAAAGCGCGAGGCTGGCTGTAGACGCTTCCCCGATCAGAATAGCAGCTTCAATCCAAACTGAATCTGCCGGGGCGGGTAGGTTGTGCGGATGGTGCCGAAAGCCGCATCCGTCGTTTTCGTGTCCGGCACGCCGAAGTTGGTGTGATTCAGAACGTTGAAAAATTCCGAGCGGAACTGGAGTCCGACTCGCTCCGTGATCCGGAATTTCTTATCCACCGCGAGATCCCACACCTCTAGACCTGGGGCGCGGAAGGCGTTGCGTCCCAGATCGCCAAACGGAGCGCTCGGCGGAGGAGTGGTGAAGGTGTACCCCGCAAAGTAGGTGTTCAGCATCTGCGACGAGCTCTGGCTGGCGGCGCTGCCCGATACGTTCGGCCGTAAAAAGGCTTCACCGCGATAGTCGTTCGAAAGGCCGGTGACGTCGTTCGCCGTAGACGGGCCATAGAAGACGTTGATCGGGGTTCCGGTATTGGCCGTGTTGATACTGTTGGTTTCCCAACCACCCAGAATGGCGTCCAGCACCGGGTTCATGTTCGAACCATACTTGCGGCCTTTGCCGAACGGCAACTGATAGACGACGCTGGTAACGTTCAGGAGTTTCACGTCGTAGCTGGAGGGTCCGCGTTCCGCTTTCAGATCGCGAATGTTTTGCGGATTCGCCTCATAATAACCCGCATAATACTCGAGCGCCTGCTCGGAATCGCCCAGCGCTTTCGACCAGGTAAACGAATTCAGGAAATACAGCCCGGCGGAGAAGCGATGCTCAAAGCGCGCCGACAATCCGTTGTAGTCGTTGTCGCCGGCCGGATCGAGCCACGTAATAGGACCGAACGTCGGGATCGGACGGCGGGCTTGCACTCCCAGTGTCTGGCCGGGCAGGTTTGGATAGGCCTGATTGTAGTCGGCGATGATAGGAAGTCGCAAGCTATGGTTGCCGTTGTAGGCTACTTCGAGCACTGTGTCTTTCGTTAGCTCCCGCTGGATGGTAAACAACCACGATTGAATATAGGGCCAGCGCGTGTTGGCAGGGATGTAATCGACATTCGAATTGACTGCATTGAAATTGGCCGGATTGTCGATGCCGGTAGTAAAGCTGTTGAGCGTGGTGAGAAAGGTCTTCGGCACAGCACCACCGGCCGGAATGGATTGGTTCAGCACTCCGAACAACGCGATTGGAGCGTTAATGCCCTCCTCCGCGCTGCCCACGCGGTTGAAGAACGAGTAACTGATGCCATAGCCCGCACGAATGACGGTCTTGGGAGTGACTGTGTAGGCGAGTCCCAGGCGCGGACCAAAATCTTTGTAGTCGGGATGAACTAGAGCCTTGCCGTATAGGCAGCCACAAGTACTCGACGCGCGAATCAGAGTATCTGTGGTTGGATCGAAGTTCGACCAGTTGTTGTCGCGCTCCCAGATCGGCGTCGCGAACTCCCATCTCAACCCTAGATTTAGGGTGAGCTTGGATGTGACGCGGTAGTCGTCCTGGAAAAACAGTGAGTGGACATGCTGGCGCAGGTTGGTGACGACGTCGTTGCCGAGCGAGATTTGACTGGGAAGTCCGAAAATGAAGTCGGCCAGATCGTAACTGGTGGAATCGCTCTTGATCGCGCAACCCGCCGGTTGGCCCAATTCCGCACAAGTCGGCTTGCTGAACTGCCCGGAATAGGTGTCCGCGCCATAAAGCGGGTTGACGTCCAGCACTTCCGTGCGAATGGCCACAAATTCGTAGCCCATTTTTACGGCGTGGCGTCCGTGTACCCACGAATAATCCAGTTTGGGATCGAAAGCGGTCGGGTTTTGAAATTGGGGATTGCTAGTCTGGCGGCCGAAGGCGGAAAAGCCGCTGACCGATTGCGAGTTTAAACCGCCGGTCAGATTGGGTGTGGTGGGTAGTCCTTCGATGCCGTACAAATCGTCCAGGCTAGGGCCGCCGAGGTACGGTGGAACCTTGCCCCCCAGAACATGCGAGAAGCCGAAACGAGCATCGAGCAGAGAGGAATCGTTGATGGTCCAGGTATAGCCGGCGGCCGCTTGCTGCTGAATGGCGTGAATATAACCGTTGCCGCCTCCGCCGGAAGGCCCAGTGACATCGGGACCGTAATACTGCAGATCCTTGCGCTGGCTGAACCGCAGGAACGCGGCCATTTGGTCGTTGACGTGATAATCCAATTTGGCGTCGTACTTATCGTAGTAGTCGCGAAGCGGGAGCAGAGCCTCGTCGTTGTTGGAGCGACCGGGTCCGTTGGGGGACGGCAGGCCGCTTAACACTGCCGCGGCAAAGGGATTCAAGGTGGAAATGGGGATTTGCGTTCCCGCTTTGTAGACTACGTGGGTCAATGGGTCAACGACCGAGGTCGGAAGAATTCCCTCGCGATCGGTCAGCGACGGTAGTGAATCGAAATTCAGATATTTCTGAAGCTGCCGGTAGCCTTCATAATCTGCGAAGAAGAACAACCGATTCTTGACAATTGGACCGCCCGCCGTGAACCCGAACTGGTTTCTCTGGAGCGTGGGCTTCTGAAATACTGCCGGGCTGAAGGTGAAACCAGCCGCGTTTAGGTCGGTATTGCGCAGGAATTCGTAGGCTGTGCCGTGATATTCGTTGGTACCCGAGCGTAAAACGGCGTTAATTACGCCGCCTCCTACCCGTCCGTATTCGGCGGCGAAGTTGCTGGTGATCACTTTGAACTCGGCAACGGCGTCGGGCGAGGGTTGCACCACCTGGCTCGAATAACCTTGGTTGCTGGGCGAATAAGCGTTGTTATCTAACCCATCGAGCAGAAAGTTGTTATAGGTGCTGCGCATGCCGTTCACGTTGAATGCGCCTTCGCGTGGAGTGCCACTGGGAGAGAAGGAGATCGCCATAGGCGAGCGGTGTACGTTGGTGGCCAGCAGCGCGAGATCCGAATAGTTGCGTCCATTCAAGGGTAATTCGACGATTTGCTGCGTGTTTACCACTTGGCCATGTTCGCTCGAATCCGTCTCCAGGACGGTCGCGACATCGGTCACATTCACAGACTCGGTGATGGCGCCGACCTGCAAACTCAGATCGACCCGCTGGCGAGCGTCCACGTCGACCTTGATCCCGGCCGCTACGGCTCGCGAGAAACCCGGGGCTTCCGCGCTGACGGTGTACCGTCCCACGCGGACGTTCGGGAAGGTGTAATTACCGTTCTCATCCGTTTCGGCCTGGGTCTTGGCTCCGGTACCCTCGTTTAAGAGAGTGACGGAGCAGTTTCCAATCGGGGAACCGGAAGGGTCTCGAACAGTCCCCAACACGTCGGCGGTTTCGAATTGCGCCACGGCGGGAATGGAGAAGAAAACGAGCGCAAGAAGCGCGATGCTTGCGAAATAGCGATTCATCCTAACCTCTCTCGTGGCAGGTTAGCAATCTAATGCTTGAATGCGGTTTCGATCGTGTGAAAACCCGGTTACTTTACAGGCGGCGGCTTTGAAACTGCTAGTGAATGCTGTAGCGAGCTTTCAGCGCGAAGGGAGCAATTTCAATGTCGAACAGTTCGCCGTTGGCGCGGGCCATTTGATATGTGCCGCACATCATTCCCGAAGCGGTCTTCAAGGGACACCACGACGAGTACTTAAACGATTCACCGGGACCGAGAACCGGTTGCTGGCCGACCACGCCCTCGCCCTTGACTTCTTCGGTGTGGTCGAACGCGTCGATGATGATCCAGTGGCGGGTCAGCAATTGAACGGTGTCGTCGCTCTGATTCGTAATTCGGACGGTATATTGAAAGACCCATCCGGCCTGCTGGGGCTGTGAATTCTCCGGCGAGTACTGCGACAGAACCTCAACGCGGATCCCGTGAGTGACGGCTTCGGACATCGGAGCCAGATCCGGCAAAAGCTTGAGCATATTCAGCGCCTATGATAGCAAAGGCGGCAGTCAGGCAATTCCGAGTTTCTTTTGCATTTGCTCCAGCGAAGTACCTTTGGTTTCGGGATAAATGAACCAGACCACGAAGAACTGTAGTACCATCATCGCGGCGAAGAACACGAACGGCGCTCCGCCCGAGCGGGCGGCCATCCGCGGAAAGATACCTGAAATCAGAGCGTTCGTGAACCAGTGAGAAAAGCTGCCGAGGCTTTGGCCCTTGGCGCGCACGCGGTTGGGGAACACTTCGCCGATATACACCCAGATCACGGCACCCTGTGAAAACGCGAACGAGGCGATGAACCCGACCAGCAGCCAGACCAGCAAATTTTCGTGCTTATGTACGATGAAGATCCAGGCCACCCCGCCGAGCGACAGCGCGGTTCCCACGGAACCGATCAACAGCAGCGTCTTGCGGCCAACTTTGTCGATGATCGACATCGCCAGCATGGTGAACAGCAGGTTGGTCCCGCCGATGGCGACGGCTTGCAGGTCGCCGGAGACTTTGTCGAATCCGGCTTTGGCGAAAATATCATTCAGGTAATAAAGAATTGCGTTGATGCCGGAAAGCTGGTTGAACATTCCGATGGACGCCGCGAGAAAGATGGGCAGGCGGTACTTCCATAGGAACAATGGCTCCTCGCCGTGGCCATGCGCGGCGTCGATCGATTGAACGATCTCCTGTAGTTCCTGCTCATATTGTTCTTCGCCTGTTAGCCGCAGGACCTCGCGTGCCTCCGGGATGCGCTGCTTCTGCACCAGCCAGCGTGGGCTGCGCGGAATGGTGAAGAGCATGGCGAAGAATCCGGCTGCCGGAAGCGCGGCCACGCCGAGTTTCCAGCGCCATTCGAGCGGTCCTAAAGCAGCTTGTCCGATGACGAAGTTCGAAAAATACGCGACCAGGATTCCGAAGACGACGTTGAACTGAAAGAAGCCAACCAGGCGACCGCGCCACTTCGGTGGAGCGATCTCGGCGATGTACATGGGTCCCAGGACGGACGATCCGCCAATGCCGAGTCCGCCGATAAAGCGGAAGAACACCAGCGAATACCAATCCCAGGCGAACGCGCAGCCGAGCGACGAGATCAGGTAAAGCACGGCCATGACGCGGAGGCTGTCGCGGCGCCCCCACTTGTCGCCGGGAATTCCGGCCACCATCGAGCCGACGACAGTGCCCCACAGCGCGCTTGCCACAGTCCAGCCCAACAAATCTGGGGAGAGATGAAAAAGTTGTGTGAGTTGGCCGGTGGTGCCGGAAATGACGGCGGTGTCGAATCCGAAGAGCAAGCCTCCCAGCGCCGCCACCACGGTGCTCTTGACAAGATATCCGTTGAGTTTCTGCAAGCAAACGAATGTATCACAATATGGGAGATGATCATTGCCGATCTGCAACACATCGCCGGCCGCGTCTATCCGGCAAGGCGCCGCACACAGAATCTGGTAGGCGGCGCCAGTCCTATTCAGGCCGCGAATTTCAGCATGGGCGAAGTAACGCTGGAGCCTGATGGTGGACAAGTCCCGTGGCACAACCAAGAGCAGGAAGAGATTTATTTCGTGGTCGAGGGGACGGCTGAGATGTGTCTGGGCGAGGAGCGCTTAGTCGTGCGTGGGGGCCAGGCGGTTTATATACCGCCGACAGTGTTTCATCAACTCACCAATGTGGGCCATACGCCGTGCCGCATGATCTACTGCTACGGACCGGCGGGCGACGTCGCCCACTGGAAGCAGGAACTGGAAGGCACATTGCCCCGTGCCGGAGTGGAAGCGCCTCCGCTGCCTGCGGGCGCTCGGCCCCAATGCACGGAGAAGCCTCGATGAACATCGGGATCATCATGAACGGCGTCACTGGACGCATGGGATTGAACCAGCATCTACGGCGATCGATATACGCCATCATGCAGCAAGGCGGCGTGCGGGCGGCCGATGGCGAAGTGATTGTTCCGCGTCCATTGTTGGTGGGACGCAACGCTGCGAAGCTGCAGGAGATTTCGGTGGAGTTTGGCGGATTGCCGTACAGCACCGACCTCAATACCGCTTTAAGGGACCCGTCCTATGCGATCTACTTTGACGCCCAGACGACCGACCGGCGAGTGGAATCGGTGAAGAAAGCGATTCAAGCGGGCAAACATGTTTACTGCGAGAAGCCCACGGCCGAAACGTTGGAGGATGCCTGCGATTTATACCGGGCGGCCGAGCGCGCGGGCGTAAAGCATGGCGCGGTGCAAGATAAGCTCTGGCTACCGGGCTTGCAGAAGTTGAAGACTCTGCGGGAACTGGGATTTTTTGGCAGGATTTTTGCGGTGCGGGGCGAGTTTGGCTATTGGGTCTTCGAAGGCGGCCTGGTGCCGGCGCAGCGTCCTTCCTGGAACTACCGCAAGGAGGCCGGCGGAGGCATCATCATCGATATGTTGTGCCATTGGCGTTATGTGCTGGATAACCTCTTTGGCGAAGTAAGGTCGGTGTCGTGCCTGGGGGCGACGAATATTCCGAAGCGCTGGGACGAAGCCGGCCGCGAGTATACGGCCGATGCCGAAGATGCGGTGTACGCGACCTTTCAGCTTGAGAACGGAATAGTGGCGCACTTTAACTCTTCCTGGTGCGTGCGCGTGCGGCGCGACGATCTATTAACGATTCACGTGGATGGCACGCAAGGCTCGGCGGTAGCCGGATTGCGGGATTGCTGGATTCAGCCTTATGCAGCCACGCCGCGTCCGGTGTGGAATCCGGATATTGCGAGTCCGCTTAACTATTTCGAGCAATGGCAGAGAGTGCCGGAGCAGATGGAGTTCGAAAACGCGTTCAAAAAACAGTGGGAGTTGTTCCTGTTACACGTTGTGAAAGATGAGCCGTTTCCGTGGAATTTGCGCGAGGCAGCCAAGGGAGTTCAGTTGGCCGAGAAGGGGCTGGAATCCTGGCGGACGCGCGCGTGGGTGGATATTCCAGAGCTGCCGGGCAAATAGCAGCGCCCTTGCATATTACTTGTAACCTCAACGCGGACCGAGTGCGCCTAATATGAAGTAGATACAACTTTGGACCGTCTGATTTGCAGATACTGGGGAATCGGCGCGCTGCTGGCCATGCTGGCGGCTACGCACGCGTTGTGCCTGGATTCAAACCGGTCGCTGACGCAGTATATGCACAGGATCTGGCAGACGCCACAAGGGCTGCCGCCCGCGACAATTCGCTCCATTATTCAATCGAAAGACGGCTACATGTGGCTGGGAACGGACCGCGGGCTGGTGCGTTTTGACGGCGTCCGTTTTACTGCCGTTCCGGATTTGAAAGCGGCTGGAGCGGAGGAACCGCGCATCCGCCAACTCTACGAAGACTCCTCCGGCGACTTCTGGATGGCCACTTCGAATACCGGTTTGCTGAAGCTGCACGATCGGGCGATCACGCGATACTTGCCTTCTGAGAGCGTCAACTGCGTTGTCCCGGACGGGCACGGCTCGCTGTGGATCTGTAGCGAACACGGACTCGAACACCTGAGCAAGGGCAAGAACGACCTGATCAGCGAATCGAGTGCTGAAACGGCTTGCGTGCGAAAAGACGGCAGCGTCTGGTTCGGCGGGGCGAGCGGCGAGTTAGGCATCTGGGATGGCAAGAAGCTATCCACTTACCAGCTTCGATCGCTGCCCGGCTACGCGACCGTGCAAACTCTGCTGGCGGCGAAAGACGACACCCTGTGGATCGGCACCAGCGACGGGTTGATCCGGCTGGCTAATGGACGGGAGCAACGCTTCACCAAGGCGGACGGGCTGGCGAACAATTCCGTATTCACGCTGGCAGAAACCCAGGATGGCAGTATCTGGATCGGAACCAATGACGGGTTCAGCCGTTTTCGCGGCAGGGAAATGGAAAGCTTTGGCACGAAGAACGGCTTATCGCAAAGCACCGTTTACGCGCTGTTCGAAGATCGGGAAGGCAGCCTGTGGGCGGGTACCAAGCGTGGCCTGAACCAGTTTCTGGATCGCCGGACCATTCCGATTACTGCCAGCGAGGGACTGCCGAGCAACGATACGGGACCAGTGCTGCAGGATGTGAGCGGCAACATCTGGGTGGGCACGCTGGGCGCGGGTTTGGGGAAGTACGCAGGTCACCGGTCTACCATTCTGACTACGAAAAACGGTCTTTCGAGCAATACGATCGTTGCGCTGGCGGTGGATGGACATGGCGGCGTGTGGGTGGGCACGGACCGCGGGCTCGATTTCATTCGCGACGGGGAAATCGTACGGCGCTACACCACTTCGCAAGGACTGCCTTCGAACTCGATTCTGAGCCTGCTCTATGACGCCAATAGAACGTTGTGGATAGGAACGGCAACCGGTCTGGCGATTTTGCGCGACGGTTACGCCGAGTTGCTGTCGCCGTCGCGAACTCGTTTCGGGATCGTGGCGTTGGGCGAAGCGGGCGGACTGGTCTATGCGGCCGAAGCATCCAGCGGTGTACGAGTCTTCTCGGAACGAATTGTGCGGGAAATGCCGGGCCAGAAGCTGCCGTTGCGCTATGTAGATGCGTTCTACAAAGATGCGGACGGCTTCTTGTGGATGGGCACCGCAGGCAGCGGATTGTATCTTCTGAGTGGCGGAAACCCGGTTCATTTCTCCAGCAACGACGGGCTGTTCGACGACGAAATTTATGGCATTGCGGGCGATGACCGGGGCCAACTTTGGATGGCCTGTAGCAAGGGTATCTTCTCTGTAAACCGCGCCGATCTGCACAAGTTTGCCGGCGGTGGCAAAAAGAAGTTCGACAGCAATCCGTATAGTCCGCTGGACGGATTGCAAACGGTGGAATGCAAATCGGGCGTGCAACCGGCCGCCTGGCGGATGCACAACGGGCACATCTCGTTTTCGACGATTCGGGGCTTACTGGTGATCGACCCGAATCAGGTGGACCCCAAGGTTGGACCGCCTCCGGTGGTGATCGAATCGGTCACGGTGGACGGGCGGAGCGGGCAGCCGCGGGAGATGCTGGATCTTTCGCCAGGCGAGCGCAATTTGACGTTCAGCTACACCGGCCTGAGTTTCCGCTGGCCGACGCGGGTTACGTTCCGCTATAAGCTGGAGGGATTCGATCGCGACTGGATCGACGCGGGAACCCGCCGCGAGGCTTTTTATACCAACCTGCCGCCGCGCAGCTACCGTTTTCGCGTGACCGCCTGTAACCCGGACGGCGTCTGTAATGAAGCTGGTGCGTCGGAGACGTTCGTGTTGCCGGCGCGCTTCTATCAGCGGTTCTGGTTTTGGGTATTGTGCGCGATCGTGCTGGCGTCTTTGGTGCGGCTCGGCTTTGGACTGCGCATACAACATTTGAAGCGGCAGTTTGGGATGGTGCTGGCGGAACGCAGCCGGATCGCGAGGGAATTGCACGACACATTGATTCAGGGCTTTTCTGGCGTGACCATGCAGATGCAGGCCTTGGCCGTGCGGCTGGCTCCGGAACATAAGAGCCGGTTGGAAGACATCATCGAAGATTCGGCCGGTTGTCTGCGGGAGGCGCGCCGATCGGTGGCGGACCTGAGAAACAGCAGTCTGCCGGAGTCGGGGCTTTCAGCGGCGATCGCTGGGGCGGCAAGGCAAAGCGTTGCTCCGTCGGGCGCACGTTTGAAGCTCAACCTGGAACCCGTTCCAGGAAACCTTTCCGCCGACGTAGAATACAACCTGGTGCGGATCGCGCAGGAGGCGGTAACGAATTCAGTGAAGCATTCGGGCGCGCGCACCATCGAAGTAGTTTTAGCAGCTACGCAAGATTCCATGCGGCTCTCGGTACAGGACGACGGATCTGGATTTGTGCGGGCAGGAGAACCGGCCGGGAACCACTATGGATTGGTCGGCATGCAGGAACGGGCTCGCGACATCGGCGCGGTTTTCCAGGTGGCGAGTGAGTTGGGACAGGGAACTACAGTATCGGTGGCGCTGCCGATCCGGCGCACCCGCGACGGCATGGGTCCGTGGAATGTGACGCAGAGTTTGAAGCCGGAGTTGTAAATGATCGAGCGAGACGAACAAGCTCTAATTCGCGTGCTGTGTGTGGACGATCACCCAATTGTGCGCAAGGGGATCGCCTCGCTGCTGGCCAATGAGACAGACGTCGTGCTGGTGGGAGAAGCGTCGAACGGGAAAGAAGCGGTGCGGTTATTTCGCATGTTCCGCCCGGACGTGACGCTGATGGATCTACGCATGCCCGACATGGATGGCATCGCCGCGGCGCGGGCCATCCGCAGTGAATTTCCGGAAGCGCGCATTATCGCCTTGACCAGTTATGACGGCGATCAGGATATCTATCAAGCGCTGGAAGCGGGCGTGCGTGGTTATTTGCTGAAAGAGATGGTGCATACGGACGTGCTGCGGGCTATTCGCACGGTACATTCCGGCAAGCGTTTGATGCCGCCGGAAGTGGCCGAACGGCTGAGTGAGTATTTCCCGCAGATCGCTTTGACGCCGAGGGAAGTGGAAGTTTTATCGTTCGTGGCCAAGGGTCTGGCGAATAAAGATATTGCGAATCATCTGGGGACCGCCAGCGGGACCATTAAGATGCATGTACAGAATATCATCGGCAAGCTGGGCGCGGCGGACCGTACCCACGCGGTGACGATCGCGCTGGAGCGGGGGATTCTACATTTGAATATTAACGGGCCGATCTCCGGCGGTATTTGAATGTTAATTAAGAGCGCCCGCCGAATACACGGTCCGTCCCCGAACGAGTGTCAGCTCGCATTTCATGTTACGCAGATCCGCGGCGGGGATGGTGTAAGGATCGCGATCCCAGACAGCTATGTCGGCATCCTTCCCGGGTTCAATCGATCCTACGGTCTTCTCCAGAAACAGTTGATGCGCGGCCCAGATGGTGTATGAGCGCAAGGCCGTATGAATGTCTACCGATTCCGCGGTACCAAAGGGCTGCTCGCCATAGGTACCTTTCAGGGTCCGGCGTTCTACCGAAGCCCACAAGCCATAGCGGGCCGGAAATGGAGTGACTGGAAAGTCCGATCCACCGCTCCATAGGATTCCCCTTAACAGATAGGTCTTAAAGGGCATCAAACGCTGCGCGCGCTGAGGTCCCAAATTGCCGGCGTAGTTATCGCCGATCCACCACATGAACGTCGCTTGCGCCTCGGGGTAGCCGGAATCGTAATCTCTCTGGAGGCGTGCCATGGTCTCAATGGCATGATCGGTCGGCGTGTTGCAGTGGATCACTCCATGCCTTAGTCCTTGGGTGGGCTTTTCCTTCAGCAACTGCGCATAGGTGTCCACCACCCAGTCGATGGCATGGTCGCCTATGGCATGGGTGCTGATATGAATACCGGCATTATGAAACATTTTGGCCTGGGCGCGATAGACTTCGGGATCGGTAGTTGGGTAGCCTTTGTTGCCCGTGTCAGTGCCGGTCGAGTTCTTATTCCAATCGTCGTACATCCAGGCGGTGCGCGCTCCACCACTGCCGTCCATGAAGAACTTGACGCCTCCCGATAGCAGCTTGCCGTCGAACGATTGCGGCGGCTTAGGAAGCGCGGAGGCATAGGCCAGGGCCTCACGCGCCGACGCCAAGGTCCAACCGCCGCGCCACAGAGCGAAGATGCGAACGTTCAGCTTGTCTTGGTGAAGCAACTCCTGGTAGAGCGACCAATCGCCATCCTCCATGCCGGGGTTCTTGACGGCGGTCATACCTTCGCGGTTGAATCCGGAGATGATCTCGATTAATCCGTTCTTGCGCTGTTCGCGGGTGTAGGGCGGGATCAGGCGGGTGACGATTCGATATGCGGCTTCCTCTTTGAAGACCCCGGTGGGATTGCCATTCGCGTCGCGATCGATGGTGCCGGCGGGTGGATTCTTCGTTTCGCGGGTCACTTTGGCGAGCTTTAGCGCGTAGGTATTGGCGACTCCATAATGGCCGGTGGTATGCAACAGCCAAACAGGGTTATCGGGCGCCACCTTATCGAGATCGGAAGCCAGCACGTAGCGGTGTTCGGCCAACTTGCCTTCATCCCAACCGCTGCCTTCGATCCATTCACCAGGTTTCGCCTTGGCGACTTTAGCTTTCACGCGCTGCAGAATATCGTCGATGCGGCTGATGGACGGATCGCTGAGTTGAACTCCATAGAGTTCCTGGACGCTTTGGAAATGGCAATGCGTGTCGATGAGGCCCGGGGTGGCAGTGCGACCGTGCAGGTCGATCACGCGAGCGCCGGGAGCAGCGGCTTTACGCGCGGCGTCGTTGGAGCCTACCGCTACGATTTGGCCATCCGTGATGGCGACCGCTTCGGCGACGGAATCCTTTGAATCGACGGTCAGGATTTTGCCGTTGACCAGAATCAGGTTTTGCGCCTGCGCAAGGAGCGCGGCGCACGCCAGAAGAATCGAAAGTCGCATAAGGGATCTTCGATTCTAACAAGGCCTGCTATGAGCGACAATGGAGCGATATGAAACGCCGCGATCTTCTCTCGGGACTCTTGTTGGCGGGCCTGGACACGGGAGCGCAAACACGGCCAGCCGGTGAGGCGGCGGAATCGCTCTACATTCCGAAGCCGCAATTGGTGGAGGATCGTCGATTCCTGCACGACTTCATGGACGAGTTTGCGTTCGTAGATCTGGTGACGGTGTCGCCTTTACTGCGGATCACGCATATTCCGGTGTTTCTGGATCGCAGCGTTGGGTCCTATGGGACGATTCACGGCCACATCTCGCGGCAGAACCCGCAGAGCGGCGCGTTCGACAGCCGGCAAACCGGAGTCATCGTTTTTCATGGACCGCATGGCTACATTTCGCCGACCTGGTACGCCAAGACCGTCAATGTGGTTCCGACCTGGAATTTCGCGGTGGTCCATGCTACGGGAAAGTTACGGCCGGTGGCGAGCGAGGCGGCGCTGAACGAGCTGCTTACTAAACTGATCGCGAAATTCGAGAGCTATGAAGGGACGAACTACGATTTCGCTAAGATTGACGACAGTTATAAGTATGGCTTGATGAAAGGCATCATTGGATTCGAGATGGAGATCGAGCTTTTGGAAGGGAAGTTTAAGCTGGGACAGGATCGGAGTGCGGCTGACAAGCAGAGTTTGTTGAAGAAGCTAGGCAATGGAAAGGCGCCTCGATCTCTTCCGGAGTATACGGCTAGCTTTTTCGAATGGAAAAATAAGGCATAAACGACGGGCGCGCGTTAATCCACGCAACCCGGCCGTGTTTTAGCTATTCGCGGTGGCGTCGGCTTAAGATTCGGAAACTTGCAGCGGGAGCCAGACTTCCAATCAATGAATTCTGTCGAATCCTGTTTGGCCCAGAACTCGCGCTCGCCGGCTTCCGATCTAAACTCGGGAATTCTCTTTTTCTTCTTGGCTGCCACAGATTCAGTATAAAACTGCTGCCATTATAGTGTTGATCTCGATGTTTGCCCGATTGCAAAAGCTCTTCCTTGTCCTGCTGACCGCCGCCTCGCTCGCGGCTCAAAATGCCCGCGCCACCCGCACGCGTGAATTCCTAGGATTGGGTCCGGCGCCGGATCCGGCAGCCGCTGAGCGGGGCGAGAAACTTTACACGCCGAATTGCGCCTTTTGCCACGGAGCCAAAGCGAACGGCGGCGATACCGGCCCAGACCTGATTCGTTCCGCGCTGGTGCTACATGACGAAAAGGGCGAGTTGATCGGGCCGGTGGTTCACAAAGGGAGGCCGGATCGCGGGATGCCTGCCTTTGCCAGTTTCGCACAGGCTCAACTCGCGGATCTCGCGGCATTTCTGCATATGAAGATCGAACTGGCCGCCAATCGCGGGTTGTATAAGGAAGTCAATATCGTAACCGGCAACGCGCAAGCCGGCGCGTCATACTTCAACGAACACTGCACCACTTGCCACTCCGCCAGCGGCGATCTGGCCCATGTCGGCGCCAAGTTCGAGCCGCCCGATTTACAGACGCAGTTCCTATACCCTACGTCCGCCGCGCCCGCGCCTAAGGTTACGGTGACGCTGCCATCCGGCGAAACCATCGCCGGACGCTTGAAGCGCCTGGACGATTTTAATGTCTCCCTCTACGATTCCGATAATGCTTATCGTTCCTGGCCCCGCAGCGAGGTCAAGGTGGACGTGGAAGACCCATTCGCTTCCCATCGAAAACTGCTGGATCAATACAGCGACGCGGACGTGCATAACCTGCTGGCCTATCTGGTGACGTTGAAATGAAACATCTGCCCCTGTTGCTGTTGCCCGCTCTGATCGCGGGATCGAATTGGCCTACTTACAACGGCGATTACTCGGGCCGGCGCTTCAGTTCTCTTGCGCAGATTCAGGCATCGAATATCGGAAGTCTGGCCCTGAATTGGATGTACCGCGTCAACATTGGAACGCAGCGCGGGATCGGCAACGTGCAGATCAAGTCTACGCCTTTGATGGTGAACGGCATCCTCTATTTCACAGTTCCGGATCACGTTTATGCCATCGATGCACGCACCGGCGAGGAGTTGTGGCACTACGACTGGATGGATCAAGGCGGCCATCTGATCGGCAATCGCGGCGTGGGCATGTATGGCAACTGGCTGTACTTCATGGCGCCGGATGGCTGGTTCATCTCTCTTAATGCTCGCGACGGCAAGGAACGCTGGCGAAAGAAGGTTGCCGACGAGAAGATGCAATACTTCACCACCATGGCGCCGATGATCGTTGGCAATCACGTCATCGTGGGAGTGGGCGGGGACGCGATGGACGTGCCAGGATACTTGGAGGCGCGCGACCCGGAAACGGGCGACCTGCAGTGGCGTTGGAACAGCGAGCCGCGACCAGGCGAACCGGGGGCGGAGACTTGGCCCAATCAAGCCGCCATGGAACACGGCGGAGGCATGACTTGGCTGCCGGGGACCTACGATCCGGAACTGAATCTGCTGTATTGGGGAACCGGAAATCCGAATCCGGTTTATGCGGCACAGGGGCGAAAGGGCAACAATCTGTGGACTTGTTCCATCGTCGCTCTGAATCCGGATACGGGCAAGCTGGTGTGGTATTTCCAAGCCTCGCCGCACGATACGCACGACTGGGATAACGTGGAAACGCCGGTCTTATTCGATGGTGAATTCAAAGGGCGCCCGCGTAAGCTGCTGGCGCAGGCCGCCCGCAACGGATACTTTTTTGTGCTGGATCGCACCAACGGCGAAAACTTGGTCTCGGCGCCGTTTGTGGGGACGAACTGGTCGAAAGGAGTGGACGCCAAGGGGCAACCCATTCCGGATACCGCCAAGGAGCCGCAGGTGGACGGAGCGTTACTGAACATTCCAGGCGGGGGCGGCACGAACTGGATTCCACCGAGCTTCGATCCGCAGACCGGGCTCTTCTACGTGAACGCGGTTCGCGGCTACGCGATCACTTATCTCACCGATACCGACGAAAGGCCGGAGGGCTATGGCGGGACTGGGCATAGCCTTTGGTCGATTCCGGTGCTGGAAGCAATCGACTACCGCACCGGCCAGATCCGCTGGAGTCATGAATACCCAGCGAAAGGACTGGGAGGCCTGGGCGGTCCAGGGATCCTGACCACCGCCGGACATCTTCTCTTCACGGGCGACCCTGCCGGCAACTTGATCGCTTTCGATCCCGGGAATGGGGGCATACTCTGGCATTTCCACATGTTATCGCCGTTGAGCAACGGTCCGATGACTTACGAATTGAACGGTAAACAATACGTTATCGCCGGCGCCGGCGACACGCTGTATGCGTTCACGCTGCTTCGGTGAGGAGTGAATCGTGAACAGTTTCCTTAAACAACCTCGGCAACCTCGTCGGGCAGTAGTTGGTATTGACGCAGATGATGAAGTAGTTTCCCGATGTCCACGGGCTTGGTGACGTATGCGTCACACAATCCATTGAAAGCGGCAAACACATGCTTGGAGTCGCTCATGGCGGTGGTCATGATGATTCGTACGCCCGTTCCCGCCAGAATTCCGCCCGCATCCTCCAACTCACGGATTTCGCGCAGTGCGGTGAGACCATCCATCTCCGGCATCATGATATCCATGCAGATGAGGTTGTACGGCTTCATCTGTTGCCTGGCGGCTTGAAATGCCGCGATGGCTTCGCGGCCGTTCACGGCGATGTGACACTCACCGTATTTAGACAAGTAAGTTTGCAGCAGGAGCCTGCTGCTGAAATCGTCTTCAACTACTAGTGTTCTCATATTTGAAGTCTTCCCGCCGATCCCAACCCCGAGCGTTCGAGGACGGAGGTCAGCTCCTTTAAGCGTTCTTCCAATTCCGAAGTGAAGGCTGCGGCCTCGGCGATATTCCCGGCGCGAGCCCGGATTTCGATTTGTTGCGCGGTGTCGCTGAGCCGCTCCGCCGAAAGCACCCCCGAAGCTCCACGGATGGAATGGGCTTGCCGTTCCGCACCCCTGGCGTCACCCGCTTCCAGCATGCGCAGCAGATTCAGGACCTGCCCGGGTACATCTTCGAGAAACCCGTCGATCACGCTTCCGGCTAGATCCTGGTCCCCCATCAGACGTTCCAACATAGCCTTCAGGTTGAAAGTTCCCGCAGGTTCTTCAGGCAATGGCCGGAACGCCAGGCTTCGGTTGCCTATGCCATTTAATATGTCTTCCAAAGGACGTTGAAAGATCGGCTTCATAATGAGGGCCGTAACCGTTAATTCCGGGTCGCGTGTTTGAGCGGGATCTCCCAGATGGGTCATTAGCACGATGACGGTTTCAGCAAAAGCTTTAGAGCGATCGCTCGCAATCCGGGCATCGATAAAGGCTACACCATAAGGCTGCTTCTCAGCGACCGACTCCCGCAGCAATTTCTCCGCGCTCTCCCAGTTTGCGG
>Ga0302319_10008952_pt1 | contig 19373 bp, 14 predicted proteins | sample Bog_T0_2_FD_203319 | JGI IMG/M metagenome (GOLD analysis project Ga0302319, IMG submission 203319) | Peat permafrost microbial communities from Stordalen Mire near Abisko, Sweden - Bog_T0_2 | ecosystem: Environmental > Terrestrial > Soil > Wetlands > Peat | place: Sweden: Abisko, Stordalen Mire... | reverse complement strand
GCCCTGCTGGAACAGCTGGCCGCCGGCATCACCGAACTGGAGGACCTCACCTTCATGCTGCCGCCGCAGCCCTGCGAGGCCGTGCTCTACCTGAACCAGGGCGAGCCGGAGGTGCGCACCCTCACCGCAGCCGAAGCGGGGATCCTGCATCGGCTCGCGGACGGCGGCGAACGGGAGCCGGAGGACGGGCCGGCCCTTGGTTTTCTGCATTCGCTGATCCCGGATGGGATCATACTGGCCGCATCATGATCATCCCTGACATCGACGATCTCATCCTGGAGCACGACGACGAATCGGGCATCGAGGAAGTGGGCCGGCGGGTGCTGTCCAGGGGCCCCTGGACCACGGTGGCCTTCCTGGTCAAGACCCGCTCCAGCCCCGACGGGCCATGGGAAGGACCTTTCCTCTGGCTGCACCGCTACCAGAAGGTGGCCCAGGGCTGGAAGCTGGTGAGCCGGTTCCACACCACCGAGACCGAGCAGCTGGAGAACCTGGTGCTGGCCCTGAAAGGGTGGGCCCTCGTCACTTCGTGAGGGTGAACCGGTCCAGTTCCTCGCCCACGGCGTTGAGCTGCCGGAACAGCAGGGTCCGGCCCTTGATGTCCAGCAGGGAGAAGGACTGTTCGTCGAACACGGCCCGGACCACGAAGGGCTTCAACTGGAACAGGGCCCCCTTGCCCTTCAGGTGCAGGTGGGCGCCGCCGCCGCCGGTGATGATGTGGATCACGCCCCGGGCCCGGGTGCGCCTGGCGCCGTCGAACGGCTCGTCCCAGGCCAGCTTCCCCTTCATCTCCCCCTGCTGGCTGCGCGGATCCAGGCCGGCCAGGCTGTCCGGATCCGGGGCGAACCTCAGCGGTTTGGTCCGGATGTAGGTGTGGATGTGCCCGGTGAAGGCGATGTCCACCCGGTACTGTTCCAGCAGCGGCCACAGCTGGGACATCCACAGCTCCTTGTAATGATTGCCGTCGGCCAGATTGAAGGCCGGATGGTGGAACACCACGAAGCGCCAGAGGGCGCCCTTGGCCTGCTCCAGGTCCCTGGCCAGCCAGTCCCGCAGCTCCCGGGTCTCCCAGCGGACGTACGGGTTGGAGTCCAGCACCGTCCAATGGACATCCCCGGAATCGAACGAAAAGTTGCCCATGGTTGGGAAACGGCCGTTCGCGGCGGTGAGGAACGGCTGCCAGGTCCAGTCCGCCCCGGGATGGAGGGGCGGGCTGTTGGGGCCCCCCGGCTGCAGCCTGGGCCCATTCAGGGGCTGGTCCCAGTAGAGGTAGTAGGCCAGACCGTCCGGAACCGCGGTATAGGGATGCCTGGGGCCCCGCTCGCCGACGTCGTGGTTGCCCAGGGCGCCCACGAACAGGGTGCTGCGCAGGAGCGGAGCCCCCAGTGCCGGATCGGTCCGGTCCGCGTTGTAGACCGGGAAGAAGTTGTTCCGGTATTCCGGAATCCGCCCGTCCTCGTAGATGATGTCGCCGGGAACCACCACCAGGTCCGGCTTCTGCCGGTGCAATTGGGCGGCGATTGCCTTGGGCGGTTCCTTGCCCGTGGCCAGGTCGCCCATGACCGCCACCCGCTGGGGTTGACCCGCCCCCTTGCGGGCCATGGCCTCGCTGAGGAACACCTGCTTGCCGTCCAGCATCACCCGGTAGCTGAAGGCCACCCCGGGGGTCAGGGGCCTCAGCAGGGCGCGGTAGACCCGGTGCGGCTCCACCGTGGCCACCGCCACCAGGGTCCAGCTGGGCTGGACGGTCAGGTCCCAGCCCTTGTGGGAGTCCAGCTTCACCTGCACCGACCAGCCCGCGTCCCGGTCCGGCGCATGCCAAAGCAGGGTCAGGGAATCCAGGCTGGGGGAGGCGCTGCCCAGCTGCAGGTAGGGCTGCACCAGGAACGGCGCCGGGGCCGGCTGGGCCAGCTGGGCCGGCTGGGGTTGACCCCAGGCCGCGGCCTGGAGCAGCAGAACCAGGAATAGCCTCACCACCCCCATGGATCCCCCCCAGCCATCCGGGCAAGGATCCCCTGCCGGAGCGCGCTGATATAATAATATATTTATTAAAAATTCGCCAGGGATGTCCCACCGCGAGGAAGGAGTGCGGACGAACCTCCCCAGCCATGAGAAGCTTGAGGATTAATTGGAGTCCGCATGGCGATCGCACTGGGTCTGGTCAAGGTGAGCAAGCGCTTCGGCGCCCAGCCCATCCTGGAGGAGCTGTCGTTCGGCCTCCAGATGGGCGAGAAAGTGGGGCTCATCGGCCGGAACGGCGCCGGCAAATCCACCCTGTTCAAGCTGCTGGCCGGCGAGGACAGCCCCGATTCCGGGGAAGTGGTGCTCACCCAGGGGCTGCGGGTGGCGCACCTGTCCCAGGATCCCCATTTCGCCGAGGACGCCACCGTCCGCACCGCCCTGGAAAGCGCCCTGGCCGACCACAAAGAACTGATCCGGCGCCATGCCCAGATCCACGAGGCGCTCCAGGCCGGCCCGGACCGGGCCGGCCAGGAGCGTCTGCACGCGGAACTGGACGCGGTGGAGCACCACCTCCACCACATGGGCTGGGACCTCGAGCCCAGGCTCAAGGAAGCCCAGACCACCTGGGGCCTGCTGGACCTGGAGGCCACCGTGGAGAGCCTTTCCGGCGGCTGGCGCAAGCGGGTGGCCTTGGCCCAGGCCTGGCTGCAGGATCCGGACGTCCTGGTCATGGACGAACCCACCAACCACCTGGACCCCGAGCAGGTGGAAAAGCTCGAGCTCTGGCTGCAGCAGTTCGTGGGCGCCCTGCTGCTGATCACCCATGACCGCCATCTCCTGGATGGCGTGGTGGACCGCATGCTGGAGCTGGAGAACGGCGCCGTCACCAGCTACGACGGGTCCTACAGCGACTACCTGCTGGAACGTTCGGACAAGGAGTTCCGGGAATCGCGCCTGACCGAGCACATGCAGAACCGGCTGCGCCGTGAGCTGGCCTGGCTCCGCCGGGGGGCCAAGGCCCGCACCCGCAAGTCCAAGCTGCGCATCAACGACGTGCTGGACCTCAAGGACGAGGTGGCTGACCGCTCCCGCCTGGAGGAGCGCCAGGCCCTCACCTTCGCCGGCGGCTCGAACCGCTCCGACTCCCTGCTCACGGTGGAGGACCTGACCTTCAGCTACCCGGGCACCTCGGTGGAACTGGCGGGCGGCCTGAACCTGTACCTGCAGCGGGGCCAGCGGATCGCCATCCTGGGCCCCAACGGCTGCGGCAAGTCCACCCTGCTCAAGCTGCTGCTGGGCGAACTGGAGCCCTCGGGCGGCGTCATCAACCGCCATCCCAAGCTTTCGGTTTCGGCCATCTCCCAGGGCCGGGGCGAGATGCGGGGCGACCTGAGCATCGCCGACAACATCGCCGAGCGGGCCTCCATGGTCAAGATCGGCGGCCAGGAACTGCTGGTGCTGGTCTACCTCACCCGGTTCGGGTTCCCGGCGGACCAGCAGAAGCGCCTGGCCGCCACCCTTTCCGGCGGCGAGCGGAACCGGCTGCTGATGGCCAAGGCCATGCTGCAGCCTTCGGACCTGCTGGTGCTGGACGAGCCCACCAACGACCTGGACATCCCCACCCTGCAGAACCTGGAGGAGGCGCTGATGGACTACCCCGGCACCCTCCTGCTGGTGAGCCATGACCGGTTCTTCCTGGACCAGGTGAGCACCCATACCCTGGCCTGGAACCCCGACGGCGATCCCCGCTGGGAAATGTATGACGGCAATCCTACTTCCGTGCGCCGGATGCGCGCGGCCCGCACCCAGGAGGCCATGGCCAACGCCAAGGAAAGCGCGGCCCGTGCCGGCGCCGGCGCGGCCAAGCCCAGTTCTCGTTCGGAAAAGCGGGCCAAGGCCGGGCTCAGCCAGAAGGAGGAGCGCCGGTTGAAGGAACTGGAGACAGCCATGGAGGCCCTCCAGACCCGCATCCGGGACCTGGAATCGACCCTGGCCGACCCGTCCGCCTTCATCACCGCCGACGCCCCGGGTCACCATGCCCTCAAGGACCAGGCGGCGGCCAAGGCCGACCTGGAGGAACTGGAGCTGGAATGGCTGTCCCTGGAAGAAAAGCGCAGCTCTGATTAAGTAAATTATACAAATTTTAATATTATTTTGACACAGATTAGGATAAATCTTAGATTGGGAAGACCAACCTTCCCTCCCCTAGGAGATCTGTCCGATGGCTCTCACTCCCCTGCGCGACTTTCTGGAAATCCCCTACGACACCCTTGAGGAGATGAATCTCCAGGCCCAGAGCCAGCGCATCAATCGGGTTCCTGTGGAGCAGATCCGCGAAGAGCGCATGAAGTATCTGGCCGACGAGAAGCGCATCAAGGCCGTGACCGTGTGCTTCACCGATCTGGAAGGCCGTTTCCACATGCTGGACTACGACAAGAAGTTCCTGCTCAAGTCCAGCGACAACCTGACCTTCGACGGATCCAGCATCCGCGGCTTCGCGGTCCAGTCCGAGTCCGACCTGCGGCTGACCATCGACTGGCCCTCCTTCTACTGGATGCCCTCCGATGTCTTCGGACCCGGCAAAGTGCTGGTGTTCGGCCTGGTCCAGAACCAGGACCGCAGCCCCTACGCCGGCGACATGCGCGCCCGGCTGAAGGAATTCAGCGACAAGCTGTTCGCCAAGGAAGGCATGGTCTGCAACGCCGCCCACGAGGTGGAGGGCTTCCTGTTCAAGGGCGAGGAGGCCGAGCGCCGCTACAACGAGACCGGCACGTTCGAGTTCATCAGCACCGGCGGCTACTACCACAGCCTGCCCGGCGATTCCCTGCGCCAGTTCATTGATTCCTGCGCCGAGGCCCAGCGGGCCATGGGTTTCCAGAACGAGAAGGACCACCCCGAGGTGGCCCCCAGCCAGTTCGAGATGAACTTCAACTATGCCGAAGCCACCATGGCCGCCGACCAGGTGCAGCTCTACAAGCTCATCGCCCGTCAGGTCGCCGCCCAGATGGGCCTCACCGCCAGCTTCCTGCCCAAGCCCCTGGCCGGCGTCAACGGCAGCGGCATGCACACCAACCTGAGCCTCTCCAAGAAGGACACGAACCTCTTCTACGAAGAGGGCGGCAAGGAAGGCCTGAGTTCCGCGGCCTGGGATTTCGTCCAGCGGATCATGACCAGCGCCCAGGATCTCTGCCTGATCCTCAACCCCAGCGTCAACGCCTACCGTCGGCTCGATCCCCACTTCGAGGCCCCCAACCAGATCAAGGTCAGCCCCACCGACCGCGGCTCCATGATCCGCATCCCCCTGGGCAACGCCAAGTCGGCCCGGCTGGAAGTGCGCTCGGTGGCCCCGGACGCCAACCCCTACCTCAACCTCTACAGCATCCTGCGCACCGGACTGGAAGGTCCCGTGGGTGAGATCGAGGACGTCGCCAAGCGCCCCCGCACCCGGTTCCTCCCGGACAACATCCAGGACGCCATCCGCTTCTTCAAGGGTTCCAAGTTCCTCATGGACGCCCTGGGCGAGGAAGTGCACGCCAAGTATGCCGAGCTCAAGCTGCAGCAGGCCGAGCGCTGCCCCAAGGCCCTGGGTGCCCAGGTCAAGGCCTGCGAGATCCAGTTCCACCACGAAGTGACCAACCAGTACCTCTGGTCCCAGTTCTAGGCTCCAGCCCCCGCCAGAAAAAGCAGGTCACGGAATGCCACAGAGACCTTCGCTCCCCGAAAACCTTGGCTCGACCCTCCCGCATTGCCGTGGGCCAAGGTTTTCAGGGGGCGGAGGAAGTTTTATAGTTTGAAAACGGCAGCAAGCGTTCGGAGGTGCAGGGATGCTCAGGAACCGCTTACGTCATTTCTTTGAATCGTTCGCAGCCAGGAAGGGCCCGATCACCCTGGCCGAGGCCCTGCCCTGGATCGTCCCGAAGGTGCGGCCGAGGTTCGTCTACGAGGCCCTGAGCCTGCGCACGGGCATGCCCGGCCCGGAATTCCGGCCCCTGGCGGGAATGTTCGCTTCGAGCCTGGTGGTGGACCTGCCAGACCAGGAACTGGACGTGGGCGCCGCCGAACTGCAGTTCTGGAACACCGATTTCGATCGCCTGATGCAGCAGGCCCGGACCAACCTCCTGGCCCGGGGCGGCGAGCAGGGCTTCAAGCGCATGGGTCCCGGCCGCTACCGGTCCACCTGGCAGGACAACCTCGACGGCAGCCGCATGCTGCTGCCCGGCATCCTGCAGCGGTTGCCGCTGGAAGGCGATCCGGTGGTGCTGCTGCCCAACCGGGACACCCTGCTGGTGGTGGGCTCCGAGGATGCCAAGGGCCTGCGCTGGGCCCTGGAGGGGGCGCTGGAGTTCCTGAACGAGGACCCCCGCTCCCTGAACGGCTGCCCCCTGCGGCTGCGCAACTATCAGTGGGAGCTGTTCCACGCCCGCCGGGAGCACCCGGTGCGGCCGCTGCTGGGCCGGATCCAGCAGCGCCGGCTCAAAGAGGAATACGGCCACCAGAAGGCCCTGCTGGACCAGCGCCATGGGGTGGCCGGCCAGGACATCACCGTGGCGCCGTTCCACCTGGAGAAGTCCGCCGCCGGGCTCACCTCCAGCTACACCGTCTGGTCCCCGGCCATGGGCGAGGCCTGGCTGCCCGAGGCCGACCAGCTCCGCCTGGCCTGGGACGTGGGCGGGGAGCCGGGCCGGGCCTGGGTGCCGTGGGCCAAGGTGAAGACCGTCCTCAGCCACCTGCTGGAGCCGGTGGGGCTGTTCCCGGAGCGCTACCGCTTCAAGGACCTGCCCCAGCCCGCCCAGCTGGAGAGCTTGCTGGCGTAGAAGCATACGGGTTCCGGGGTTTTGCCTGGGGGGGGTCCCGGCCGGGGCGTTCGTCCCGTCCCGGCATGCCCTGCCGGCGGCTCCGGGAGGGTTCGTCCAGGTCCCGCGGATGGGCGCCGACCCATTCCGAGTCCCGGGGCATGGCGCCGACCCACCGGTACCTTCAGGTACCGCTCCGGCCGGTTGCGCGAGCAACCGACCGGAGCGACCTTGGCGCAAGTCTGGAACACGGTCGATTACCGAGTCAGCCCGCTAGTGTTTGACGCCACCCAGCAGGGTCACCACCCGATAGGCGCCCATGAGCATGATCGCCACCAGATAGAACCGCACCGCCACCAGGGCGATCCGGCAGCCCCGGCTCAACTTCATGGGCCCCAGGTGCTCGAGGTCGCACTTGGCTTCGGGGGCGTCGTACAAGGGGTGGATCACCACGAAGCCCTTGCGGCCGACGGTGGTGGGGATGGCGTCCAGATCCATGAAAGTGTCGATGGCTTCGCTCTGGTAGGTCATGGATTGCTCCAAAGGGTTCGCTTGGCGTTCAAGGGAGTGAAGGGCTAGGCTCAGGCCCGCCGATGGGGCGAGGGGCAGCCGCAGGCATCAGGGCTCGGACCAGCGACGGTCCCGTCCGGCATGGCGCCGGGCGGAAGCTGGCTCCAGGCCGGCTTCAGATCAGCCATGCGCCTGGGCCCCAGAGTCTCGGACCGAGGCTTAGCCGGCCGGAACGGGTGGCGGCCTTCATTCTGGATGATCGCGTCGATGATTTCGTCGGTGATGGAAACGGACATGGGGCACCCCCTTCGAGACGGAACTGGGCATGGCGGCGAGAACGGATCCGGGCCCGCAGCCTCGCGCCCGGTACGGCCCGGCTGAGGCGGCGCCCGGCCCTGGGCCGGAAGAATCGTGCTGAGTCCTCCGCCTGGCGTCCCTCAGGCCCATGGTCCGGCAACGGCGCAGGCTCGGGCTGATCCACCCATTCACCCTGCTTACCGGTCAGAGGCAACCCACGTCGCGCCAACCGATCCCTTGCCCATCCGCCATGAATTGTTCAGGACACCAGGAGGAGGCTGCACGACGGAGGTTCGCTTTGTTCACGATTATCCATATCAACCTCCTTTCCGGTCCTTGACCAAGTTCGAGATTGGCCCCTCCCGGGGGGGGGCGTCAACCCCAAAAGGTGAATGTCGCAAAAAGATACGGGAAAAATTTGCCGTTTGTTTTTCGCTTTTTTTACTCCATATTTAAGCCCGTGGAGGTAAGGCGTGCTGGCGATGTGGGTTCCCGAAATGCCGTTCCAGATGGCCTGTCTGCAGGAGCCCGGGCTCAAGGACCGCCCCATGGCCTTCCTCGGGCCCGGAGCCCAGCGCACCCCCTGCCTCTGGCTGGTGAACCGCCTGGCCCGGGCCGAAGGGTTGACCCCGGGGGAGCCCATGGACCAGGCCCTGCGCCGCCTGCCCGGCCTGAGGGTGCTGGACCCGGCGCCCCAGACCTGGTGGGAGGCCCAGGGCCTGCTGGGGGAATTCCTCCAGCACTGGTCCCCCCAGGGGCTGCTGGGCCACATGGGCGAGGCGCTGCTGGACCTGCGCGGCACCGGGCGGCCGTTCGGCCCACCCCAGGACACCGCCGCCCGGATCCAGCGGGAACTGGTCCAGCAGACCGGCTGGGCCAGCCGCGGGGGCCTTTCCCTGAGTGCCACCGCCGCCCGGCTGGCGACCCGGCTGGAGGCCCGGCCCGGCCCAGCCGGGGCAGCCTCGCTGGAGGTGGTCGCCGACGGCGGCGAGCAGGTGTTCCTGGCCCCCCAGCCCCTGGCCCGCTTGCCGGAACTGGCGCCGCGGCTGCGCTGGCGCTTCCAGCGCCTGGGCCTGCGCCGCCTGGGCGACCTGCAGCCGGTGCCCCTGCCCACCCTCAGCCAGCTCATGCCCGAAACTCAGGCAAGGCAGGTGCTGGCCCAGGTGCGGGGCGAGGACCGGCCGCGCCTGCCCATGCTGGCGGACCCTCTGGAGGAATCCCGCCACCCCTGGCGGCTGGAGCCCCCCTGTCTGCCCGAGGAGGTGCCCCTGGCCTTCTGGTGCCTGGACCGGTTCTGGAACGAGGGCCGCTCCCCGCGCCAGCTGCTGCTGCGCTGGTGGGACGTGGACGGGGAGGTCCACCGCTGGCAGGCGCCCGCGGACGCCTTGGCGCAACCGCCCCTGGCCCTGGCACCCCTGGTGGAGGCCGCCTTCCGCCAGGGAGCGCTGAGGCGCATCCTCGTGCACCGCCTGGAGCTCCGGCTCTGGCTGGGCCTGGGCCGGGCCCAGGGGCTGTTCGAAAGCGCCGAAGTGCGCAAGCTGGGCGCCCTGGAGCCGGTCCTGGCGCGACTCAGGCGCCGGTTTCCCGGGCAACCGGTGCTCCCCGGCTGGGCCCTTCCGGGCAGCTCCAAGGGCCGCCGGGAAGCCCCCGCTGGCCAGCCATGACCCTGCTCCTGGCCATTTCCGACTTCGCCGCCGGAGAAGGGGTCTACCCCGCGGAGCTGATCGCCCAGATGACCGGGCGCCTGGGCTACACCCACGTGGCGGCCTGGGATCCGGGCCTGCACGGCTGGCCCAGGCTGCGGGGCGCGGCCCAGGCCGCGGGCCTGACCCCGATCCTGGGCTGCCGGTTCCGCTGGCGGGAACTGGACTTCGGCGCCCTGCCCCATTCCGACCTGGGCTACGGCGAACTGTGCCGGCTGCTCACGGACCTGGCCCACGGCCGTCCCGGGACACCGCCAAGGGAGTGCGTGCTGCTGGCCGAAACCCTCCCTGGCCTGGAACTGCTGGCCCGGGAGGGCTTCCAGGCTGCGCTCCTGGCCCACGGGCGCAACCAGCCCGAGGCCGCCGAAGCGCTGAGGCGCGGCCTCGGGGTGGCGGCGCCCCAGGTCCTGCGCTTCCGCAAGCCGGCCGGGCTGGAGTTGCACCGGCTGAAGCGGGCCATGGCCGCCCGCAGCACCATCACCCGCACCGAGTCCCTGTGGGACCCCCGGGATGCCGCCGTGGACCGGTGCTGCTGGGAATCCCGGTTCCCCTGGGCCGACCCCAGGGCGGCCCGGACCACCCAGGCGCTTCTGGAGCGGGTGGCGGGCTGGCGCATGCACTGGGGCGAATGGGTGATGCCAAGGCCGCTCTGCCCCGACGACCAGGATCTGGACCAGGAACTCAAGGCCAGGGCAAGGGCCGGCATCCCCAGACGCTACCTCGCCCCCAGCCCGGAGATCGAGGCCCGCCTGGCCATGGAACTGGAGCTGATCCGCAGCAAGCGCTTCGCCGGCTACTTCCTGGCGGTGCACGACCTGATCCGGGCGGCCGCGGCCACCCGCACCTGCGGCCGGGGCAGCGGCGCCGCCTCCATCGTCAGCTACCTCCTGGGCATCACCAACGTGGATCCCATCGCCACCAGCCTCATGTTCGAGCGCTTCCTGTCCGAGGCGCGCATGGATCCGCCGGACCTGGACATCGACTTCGCCTGGGACGAGCGGGACACCGTGATCAGTTCCGTGTTCGAACGCTACGGCCGGGAGCGGGTGGCCATGGTGGCCAACCACGTCTTCTTCCAGGCCAGGGGCGCCCTGCGCGACGTGGCCCTGGCCTTCGGCCGGCCCGAGGCCGAACTCAAGACCTTGGCCCGATTCATCCGCGGCTGGGACGAGGGCGCCCAGGGGATCCAGCAGAACCCGGCCTGGGCCGGCATCCTGGCCCAGGCCCAGGCGCTCCAGGGGCACTTCCACCAGCTTTCGGTCCATCCCGGCGGCACCATCATCGCCCCCGGCCCCTTGTGGCGGCACGTGCCCACCGAGCCGGCCCCGGCCAAGGAGGGCGTCTCCATCACCGCCTGGGACAAGGACGGGGTGGAGGACTACGGCCTGGTGAAGATCGATCTCCTGGGCAACCGGAGCCTGGCGGTGGTGCGGGACGCCCTGGAGGAGCTGGGCGCCCGGTCGCCGGAGGCGCCGGGGGCCGGTGCTCCGGGGGGCAGGATCTGGCAGCCCAGGCTCGACCCGGCCACCCAGGACCTGCTGGCCAGGGGCGACTCCATCGGCGTCTTCTACGTGGAGAGTCCGGCCACCCGCCAGCTCCAGCAGCGGGTGGGCAAGGGCGACTTCGAGACCCTGGTCATCCACAGTTCCCTGATCCGCCCCGCCGCCCACCACTGGATCGACACCTACGTGAAACGCTCCCGGGGCGAGGAGGCCTACGCCCCCAGCCACCCGGTGCTGGGCGCGCTGCTGTCCGAAAGCTTCGGTGTCCTGGTCTACCAGGAGGACGTGGTCCGGGTGGGCATGGCCATGGCCGGCTGGAGCCACCCCGAGGCGGACCAGTTGCGCAAGCTCCTGGGCAAGCACGACTGCGCCCGCAAATTGCCGCTGTTCGAGGCGCGGTTCCGGGAGGGCTGTCTGGGCCGCGGCATTCCGGAACCGGTGATCGCGGAGGTGTGGGACATGATCCGCACCTTCCGCGGCTATTCCTTCTGCAAGCCCCATTCCGCCAGCTACGCCCAGGTGAGCTTCGAGAGCGCCTGGCTCAAGGCCCACCACCCGGCGGTGTTCTTCGCGGCGGTGATCAGCAACCAGGGCGGCTTCTACGCCCCCATCGCCTACCTGGGCGACGCCAGGCGGCACCGCCTGGTGGTGCGCGGCCCGGACGTCAACGCGTCCCGCTGGGCCTTCGCCGCCGAGGGGGAGCAGGGCCTGCGGGTGGGGCTCATGGCGGTGAAGGGGGCCCGGGAGGAGGAGCTGCGCGCCTTGCTGGAGGAGCGGGAGCGCAACGGCCCCTTTGCCGACCTGGAGGACCTGCTCCGGCGCGCGCCGCTGTCGGTGGCCAGCGCCGAGGCCCTGGGTTCGGGCGGCGCCTTCGACCGCTGGGCGACCGACGGCGACCGCACCCGGCTGCTGTGGGCCCGGCTGGGCGGAATCCCGGCCGGGGTCCTGCCCCGGCCCACCGATCCGTTCGACCGGGCGGCCCTGGAACTGGAGATCCTGGGCCTCACCCTGGAGATCCATCCCGCCGCCCTGCAGCGGGCCCGCCACGGCGGCGCCCCCAACCGGGCCGAGGAGGTGGCCGCGCCCGGGCGCTTCCTGCGCTTCTGGGCCCTGGTGGTGGCGGAGAAGACCGTGCGCACCGAAAAAGGCGAGCTCATGCAGTTCCTGACCTTCGAGGACGAGACCGCCCTGTGCGAAGCAGTGGCCTTTCCGGACGCCTACCGCAAGCGCCGGCGGCCGCTGCGGATGGGCGACGTGCTGCCGGTGGCCGGGCGCAGCACCCGCCAGGATGGGCTGGCGGTGCTGGAGGTGAGTTAGGAGCCTGACTTCTTGACCGCCTGGATCTGGTTCTCCAGCGCCTGCAGGAAGTTGGAGCGGTCCCTGGGACTGTAGGGAGCCGGCCCCCCGCCCCCCGCCCCCATGTCCCGCAGGAAGGCGCTGATCTCCCGGGAGGCCAGGACGTCGCCGATGTTGTCGTCGGTGAAGACCCGGCCCTTGGGATCCAGCACCCGGGCCCCCTTCTTGAGGCAGCGGGAGGCGAGCAGGAGATCGGAGGTGAGCGCGACGTCGGTGCTGGTGAGCTGCTCCACGATCCAGTCATCGGCAGCGTCGAAGAGGCCGCTGACCACCTTCATTTCGATGTGCGGATTGCGCGGCACATTGATCCGCTGGTTGGCCACCACGAACACCGGGAGCCCGTGCCGGGCGGCGACCCGGTAGACCTCATCCTTGACCGGGCAGGCATCGGCGTCCACGAAGATACGGATCAAGGCTATTCCTTTCAGCAGGGCGGCCCGGAGGCGGGCTGTCTTCAGTGTAGGGCCTTGAAGGCCGGGACACGGACCGCCGGTCGAAGTAGTCTTGAACCTCGACCGGAGCCCGACCATGGACTACAACATCAAGACCGACGTGAAGTTCGCCGCCCTGGAAAGCTTCGACGCGGGGCGGATGGCCCGGGAAGGCACGGAGCGCTGGTGGAACCAGTCCCTCTGCCGGGTCAACGACTGCGTGACCCGGCTCGGGGTGTTCGAAGGGGAGTTCCATTGGCACAAGCATGACCTGGAGGACGAGGTGTTCTTCGTGCTGGAGGGCCACCTGTTCCTGGACCTGGAAGACCGGACCGTGGAGCTGGATCCGCATCAGGGCATCTGCGTGCCCAAGGGCGTCCTGCACCGCACCCGGGCGCCCCATCGCACGGTGGTGCTCATGATCGAAGCCGCCACGGTCACCCCCACCGGAGACTGACCCTCAGAGGGTGTCTGCAAATTAGGAGGCCCCGCGATGGTGGCACCGGGCCTAGCCAGACAAGGCACGCGACGACAGCGGTATAGGTCATACCGCCGAGGAGCGTAACGCAGGATGGCTGGGCCCGCTGCCACCACCCGAAGGGCGGCGCCCAGAGGCCCGCTTATCGTGTGCAAGTCCCTTGAAAGTATGACCTATACTTCCTGCGGGCCTCGCGCTCGATAATCGGGCCTCTGGCCGCCGTCGCGGGGCCTCCTAATTTGCAGACACCCTCTCAGACCTTGAAGCGCGACACCAGGGCGCTGAGGTTTTCGGCGGCCTGGCTGAGGCCGTCCACGGTGCGGGTGGTGGTGCGGATGGTGGCGGCCATCTCTTCGGTGGCCGCCGCGTTCTGTTCGGCGGTGCCGGTCAGCTCGGCCATGAAACCGACCACGGCGGTGCTGTCCTGGCTCTGGGTGCGACTCTGGCCGCCGATGGCCTTGATGTGTTCACCACTGGCGGCGATGGCCTCCTGGATCCGCCGCAGCCCGGATCCGGCCGCGTTCACCATGGCGCTGCCGTCCTTGATGCTCTGACTCGACGTGCCGACCAGCACGGTGATCTCCTTGGCCGCCTGGCCGCATCGCTCGGCCAGCTTGCGCACCTCCTCGGCCACCACGGCGAAGCCCTTGCCGTTCTCACCGGCCTTGGCCGCTTCGATGGCGGCATTCAGGGACAGCAGGTTGGTCTGGTTGGCGATTTCGGTGATCACCGTCAGGATGTTGCCGATCTGCTTGGAATTGAGGCTGATGGCCTCCATGCCGCGGACCACCTCGTCCACGGCGGCGCCACCCTGGACGGCCGCCTCCCGGGCCTGCTCGAACACCTGGAGGGCATTGCTGACATTGCCGTAGATGATCTGGGAGGACTGGGCGATGGTGCCCACCTTGCCGGTGGCCTGGCGGGCGCTGGCCTGCTGATCCTCGGCGGTCCTCGCGATCGCGTCGGCGGTGACGTCCATTTCGGTCATGCCGGCGGCCATCTGCAGCGACCCGGTGGCGATGCTGCCGGAGATGACCACCACCTGGTTGACGATGCCCTGGATGTTGGCCACGAACCGGTTGAAGTGGCCGGACAGCTGGGCGATCTCATCCTCGCCGTGGACTTCCAGCCGTGCGGTCAAGTCCCCTTCCCCTTCGGAAATGGCATGCATTCCCTGCTTGATCCCTTCCAGCGGCTTGACGATGGAACGGCTCACCAGGAGGGCGGCGGCGAATCCCACACCCACCATGCCCAACCCCAGGACGAACATCAGCGCGAAGCTGATTCTCAATTCACGGTTGATGCTATCGGTATTCATGGCCAGCATCACAAAATACTTCTTTCTCAGTTCGAGCCCGTCGATGTGCATGGGGGTCAGGACGATCAGGTAGCCGTCCTGCTTGAATTGGGTCGCACCGCTGGCGGCGAGCGGAGCCGCCATGCGGTTGGCGTCGAGCTTGGCATCTTCCCTGAATTTCGTTTCGAAGGACACCCCCAGCTTCTGGTTATCCACCGTCACCACAGCGGCCAGGCTGATATCCTCATCCCCCTTGATAAAGTCCAACGCGTGCTCAGTGGACCCGGAAGAATACCGCTCGTCGCTGAGGATATTGGGCGCCACCGCGGCACCCAGCACTCTGGAGATGCTGACCCCCTTGATCCGGAGCGCCTTGCTCTGGGCGCTCTGGAGCATGAAGCAGGTCACCAGGACTGCCGCGATACCCAGGAAGGCGGTAAGCACAAGGAATGAATAGGCCAATTTTTTCCGGATGGTTAGATTCGTCCATAAGTTCATCACTATCCCCTTGAATGGATATGGTTATCCGTGTGATTGAAAACCACGGGCGTTCCTGAACGTATAATGTTGACAATGTCATCGCATACCCCCGTCCATCGGTCCATTCGACCGAAAGCCCCGGGATGCTGATGCCTGAAGATCAATCTTCAGCCTCGTCATTTGTAACCGGTTTCAATAACTGATTGCATTGCTTTTTTCAGCCCCGTCCCGCCGTGGCCGGGTCCAGAACCTCTGGCCGGGAAATCGGCGGAAGGGGCCGGGCCGGTTCGGGATCTTCACCAGCTTCGCGGCTGCCTGGAAGAATTCGACACCGGATTCACCAGCCGGAACCTCAGTGCATGGGCAAACTTTCCTTGCCCACCTGGAACCCACCCATCCTCTGGGCATAGAGCAGCAAATGGAACCCGGTCAGCACCTGGATGAACATCAGCACCCCCACCCATTTGAAGGTGTCGTTGTAGAGGTGCCCCGAGAGAGCGATGGCGCTGGCCATCACGATCATCCGGATCGAGGAGAACATGGCGCAGGCACTGCCTTTCAGCCCAGGAAAGGCCTCGAACACCACCGTGAAGATGCAGCTGCAAGGCCAGACCGTGCCCATGACGAACAGGCACATGAGCAGGGTGATCGCCATGGCCCCATCGGGCAGGAACAAGGCATGGAGACACAGCAGGAAGCTCGCCGACAGGGAAAGGTAGATGCTGCCGAGGGTCATCTTCCGGGAGTCGACCTTGCCCACCAGGGACGGAACCATTAGGCTCAGCAGCGCGAACAAGCCCACTACCACTCCCTGGAAATAGACGTACTGGGACATGGGCAGGCGCAGGGTCTCCAGGAACAGGAAGGGGATGGTCGCGATGAACACAAAATACGGGGTGGCCAGGAACACCAGGCCGAACACCGTGGTCAGGAAGAACCGGCTGCGCAGCAGGGCTCCATAGTTTTCGCCCAGCAGGCCCAGGGAGAAGGGGAGCCGGTTTTCCGCGGGATGGCTTTCGGGGAGGAAGAGCAGGATCCCGAAGGTGGCCAGCGCCGAGCCGGCCAGAATCACCGGACGCCGGCCATAACGATCGCCCAGGGGCCCCACCATCAGGCTGGCGGTGAAATAGCCCAGGAAATTGAGGCTCAGGGTCATCTGGATCATTTCTTCCGTGGTCTGAAAGAAGCGCCGCAGCTGGGGGAAGGCAGGCGCATAGAGATCCACCTCGATCCAGCAGAAGATCAACAGGACCAGCAAGGAAATAAATATTAATGGTGAGTTTTTTGATATTTTAAAAGGCATGCCATGCCCCCTCGAACTGAACACAGTTATGGTTGTTTGAAAGATAGCCGCTTTGGCATAACATGAGTGACTTGTTAAGCCCTAGGGTTCCCAGCCGGGCCCCAGGATAGGGCGCCGACCACCAATACCCCTCGCATCAAAGGCTGCTTGCAGCCGACACGGAAGGCTGATCACCCCGCACCCCACGGTGCCGGATTCAATAATCGAGGAATGAACGCTGGGAGCGGGGCGCCCCACGGCCAGCGTCCGGCTTGCAAGAGAAGGGACACGGCAAACCGTTCGCAGCCTGCTGCGAACGGTACCAGTGGGTCGGCGCCATGAACCGGGACTCGAATTGGGTCGGCGCGAACGAAAGGGACCGACACGAACAATCCCGGAGCCGCCGGCAGGGCATGCCTGGACGGTACGAAAGGTCCGGACAGCCGACCCGGGAAGCTATCCCCGAGCCAGCAGGTCCAGGATCCGGTCCGGATCCGCCTCGCAGGGCAGCACCGACAGGCCGGAATCGGGAATGAAACCCTCCGCCCGGGTGTGGGCGAGGAACCCCTGCAGACCGGCCCAGAACCCGCCGCTGTCCAGCAGCCCGATCGGCTTCTGGTGCAGTCCCAACTGGCCCCAGGTCACCACTTCGAACAGTTCCTCCAGGGTGCCGTAGCCCCCGGGCAGGGCCAGGAAGGCGTCGGCCAGGGCGGCCATCTGGGCCTTGCGGGTGTGCATGTCCGTGGTGATGATCAGCTCACTGAGGCCGTCGTGGGCCACCTCCCGATCCACCAGGGCCCGGGGCATCACCCCCACCACCCGGCCGCCGCCCGCGAGCACGGCATCCGCCAGCGCCCCCATCAGGCCACAGTGGGCGCCGCCATAGACCAGGGCGATCCCGCGCAGGGCCATGGCGCGCCCCAGGGCGATGGCCGTCGCCTGGTAGCACGCATGGGCGCCGAACTTGGACCCGGTGAAGACGCAGAGGGAGTGGAGACCGGAATGGGCTGGAAGGTTCATGACCAAAGGCTACTCCTACCATCGCGTGCCCGCCACGGGTCTTGGCGGCCGGACTAATGCGTCTTGACGGGGTCCGCGGGCCGCCTGGGCAGGCGCGCGGGGTGTTCCGCCAACCGGGCCAGCACTTCGGCCACCGCCCTTTCCAGTTGCAGATCCCGTCCCGCCAGCTCGGAGCCGGGGTCGTCCTCCACCTCGAGGTCCGGGTGAACCCCGTCCCCCTCGATGATCCACTCACCCCGGCTGTTGGCAGTGCCCTCGGACGGCACCGCCATGTAGCCGCCATCCTTGAGCGGGCCCCCGTCGGTAAATCCCACGGCCCCGCCCCAGGTCTGTTTCCCCACCAGCGGCCCCAGGCCCATCCCGCGGAAATGATAAGCGAAGATCTCCCCGTCCGAGGCGGTGGTCTCATTGATCAGGCAGGCCATGGGCCCCAGGAAGACCTTGTCCGGATAGGTGTCGGCATGGTCCGCGGTGCTGTTGAAGCCGGTGCCCAGAAGCTTGCGGCCCAGACGCTCCAGGATCATCTCGGAGACGTTGCCGCCGCTGTTGGCCCTGACGTCCACCACCAGGCCCTCCTTGCGGATCTGGGGATAGAATCCCTTCACGAACTCGGCCAGCCCCCAGGCGCCCATGTCAGGCAGGTGCACGTAGCCCACCCGCCCGTGGGACAACTGGGCCACCCGGTCCCGTGAGCGGAGCACGAAGTCCAGGTAGCGGAGCTCGATCTCGCTCTCGATGGGAGTGTAGGTGACCTGCCGGGCTCCGGTGAAGGAGGGCGTTCCGTTGAGGGTCAAGGTGACCGGGTGGGTCTTGTTCCGGAGCAGGCGATAGGGATTGTCGGTCCCCTTCAGTTCGGTCCCGTCGATGGCCAGCACGAAGTCGCCTTCCCGGGCATCCACTCCGATCTCGGTGAGGGGCGAGCGGTACCGGGGCTCCTCGTTCTGGCCCCGGTAGATCTTGTTGATGCGGTAGCGCTGGGCCGGCGGGTCCAGGTCCAGCTGCGCCCCGGGCAGGCCCACCTTGGGCCGGACCGGCTGGTAATAGTCGCCGCCGCCCAGGAAAGCGTGGCCCACGTTCAGTTCGCCCACCATTTCCGACAGGACGTAGGTGAGGTCGGACCGGTGGGTCACGTACCGCAGGAGGGGCCGGTATTGGTCCCCCAGCGCTTTCCAGTCGTAGCCGTGCATGTTTTTCGCATAGAAGAAATCCCGGTAGCGGCGCCAAACCTCCTCGAAGATTTCGGCCCATTCCTCGGTGGGAACGCTGTCCACCATCAGTTCCCGGGTGGAAACGGGCTGTCTGGGGGCCCCGGAATGGGTGGCCAGGAGGTTGTAGTCATCCTGCTGGTGGGCCAGGACCCGGGAGCCGTCGGCCGAGGCGGTCCAGCCCTGGGTATCCTCGGCCAGGGCGCTCTCCTGCCGCGTTTTCAGGTCAAGGATGCAGAGCGTCTGCTTGACCGGGGTGTCGCTTTCGAACGGCCGTGCCGCCGTCCTCCCGTACAGCAGATGGCCCTCGATGGCCACCAGGTGGCCGAGGTTCCCGGGCATCACCGGCACCCGCGCGACCCGTCCGCCGAGGCCATCCCAGTCGATGCGCAAGGGTTGGGACGGGGACTCGATCTTGACCTGGGCCTCAGCCCCCGGGCCCAGGGTCACCTCGTCGCTTTCGGGGGGAAACGGGTGGGGCACGTCCTTGGCCAGGGCCAGGGCGAACACCCCGACATTGTCCGCCTCGGCGAAGTCGTACTCCACCGTGGAGATCTGCGCGGCATAGTCACGGCGGGACAGGAAATAGAGGTAGCGTCCTCTGGGGTCCCAGGCCGGACTCATGATCTCGAATTGATCGGAGGTCACCGGGTGCAGACTGCCCTCGGCGATGCTCCAGATGAACAGGGAATCAAGGGTGTTGGGATTGCTCAGGGTGAGGGCCAGGTACTGACCGTCCGGGGACCAGGCCAGATACACCCAACCATCGTTGATATCCTTGGTCACCTGGGTCAGCTTCCGGTCGGCCAGCCCCAGCACGAAGATCCGCCCGTCCTTGTCGCCCAGGGCCAGGTGCGTGCCGTCGGGTGCCCAGGTCAGGGTGCGGAGGAATCCCTTCAGGGTGGTGGTGAGTTGCCGGGGCTCCTGCTTGCCTTCCTGGTCCAGCAGGTAGACCTGGTCCTCCCCGGAGCTGTCCGAGACGTAGGCGATGGTCCTGCCGTCCGGCGACCACCGGGCCAGCCTGCTGTGGGACCTGGAACTGTGGGTCAGGTTGCGC
>Ga0302319_10008951_pt1 | contig 19373 bp, 23 predicted proteins | sample Bog_T0_2_FD_203319 | JGI IMG/M metagenome (GOLD analysis project Ga0302319, IMG submission 203319) | Peat permafrost microbial communities from Stordalen Mire near Abisko, Sweden - Bog_T0_2 | ecosystem: Environmental > Terrestrial > Soil > Wetlands > Peat | place: Sweden: Abisko, Stordalen Mire... | reverse complement strand
CCCAGGCCCAGGTGCGACCAGCGTGTAAAGCGCTTCAGATAGCTATAGCCCAGCAGAACCAGGAGCACCAGCGGGGACAGATACAGAGTCAGGCGGTTAAGCTGGGCGGCAGCGAGAACGAAGATCAAGGCCGCAACACAAGTGAAACCGAAAACGAATCTTGCGGAAAGCAGGCCGGCGGGGATGGCGCGGCTCCGGGTGCGAGGGTTGGCGGCATCGATCTTGGCATCGGCCCAGCGGTTGAAGGCCATGGCTGAGGAACGTGCGGCGACCATGGCAACAAGAATCCACCCGAGTGTACGGAAAGCGGGGAGGCCGCGGGCTGCCAGCAGGGCTGCGGTTAGAGCGAATGGGAGAGCAAAGATGGAGTGCTCCCACTTGATCATTTCCAATGTTGTCCGCGTTTTAGACCAGAAGCCGGGCATGAAAGTTCCAGCAAGTAGTTTACTTGAGAAACAGGGTTGGCGCGGCGGTCAGGCTCCAGCTTCAGCTTCTTCAACCGTGGTTTTCAGGGTGAGAATCTTGTCCAGGTGAGTGGTTTTCAGCATCTCCATGACGCGATGATTCACGCCGATCACTACCATCTGAACTTTCTTGTCGCGGCAATAAATCTCGTGATTAATGATTTCACTCATTCCTGCTGAATCTACGTAGGGAACGCCGGCCAGATCGAGAACGGTCAGCCGGGGCAGCTCGCCGTCGCGAAGTTGGGCACGCAGGGCAAGGGTGGCCACAAGTGTCAGCGGACCCGTAAGACGGAGGATCATGGTTCCGGGGACAGCGCCGGAAATGCGCTCAATGTTAAGCGGGTAGTCGAATGGCATGCTTGGAACAGTGTATGCAATCACCCTTATGGGATGCATGGAAAAGCACTTGATTCTTTCAGCGAGGCGAAATATTTGCGGTTCAGGCTCCGGCGGCCGCCGGATTGGCGTAATCACCTCGACAGCTAGAAGGCGTTAAACAAGGCTCGCTTCGGCCTCTTCGATAGTGGGCGCGAGCGTCATGATTGTGTCGACCCTCGTCATCCGGAACAACTCGAGGACACGGGGGCTGACACCGCTGACAATCAGGCGCACCTTTTTGTTTTCGCAATGAACATGGTGATTGATGACCGCTCCCATGCCGGCGGAATCCATGTAGGGAACCCCGCTGAGGTCGAGTATCTGGTTTTTTGGGAGATCACCAGAGCGGAGCCGGGCCTGTAGATCGAACAGATTACGAAGGGTTACAGGCCCAATGAGCCGGAGGACCACAGTGCCGGGGATAGCGCTCGATTGCTGCTCAATGGTTAAAGGATCGTCAATAGCCATGGTGGGATAAGTGTAAGGAATGAAACGCTCTTTGTTGTTACAAATATGTAAATGTCTTCAAGTGGGGGGTGTCGCTCAGGTTTTGGGGAACTGGGCTTGAGTTGGAGAGCATCCTCGGAGAATTTGCGATTCTCCGAGGATGAATTTGAGTGACGGTTGGACGTTATTGGTTGATTGAAGACCGCTGCCCTTCGCCAGGCTTGTTCGCGACCTGAAGGTTGTTCTTCACGCTGAAGACGCCTGAGACGGCATTGGCGCGAATGAAGGCCGTTTCCTTGTCTCCCTGCGAGTCGACGATTCCGTCGAGCTGCACATGGCCGTTGGTCACGGTAATGCGGATGGGCTTGGCTGGGTCCATGGCGTAGTGGTTGAGGGAAGGGAAACCGTAGATGGCGCGAGCCACTGCCACGCGGATTCCGTCATCCATAATTGAGACCGGATCGACCTGGATGTTATCTACGACATCCTTGACGCCCGGGTATGTGCTTACCAGGCCCAGCGCGGAATCTTTCGCAGGGTAATTGAGGGCATGGCCCGCGAGCGATACGACGCCACCCTGAACATCGACGCTGATGGCATCGAAGACGTTGCCGTATCCAACCTGGTCGTATTCAAGCTTTTCAACCAGCTTGGCCTTCAGCTGATCGTCGGATACGGTTGGACCGGCAACTTCAATGGAGTTGCGGACAGCCGAGACGCCCTTGGCTTTATGGACGCGCTTGTCGGCTTCAACTTTGTACTCATAGAGATCGACTGTGCCGGACAGGGTAGCAATTCCGTTAGCGTCGACGTCGACTTTAACGTTGCGAAATTCCTTCTTGTTCAGCTTGGCCGCGGCATCGCTCGCGCCGGTACTGTCAGAGGCCGACTGCGGCGCTGCGCCAGCAACCGGGGAAGCTGCAAACAGAGCCGGAGAGATACCGAACACGGCTCCGGCGAGCGTGGTTGCAATAAGAGCATTACGGGTTGTGCGAATGGTGCTTTTCATTGGGGGGAAACCTCCACTTTCTTCGTGATCAGTACGATTGGCAAGCTCCTCTGGATTGCAGGTCGGAGTACTGCCATCTCATTGTTAATGGACACAGATGCACAAAAAAGGTTCCGGGGTTTCCAGGAAGAAAATGGAGCTACCAGAGACTGCTATGGATATTATGAAAGTGGCGGATTTGTGCGGTATTTTTGTAAACTTCCGGGCCTGTTCAGGCGTCTAACATAGCAACGCGGACCAATGGAAGGGGCCGCCTTTGAGCGGCCCTTTCTTAGTCTGCGACTGCGACTGGCTCTGCTATTTGATGACTGGGTTACTGCTTGACTAACTCGACCCGGCGGTTGAGGGCGCGACCGTCTTCTGCATCGTTAGATGCGACAGGGGCGCTGGGGCCGTCGCCGATGCCATCCAACTGAGCGGCAGGAACGCCGTACTTGGTGGTCAGCATCTGCACCACGGACGCAGCGCGCCGCTTGGAAAGGTCCATATTGGCGGCGAGTGCGCCGACATTGTCAGTATGGCCAACAACGTAGACCTTGAGCCTGGGATTGGATTTGAGCAGCTTGGCTACCTGCTCCAAGGCGGGGCCGGATTCGGGCTTGACGTCGGTCTTGCCGGTGTCGAAAAGAATACCGTTCACGACTACGTGGCCGCTGCCCGAGAGGCCGGTAGAAAGTGCTGCGGCATTCGCAACCACATCCTGCGTCAGCGCTGTCTCCGTGACGAAGGTCTCGTGGTACGTATTGTCGCTGTCAATTCCCAAGAAAATCCAAAGTTTACCCATGTGCAAGGTAAAGTCGCCGTAAGCGCCCGAATCATAGTCGAACGTATACCCCGCTGTGTGCAGGGCGGTTGTCATGTTGCGCACCACCTGGGCTTTGCTGGCGGTTTTTGGGTAGGTGTAGTCGATATGGAGAAACTTGCCTTCGACGTGCTTCTTGGTTTGGGCGTCCTTTATTGAGAAGTCATAAGCATCGTCATCCATTTGTTTACAGGCTGTAATGACGCTGCCTGGAAAACGGCTGATGAGGGGTGAATCTTTGCAGCCCGGTGCGTCCTTTGCCTGGGCAATGCAGAACTGGAATGCGAATGTTAGGGGAAAGCACAGCAGCAGAATCCGAATACGCTTCATCTGTTCTCCGTTCAAACAAATTTGTGTTTACGCAAGTTGAAAACGCAACTGCGCTTCAAATTGCTTTTTTGAGCGGTACCATTCGCGCTCGACTACTGCGTAGGCGGAACGTGATGGTCTCGCAGATTTATGTCGGCATTGGGGTCGCAAACGGGGCCCTTCCAACGGAAGTCCGATGTCGAGCTCATCTGGTTTGTTTTCCCGTTGAACGTCATTGAGAGAGATCCGCTTGAGGTCATGTGGGTCATGCCATCGAATACGATTTTGAAGTCGCCAGCCATCTGCATGCTCTTCCCACTGCAGGCCAGCGAATAGGTGCCGCCCAAGGGGGTGAGAACGAAATTCTTCAGGGCGCAGGTGGGATTGCCGGCCAGCGCCTTTGCAAACGTCTCGTCGTTCATGCACATGAGCATGGTGATCGGCTTGCCGGTAACCTGACTGGTTGCGGATGTGGTGGCAGTCCACTCGCCGGAACGGAGGGGGAAGTGCTGTTGTGCGGACGCAACAGCGGTTGTCATAAGGGCAAATAAAGCCAGCGTCGTGAATTTAGGGAAAGTCATCGGAACCCGTCCTTTTGGATTAGGTCTGGGCTCTAGGCTGCTGGTTCAAGGGCTTTCCTGTCAACGACAAAATGACAACCGCTGCGGCGGAGTTGATTATTTATGAGTGTTTTACACTCCGATGACGGCGCAAAGCTCTTTGACCGCTTCGGCGCTCTTTTTGAGGGCGGCGTCCTCTTCGGGTGTGAGCTTGATTTCGATGATCTTTTCCAGGCCTGCCGCGCCCAGCTTGCAGGGAACGCCGATATAGAAGCCATCAATGCCGTACTCGCCCTGCAGATAGGCGGCGCAAGGCAGGATCTTCTTCTTGTCCTTGAGAATGGCTTCAACCATCTCGGTGACGGCGGCGGACGGTGCGTAGTAGGCGCTGCCGGCCTTGAGGTACTTCACGATTTCCGCGCCGCCATCGCGGGTGCGCTGGACGATTGCTTCGAGGCGCTCGGGCTCAATGAGTTCAGTGATCGGGATGCCGGCGACGGTGGAGTAGCGCGGGAGCGGGACCATGGTGTCGCCGTGGCCCCCGAGGACGAAGGCGGTGACGTTTTCAACGCTGACTTTGAGCTCTTCCGCAATGAAGGTGCGGAAGCGGGCGGAATCGAGTACGCCGGCCATGCCGATGACGCGCTCGCGGTTGAAGCCGGCCTGGCGGAATGCGGCCTGGGCCATGGCGTCGAGCGGGTTGGAGACGATAATCAGGATCGACTCCGGCGACTGCGCGACGACTTTTGCAACGACATCGGACATGATTTTGAAGTTTGTGTGCAGCAGGTCGTCGCGGCTCATGCCGGGCTTGCGGGGAATGCCGGCAGTGATAACCACAATGTCGGAATTCGCGGTGGCGGCATAGTCGTTTGCGCCGATGACGCTGACGTCGCGCTTCTCAATCGGCATAGCCTCGAGCAGATCAAGTGCCTTGCCTTGCGGGATGCCTTCGACGACGTCGATCAGGACTACATCGGCCAGTTCCTTGGAAGCGATCCAGTGGGCCGCGGTGGCGCCTACGTTGCCGGCGCCGACAATACTTACTTTCTTACGCATGATTCTCCTTCTCCTAATTCCTGAAACTGATTGCCAAAACCGAAGGCTCTCCAACTTCTATCCTGCGCCAATTCACAAACGCCGTGCACTCGATTATTGCTGCATACAAGTCAGGATGCGTCTCGCGAAATGGTGCAACGTTTTCCAATTGCATCGTTAGCACATCGCCTTTTGCCGCGTGAATTCGTGTCATGCCGTGGTCAGGCTCGTCGAGCGACGTCATGCAATCAATCCAGGCATCCATATTCCTGCCATAGAAATCGGGAAAGCCAAACACTGCGGCAAACTCATCGTGGAACGAATTCCAGTCGTGGATTTTGGCGCAATCTATCGAGATAATTGCTGCGACCATGGCGATTCCGTGGAGTTAAACCTACATATTGCCGATGATTCGAGTCGCGAATTCGCTGGTGCCGACCTTAGTCGCACCTGCCGTTTGACGCTCGAAGTCGTAGGTTACAAACTTCTGCTGGATGGTCTTCTCCATGGCCGTCTCGATTAGCTTGGCGGCTTCCTTCCACCCGATGAAGTCGAGCAGCATGACGCCAGAGAGGATGACCGACCCTGGATTGATAACGTCTTTGTCGGCGTACTTCGGAGCAGTCCCGTGCGTAGCTTCAAAGACAGCGAAGCCATCCCCGATATTAGCCCCGGGAGCGATGCCGAGGCCGCCGACCTGCGCCGCAGCGGCGTCAGAGATGTAGTCGCCGTTGAGGTTGGTGGTGGCAAGGATGGAGTAATCCGACGGGCGAATGATGATCTGCTGGAAGATCGAATCGGCAATGCGATCGTTGATGAGGATCTTTGACTTCCAAGCGCCGTTCCCATGAGTTTTGCCGATGGAGTCGAGCACGGCTTTGATCTCCGCGTAGAGTTCATCGCGGAAAGCCTGGTTGCCAAACTCGAGGCCGGGCTCAATCAGTGCCGCGTTCTCTTCAACGGTGATTCCGGGCTTGGCATCGACGTTGCCGAGAATCCAGCTTTCGCGCTCTGTGACGATCTGATCGCGGAACTCCCGGATGGCAAGCTCGTAACCCCACTCGCGGAAGGCGCCCTCGGTGAACTTCTGGATATTGCCTTTGTGCACCAGGGTGACCGTTTTGCGGCCGGTCTCAATGGCGCTCTTGATGGCGAACCGGACCAGGCGCTCGGTGCCGAAGATCGAAATCGGCTTGATACCCACGCCGGAATCGGAGCGAATTTTCTTCTTGCCACCCTTGAGAAGGTCTTCGTTGATGAATTCAATAAGGCGGGCGACGTCGGCCGAGCCTTGCTTGAACTCAATGCCCGAATACACGTCTTCCGTGTTCTCGCGGAAGATGACGATGTCGACGTTCTCGGGGTGCTTCACGGGGCTGGGCACGCCCTGGTAGTACTTCACAGGCCGCACACAGGCGTAGAGGTCGAGAAGTTGGCGCAGGGCCACGTTGAGCGACCGAATGCCGCCGCCGACGGGCGTGGTGAGCGGTCCTTTGATGGAAACGCGAAGGTCGCGGGCGGCGGAGACGGAATCGTCCGGCAGCCAGGTGGAGAACTGGCGGTAGGCCTTCTCGCCCGCGAAGATCTCAAACCATTTGATGGCGCGCTTTCCGCCGTAAGCCTTTTCAACCGCCGCATCAAAAACGCGCTGCGAGGCTTTCCATATGTCGCGTCCGGTGCCGTCGCCTTCGATGAAAGGAATGATGGGATTGTCAGGTACTTCAAACTGGCCGTTTTTGTAGTCGATGGCCTGTCCATCTTTGGGCAATTCAAGCCCGTTATAGGTGGTTTGCATGGGTGTCAGTGATCCTCTTTCCTTGCGGCTTCAAGGAAAAGGCTAACACCTGCAAATTAGGGGTGGCAATTCCGAGGAAGATTCGGGCCTCTACCGTCAAACGCCGCCTGCAGTTGGGAACCAGGGCTTGAATCCTGAAAACGACCGCTGATCACGATTTGACATCATGATGCTTTGGATCCTAGCATCATGATGTGCGCACCACTCTTTCCATCGACGATGATATCGCCAAGCTGGTTGAGCATGAGGTGCGGCGCACAGGAGATACGTTCAAAGGGACTGTAAACCGGCTACTGCGGCAAGGGCTGATGGCCAGCAAAGATCCTAAGCCGAGAAAGCGGTTTGTAGTGAAGCCGCGCAAAATGGGTCTACCTCCGGGACTGAGCTATGACTGTATTCCAGCGCTTCTTGAAGAAATCGAAGGGCCGTACCATCGGTGATCGTCCTTGATGTCAATATTCTCCTTTATGCCTATGACAGCGCATCCGCGGAATACAAGAGAGCGCGGGCGTGGTTGGAGACTGTCTTTTCAGGTCAAGAGCCGGTAGGCCTTCCCTGGCAAACTGTCTCAGCCTTTCTTCGCATCCACACAAATACCAGACTCCCCGGGGATCGTTTCACCATGCAGGAGGCTGCGCAAGTTGTTGATGAGTGGATGGAGTTGCCGCAAGTCCACTTACTGGTTCCGGGACAGCGTCACTGGAGTTTGTTTCGGCGCGCGCTGTTGGAGGGTCAGGTTCGTGGACCGCTCACCACTGATGCCGAAATGGCAGCGATCACGATTGAATACGGCGGCGTCCTCTATACGACCGACCGCGACTTTGCGCGATTTCCCGGGCTGCGGTGGGTGAACCCACTGACTCGCTAGCTTGACCGCCCGCTATTTGTCTTTGGCGTCTTTGAAGTCGCTCCCGTTGAAACTGGGAATGCCAAAATGACCCCGAAGATGCATCAGATCGACGGGACTCAGGTTGCCGGACACGGTTACAAGGGTAAGGCTCTTTGACGTTTCGGCCAGGACGACGGCGCCGCGAACATTGACACCGTCGAGGACCAGCCAAACGTCAGTGGTGCCATTTTGCAACGGACCCTTGTTGACTGTGTCGGTAGTGACCAGGTGTTTCCAGCCGCGCAAGTGGTACGCCTGGCGAATACTATCCACCGAGGCCTCATCGGCAATGCCGGCGGCGCCGAAGCGCAGTGAGTGGACGCTGACTCCATCGATCTTCGAGATGGCCTGCCTGGTTTCGGCATCGGAATCCGGCATCAGGGCGCTGGCGACACCCAGCATGTTCCGGTCAAGGGTAAAGCTCGATTTAACCGCGGCTTCCGAACTCAGTTGTGCGAGGGCCGGCGGAGTCCAGTCAAGGACAACGGGGCCTGCAATGGGATCGGGAGCGGCTTGCGCAGGCGCTAGAGCGCAACTCAGCATGGCGGATAGGACTGCGGTCGAAAACAAGGTTTTCCTGCTCATTTGCTTCATGCTTTGTTAAACGCGATTCGCGGTAAAAAGTTACGATTTGGGATTTGCAGGAAGGCCTTTGAGGGAGCGGTTCGGACCGGCGATGAGGCAGTGTCAGGAGCCAGCGGTTGTGAAGTGATGATGAAATCGCTGGAGATACTGTTTCAACCCACCCAGATGCGATAGACTCATGCGGGAACGTTTTACAAATTCGACGATTTTGAAACTCACGGAGGATACATAGAAATTGGGAAAAGCGATGGTCCCGAAGAAGATTTTCTTCACCAAGGGCAAGGGTACACACAAGGAACGGTTGACGAGTTTTGAGCTCGCCCTTCGAGATGCGGGAATTGCATCGCAAAACCTGGTGCGCGTGTCTTCCATCTTTCCGCCACAGTGCAAGGTGATTCCCCGCAAAGAGGGGCTGAAATACCTGCATGACGGGGAAGTAGTTTTTTCGGTGATCGCGGAGAACTCAACGCGCGAGCCGCACCGGCTGATCGTATCGAGCATCGGCGTGGCGATTCCGGCCGACCGCAACACCTACGGTTACCTGAGCGAGCACCACAGCTTTGGCGAAACCGAAGACCAGGCGGGCGAGTATGCCGAGGAGTTGGCCGCCGAAATGTTGGCTACGACGCTCGACGTGGACTTCGATCCCGACACCAGTTGGGATGAGAAGAAGGAAATTTACCGGATCTCGAACAAGATTGTCCGCACCAGCAACATCACGCAGTCGGCGGTGGGCGACAAGCGCGGGTTGTGGACAACGACAATCGCCGCGGCGGTGTTGATTTTGGACGAGTAGCGTTGCATTGAGAAAAAGCCGAGGCCAACTTCGCCGTGCGGGGTTGGCCTTGCTGCATGAGATAGAACCGCGGAAGACGGGGCTGGGAGCGATGAGCGAAACACGCAAATACGTGGTGGGGCTGGTACAGATGCGCATGGGAGCGCATGCGGAGGAGAACTTCGCCTCTGCGGTGCGACACATTGAAGAAGCGGCGCGGCTAGGCGCGAATGTTGTCTGCCTGCCGGAGCTTTTTCGCGCGCAATACTTTTGCCAGCGGGAAGACATACGGCTATTTGATCTCGCCGAACCGATTCCCGGGCCTTCTACAACAAAGCTGGCCGAGGTGGCGCGCCGGTTGAGGGTGGCCATTGTCGCGTCACTGTTTGAGCGCCGTGCACCGGGTCTTTATCACAACACGGCGGTTACTCTGAATGCCGACGGGGCCATCGTCAGCGTGTATCGCAAGATGCATATTCCAGACGACCCGCTCTACTACGAGAAGTTCTACTTTGCCCCTGGCGATCTCGGCTTTCAGGCCGTGGACACAGCATTTGGACGTATCGGCACGTTGGTTTGTTGGGACCAATGGTATCCAGAAGGCGCGCGGCTTACAGCTTTGCAGGGGGCGGAAGTATTGTTTTATCCCACGGCAATCGGCTGGCATCCGGCGGAGAAGGACGAATTTGGCCCCGCACAATACGATGCGTGGCAGACCATCCAGCGCGCACACGCAATAGCCAACGGCGTGTATGTGGCCGGTGTCAATCGCGTTGGCGTGGAACACGGCGATGTGGAAGGGAATCGAGCCGCCGGACCGGGACTTGAGTTCTGGGGTGGGAGCTTTCTGGCTGATCCGTTTGGCCGCATAATTGCCAAGGCTTCGCACGACAAGGAAGAAATTCTGTTGGGAGAAATTGACCTTGCGCATATAGAGGACACCCGCCGAAACTGGCCGTTTCTCCGTGATCGCCGCATCGATGCGTATAAACCGATAACCAAGCGGTTTCTCGACCCCGTCAGCGCATGGCCCGCAGATGGAGACCTGAAGTAGAGATGGGCAGAGATCCAGAAAAAGCGCCTCAGCCTCAGACGTTCAGCGGGCTTCCTGTCGATCTGGGTTATCGCATGCCGGCCGAGTGGGAGCCGCACTCGGCGACTTGGCTGGCATGGCCGCATAATCATTCAGACTGGCCCGGAAAGTTTGGCCCAATTCCATGGGTGTACGCGGAGATTGTACGGCTGCTTGCGGCGCACGAGCGCGTCCACCTTCTCGTGCAAGACGCGGCCGCGGAGAAGCGTGCATCGGGAATCTTGAACCGGGCTGGTGCGAATCTGACGCAGGTGGATTTTCATCAGTGGCCGACTAATCGTGTCTGGCTGCGCGACACGGGACCGATTTTCGTGAAGGATCCCGGGGGCAAGCTGAATCTGATCGACTGGAAATTCAACGCGTGGGCCAAATACGACGACTGGCAACTCGACGATCAGATTCCAGGGCACGCAGCGAAGCTGCTCGGCATGCCGGCACGGCTGCCTGCAATTGAATTAGAAAACGGTGCCAATTGCAGATTGGTGCTTGAGGGTGGCTCGATCGACACCAATGGCGCGGGGATTCTGCTCACCACCGAAGAGTGCCTGCTGAGCGAAGTCCAGCAGCGCAACCCGGGAATTAGCCGCGGGAAGTTGGAGCGGGCCTTCCATGACTATTTGGGAATTGACCAGGTGATCTGGCTGGGCCGCGGTGTGGCTGGCGACGACACACATGGACACGTCGACGACATTTCCCGGTTCGTGGGGCCGGATACGATTGTGACTGCCGTCGAGCCGAACACAACGGATGCAAACCACGAGCCGCTCGCCGAGAATCTGCAACGCCTGAAAGCCGCGCGAACGCTGGATGGAAAGCAATTCACACTGATTGAACTCCCGTTGCCGCGTCCCGTGGTTTTCCGGGGGCAACGTCTGCCTGCCAGCTATGCGAACTTCTACATCGCGAATGGTCTGGTACTGGTGCCGACGTTTCACGATCCAAACGACCGCGTCGCGCTGAACATTCTGGCGCATGTCTTTCCGGAGCGCGAGGTGATTGGAATCCATAGCGTGGATCTGGTGTGGGGACTCGGAACGCTTCACTGCATGACGCAGCAGCAGCCGGCAGGTCGGATTGCATGATTACCGATCTTGAAGCGATGGATGCGGCGCTGAGCGAAGCGCGGTTAGCAGCCGAGGGCGGCGAGGTCCCGATCGGTGCGGTGTTGGTGCGCGAAGGAGCAATCATCGCGCGAGGACAGAATCGCATGCTGCGCGACATTGATCCAACGGCACACGCGGAAATTGTTGCGCTGCGAGCGGCCGCCACAGCGGTGGGCAATTACCGGTTGAATGGGTGCACGCTCTACGTCACGCTGGAACCGTGCGCAATGTGCGCGGGAGCAATGATCCATGCGCGACTTGACCGGCTTGTGTTCGCGGCCAGCGATCCCAAAGCGGGTGCGGCGGGATCGGTACTGGGTGTGCTGAACCATCCGCAGCTCAATCATCAGATGGTGGCGGAATCGGGGATTCTTGCGGATGAGGCCGCGGAGCTGTTGCGGAGTTTCTTTCGGGAGCGCAGGTGAATCTAACTTCTCGTTAAAGCCTTAATCCGCACAGCCTGCTCCGGCCATTTTTCAACCAACTCGCCATAACTCCCGCTGCGGTAGTCGGCGAAATCGAACCCGGGAGTTACACTGCAACCTAGAAGCGCCACCTGGCCATCCCCAATCAGCCGCGTGCCCTGCCAAACCCCCGCAGGCACAACGAGCTGAACGTGCTGATCATCCATCAAATCCTGCCCAAGGGTGAAAACCGCGGAGCTTCCGTGGTCATAAAGCTGCAGCATCTCCACTGGGTCGCCAAGATAGAAGTGGAAAATCTCGTCGGACGCGAGGACGTGCATTTCAGAGAAGGTTCCCGGCTCCAGCAGGTAGTAGATGGCGGTGCCCATCGGGCGCATGCCCCGCGGCAGGTAGAGGGTGTTCGCCGAAGTATAGGTTCGGCGGAAGTGGCCGCCTTCAATAGGGTGGGGCTCCAGTCCGAGCAGCGCTTTGATTTCGTCGGCAGTCATTTTCAACGATGCTAACGGTACCAGCAGGACGCTGTAAAATGGCTGCATGACGGTTGTGGTTTATACAGCAGCGTGGTGCAGAGATTGTCGCGCGGCCAAGCAATTTCTCGATACACACGGGATTTCATACACTGAAATCAATGTGGACACCAATCCGGCAGCTTCGGACGAGGTACTGCGCCACGTCGGCAAGCGGGCCATTCCGCAACTGGTCATCGACGGGGAGTGGTTCCAACCTTACAAGCCAGGCAGAGGTCTGCTTTTCGACGAACTGCATGCACGTTTGGGGATTCCTCGCGGATAGAATTTTTCTCCTCTACAATCAAGAGTTGTTGCAAGGTGCTCAATGTTGCCTTGAAGAGGAGTTCTCCAGTTGATTGAACGTTATACGCGCGCGGCCATCGGCCGCATCTGGACAGAAGAGAACAAGTACGCCTGCTGGCTGAAGGTCGAATCGGCGGCAAGCACGGTGCTGGCTGAAGACGGCGTGATTCCGGTCGCAGCGGCGGAAGCGATTGCCGCCAAAGCCAGCTTTTCCGTAGCGCGAATTCAGGAGATTGAGGCGGAGGTGAAGCACGACGTCATCGCCTTCACCACGGCAGTCGCCGAGTCGCTCAAGAGCCAGGGTCTGGATGCTGAGTCGCGGTGGTTGCACTATGGGCTGACTTCGAACGACATTGTCGATACGGCGCAGGCCCTACAAATCAAGGAAGCTTCGGTGTTGATTAGTTCAGGACTGGATGCGTTGCTGGTCGTGCTGAAGCGCCGGGCCATCGAGTTCAAGCACACGCCAACCATTGGGCGCACGCACGGCATTCACGCTGAGCCAACTACCTTTGGACTGAAACTGCTCAACTGGTATGCGGAGATGGAACGCAACATCGTTCGCTTCAATGCGGCAGCCGAGGATATGCGGGTTGGTAAGTTGTCCGGCGCCGTGGGGACGTTTGGCCACCTCAAGCCCGAGCACGAAGAGCGTATATGTGCCGCGCTTGGGCTCAAGCCTGCTCCGGTAGCGACACAGGTAATTCAGCGCGACCGGCACGCTGCGTATATTTCCACGCTGGCGATTCTGGGTAGCACTTTGGACAAGATTGCGGTGGAAGTGCGGCACCTGCAGCGAACGGAAGTGCGCGAGGCACAGGAGTACTTCAGCGAGAAGCAGAAGGGCTCTTCTGCCATGCCGCACAAGAAAAATCCCATCACTTCAGAGCAGATCAGCGGGCTTGCGCGCGTGCTCCGATCGAATGCCCAGGCGGCGCTCGAGAACATTCCGCTTTGGCACGAGCGCGACATTTCGCATTCTTCGGTAGAGCGAGTTATTTTTCCCGATTCCACGATTCTTGCTGACTATCTGTTGGCTAAGACGACCGACCTTATTGATCGTCTGCTGGTGTATCCCGCGCGCATGCAACGGAACCTTGAAAGCACAGGCGGGCTCATTTTCAGCGGGCAATTGTTGCTGGACCTCTCCGAGGCCGGCATGATGCGCGAGGACGCGTACAGGCTGGTGCAGGGGCACGCGGCGCACGCATGGAAGGAAGATCTTGTGTTTCGTGACGAGGTTGCCCTTGATCCAGTGATTACCGCGTTGCTGAGCGAGGAAAAGCTCAAAAGGACTTTCGACTACACACGGCAGTTGGGGAATGTAGACGCCATCTTCAAGAGAGTTCTGGGCGAGTAGAAGCCAATGAGCGATCTGACGGAAGGAACGCACCCGCGAGTGTTCGAGACCATCAGCCAGGTTGTTGAGCTGGTCGCGGACGATCGGGTCCCATTGGCGACGGAACGGCTGGTGGCATTGGTTGCGGAGTTTCCGCGCGAAGGGCTTGCACATGCATACCTGGCGTGGGTGCTTTCATACAACGGCCGGCACCGCGACGCAATTGAACATGGCAAGGTTGCTGTGGAGTTGTCGCCTCGGTCGGAGCGGGTCTCGCTTTTGTTTTTTCGCGTGTTGTGGAGTGCGGACGAGCAACCACAAGCTATAGATGAGATGCGGAGATTTGTGGCGCTGGAGGACTCGGAAGAGTACGCGCAGATCATTCTGGAGCTTGAGAAGGCGGGACTTTAGTTGCGGAGTACTCGATTGATAGTAAAGGGGTTCGCTGGGTGGAAGGCTTGAATCTTACCGTTGCATTGACGGGTGCATCCGGTGCTGTTTTCGGCAGGGAACTGCTGCTCGTGCTGGAGGCGGATGAGCGCGTGAGCCGCGTGCATTTTGTGGCTTCAGAAAATTCGCTGCGGGTGATGGCGGAAGAGCTGGGTGTGAGCGGGCGGAATGACCTTCTGGAGAAGCTGCTGGGGACGCAAACGGTTAAGACTGTGCAGCATACGGACTCTAACATAGGCGCTTGCATTGCCAGCGGCAGCTACCCGTCAAGTGGAATGGTCGTACTTCCTTGCTCCATGGGAACGCTGGCGGCCATCGCGAATGGATTAGCTAATTCACTGATTGCTCGCGCGGCGGATGTGACGCTCAAGGAGCGGCGGCCTTTGCTGTTGTGCGTGCGGGAGACTCCCTTTAACCGCATTCATTTGAGGAACATGACGCTGGCGGCAGAGGCGGGCGCAGTCATCTTTCCAGTGATTCCAGCCTTCTATAACCGGCCGCAGGACTCGACCGAGATGGCGCGACAGTTTGTTTGCCGGGTGCTTGCTCACATCGGTCTGCCCCAGCCTGGCGCTTACGTCTGGAAGGCAGACGAGTAAAACCAAATGGCTGCTTAATAGGGTTGCGCTACCTAGCTGAAAGGGCTGCTCAGGTGGTTACGAAAGCATCGAAAAGGTAGCTCGCGCGGTTGCGACTCGTTGAGACACGTACCTTGCGGGCAGCCTTTCTGAGATGTTTCGGTTGCGGAGAGTTTCCTTTGGAGAATGCGTTGAATCCGCATGAGATATGCCAGTAAGTTACTGATAATGTGTTATTTATGTGATTTTCTTCTCTGTGCATGTCCGTGATCAGTTGTCAGTCATCCGTTGTCTATTCAGGCCCTGGATAAAACCCCGGCCTACCCTTGATTTAATGTTGCAGGTAGCCCATGAAGCAGATTCTGACCCGCCTCGCGTTGACGCTTCCGGTTGTGTGGCTGGTGGTCTCGCTGGTGTTCCTGCTGATTCACCTGGTTCCGGGCGACCCGATTCTGCAGATTCTTGGCGAAGGCGCGGCGCCGGCCGATATGACGGCTTTGCGGCACCAGTACGGACTTGATCAGCCGCTGGGTATGCAGTATCTCCATTACTGGAGTGGGGTGCTTCACGGGGATCTTGGCTCGTCGATCAGATTGCACTCGACCGTGGCCAGTTTGATTTGGGCGCGCTATCCGTACACGATGGCGCTGACGCTTTCGGCGCTGGGGTTGGGGATTGCGCTGGCGCTGCCGGCGGGGATACTGGCGGCGGTGCGTCGCGGGCGCTGGGTGGATCAACTGCTTTCCGTGGTGAGCCTGTTTGGGCTGAGCGTGCCGGGGTTGGCGCTGGGGCCGATCCTGATCCTGGTGTTCTCGATTGGGCTGGGGTGGCTGCCGGTGTCTGGAGCGAACTCGGGCGGAAGCGGGGCGATTGAGTGGCAGTACCTGGTGCTGCCGTCGATTGCGATGGGCGCTTCGCTGGCGGCGATTCTGACGCGCATGGTGCGGACGGCGATGCTTGAGGAACTGGGGCAGGACTACATTCGCACCGCGCGGGCGAAGGGGTTGAGCGAGACGGCGGTGGTGTGGAGACACGCGTTGCCGAATGCGCTGGCGCCGATTGTGACGGTGGTGGGACTGCAGTTTGGCGCGCTGCTGGCCGGGGCGATTGTGACGGAGACGATCTTCAGTTGGCCGGGGCTTGGAAGGCTGACGGTGAGCGCGATTTCAAATCGAGATTACGCGCTGGTGCAGGGGTGTTTGCTTTCTATCGGTCTGACGTATGTGCTGGTGAACCTGCTGACGGATGTTGTGAACCGGTGGGTGAACCCGCGAATGCGATAGAACAGGGAGCGACAAAGCAGGGAACAGGGAACAGGACCCCCGGTCCCCAAGTGCTCGGGACCGGGGGCATCCTCGGTGTCGTTTTAGGGCGTCGAGACCAAGGCCACCCGCCCGATCGGGCTCCCCAGGACCGCGTGCCGGGCGGCTCCGCCGTTTTTTGCCTAAGAATCAAATATTTAAGCGATAATGTGTGGAATGAATCCCGTGGGGTCTAAAGTCAAGAAGAAGGTAAAGGCGGATATCCGCTTCGAAGCGGTGAAGATTGAGCCGTTATTCGAAGTGCTCGACTCGGTGGCTTGGATGGACAGCCCGGGTGTGAAAGAGATCTCGCAGTATGCCGACGTTGACCCCCGCACTGCGGGGAAAGTCCTCAAGAACGCAGTCTTGATCCGTCTAGTCCAATCCGCTAACGATTCGTCGTACGTTCTAGCGCAGCCATATCCGTACAAAGGCAGTCCTGAGGAGAAGCGAAGAGTTGTTCGCGAGGCACTCCTTCGTCACCCACTAATCCGCGGCATCCGCGAGTTTTTGGCGCTTGGCGAAGACCTACAGGGAGCGATGCGTAAGGCCGCGACGATTGCCGGAGAACGGAACTACGATAAGGGGACAATTGCTCCCTTGATCGCCTGGGCGAGCTCCGTCGGCCAAGTTCTCGACCTTGGGGTTCGAGTCGAGGTGCTGGTGAACGACGCTGTAAGTGCGAAGGAAGTTCGCCACAACGAGCGCAAACAGGACCGTGTCGCGTTTCTTTCCCACAGCTCAAAGGATAAGGGTTTCGTCAGACGTCTCGCCGCTGACTTGGTTGCCCATGGTGTGAAAGTTTGGCTTGACGAACAGCGGATTCTTGTCGGCGACTCCATTCCTGAGAAGATCGCGCAGGGGCTCGCGGAGTCCGATTTCTTCTTGATAGTGATCAGCCAAAGCTCGATCGAGTCGTCGTGGGTAAAGAAGGAGCTGAATAGCGCTCTGGTGCACGAGATTGAGCGGCGAAAAGTAAAAGTGATGCCGATCAGACTCGACGAAGCGCAGGTCCCCGACAGCATTATCGATAAAGCCTATGCCGATTTCAGGGGCTCGTATGAAGACGGATTTAGGAGATTGCTTAGCGCGATCAAGGCTCGCGAGGTGACTGACAATGACGGAAACTAAGGCATCGACACCCGCTGCGAAGAAGCCGCCAAAGGGCGGACGTAAAGGCGGAACGATTTTCCCTCGGGTCGGCTTAAAGAAAGCTCTCGAGTATTCCGAGAAACTGGTTCGCAAGACGCATACAGGCCCACAACCGAAAGATGCGATCTTTCGCGGAGTGTTCGAAAACGTGGGGTCAGAAGGTGACGTGCGAGCGTCAGCACTCAAGCAATACGGATTGCTTGAGGCTACTGCGGAAGGATTCAAGGCGTCGGACCTCGCCCGAAATATTGTTGCTGCCCTGCCCGAAGAACAGGCTACGCTGAAAGGACAGGCGTTTCTTAGTTCCAAGCTATTTAAGAAGATCTTTGACACCTACAATGGCGACACCGTGTCAACTTCAAAGATCCGACAGAGCGCGTTGGGACTGAAGGTGCACCTGGATTCGGTTGACGAATGCGTGCGGCTCTTTATCGAGTCGGCCGTTCTCGTCGGACTCGCTGCACAGGACGGTGATTCGCTGTTGTTGGTGCAATCCTCGACGATTGTTCCCGTTGCGGATGCCAGAGATGATGAGTCAGCTGTGACCTCGGATGAAGGCGAAATTGCAGATGCGGAGGATGGAACTGCAGCAATTGCAGGGAGCACGGAGGCCCAGGATACCGCGAACAGGAGAAATGGAGGGGGCGAATCTAGTACTGGAATACCACGAACCGAAAAGGCGGCTGTTGCGGTAAACCTCAACGTCGATTCGAGCAGCGACCCGGACAAATTGGAAAAACAACTGAAGCTGCTGCGTCAGTACGGCGTGATCTAGATTCGAACTGTGGGCGCGTGGACACGATTTCAGACGGAATCCTATCACGTTGAGGGGTGGGGGCCACCCGCCTTTTATCAAAGCACACGCTTATGAAAGCGCAAGGACTACGCTGGGGAAAACTAATTTGCACCTGGGCCCTGGCGACTTTGCGGCGGTTCCGACAACTCAAGTTTGCACTGAGGACATACAGACTGCATCATCCCCATCCACCATCGAGCAACAAGATGAACTGGCCGTCTATCGACATCAGCGCACCTCGGACAGATTTCCTCATCATCTCCCTGAACAAATGCGTGTCTATTGATGCGTTCAAGTGTTCCCTTAAAGCGGAGTTGTTCCCGCAGATTGTTTCGCTCGGCGGTCAGTTCATCAACTTGAAGCTGGAGACTGAGCACTTTTTCAATCCAACTGCCGAGATCCTTGTATAGGTCAGCATTCTGAGCCTTATTCACCAGGCTCAGAATCTCCATCCCCTCACCAATCAAGCTCATAATCGGCACTCCATGAAACCAGCATATCGTTCTATCTCGTCACCTTCTCCAAAATTGTTCGGCGGGTGGCCACGATCTAACGCGAAATCACATTAAGTTGAGGGTGCTCGCGGTCCCTCGCTTTTGGGGCCGGGGAAGTCGAGGTATCGGAACGACGATTGCGCATCCGCTCGGGCAGTTGCCAGCCTCTCTCGCGGGCTGTCCCTTCCGATTCAATTTCCACCGTTCCGCGCTCGCCGGTTTGATAGGGTCGGAAGCTTGCACCTTTCCAGTCTTCGGGCGATGGCAGGGGCTAAAGCCAGACCTATTCTATAGCGTTTATCGGCCCGGCTGAAGCCGTGCCCTTGATACAAGGCCAGGGCAATCGCATGAAGGTCTGTTAAAGATTCGGGCCATTTCGTTCCGCTCCTCCGGGGCAGAGAAATTCGTAGTTGTGCGTGTTCCCCGGATTGCGTTCGCAGGGGCGAACTTCATCCGGGGCGCCTTCGAAAATGCAGGTGATGGCGCGAGACGAGAGTGCGGGCGAGGACGCCCACAGGACAGCCGGTCTCCACCCCATCGAGCACAAATCGCTCGCCGGGGACCCCGGTCTGGAGACCAGCGCTACCGAGGGAGCGCCATTTTCATGCGTGCTTGTGAGCCGAAGGATCATGGATGGCTACTTTCGAACCGTCCTTCCGGGACGAAATGCGGCACTCAGAGTTAGCGGCATTTGTGACCGAATGATATCTCAAGAATAAAGAGCACCTTCATGCACTTTGCTTTTAAGTAACTAAAGCAATAGAAGCGTTGTACAG
>Ga0302319_10008949_pt1 | contig 19377 bp, 36 predicted proteins | sample Bog_T0_2_FD_203319 | JGI IMG/M metagenome (GOLD analysis project Ga0302319, IMG submission 203319) | Peat permafrost microbial communities from Stordalen Mire near Abisko, Sweden - Bog_T0_2 | ecosystem: Environmental > Terrestrial > Soil > Wetlands > Peat | place: Sweden: Abisko, Stordalen Mire... | reverse complement strand
TTTAACTTCTTGAGAAGAAGGAGAATTGCTAAAAGCTGCTTTAACTCCGGTTAGACCTGCCACGCCAGTTACAACCATGGCAGCATACATAAATAGTGGTTTCATTCATTTTCCTTATATAGATTTAATAACAGATAATAGAGATTAACATTCAGTTAACTATTTAGCAAGCTTTTTCTTAGCTTCACGGCGTAATTTTCTTAATTGAACTTCTAGATCTTTTCAAATTTATACCCTTTATGTTGTTTTCTATTTTGTTTATTATTTAGTACCCTAGATATATTATTTTCTTGTAAATTTAATTGCTTAGCACATTCACCTAAAGATTTAAATATAAATTCTTCGTTTGTTTCTATATTTATGGCTTTTATAGGTATACTAGTTTTTTTATACACCCTTTCTCTAGCTAATTTTCTGACTATAGAATCAAATCCTTTTCTAACTTTAGAAAGAGATTTAAGATGGTCTTTACAAAATTTTTTACCTTTAAAAACTCCATCATGTGTTTTATAATATTCTTTAACTTTTAAACTAATAGTATCTTTTAACTGTTTAGAACACTTTCCACCCTGTTTTCCGCCTAATTTAATATTATAACCATGAGGAATTAATGAACCATAATATTGAATAAAGAATTGTTCTAATATATTTAGATTTTCTAATGTATTTGTTGAACAAATTATTTCAATATCTAAAGAATCTTTTCCATATTTTAAAAAAGCTTTATATACTAAATCTTTATCTTTTGATTTAATAAAATGGTTATTAATCCTTTTATGTGGATTTTCACGAGTTGTTTGACCTATATAGATCTTTCCATTAATCTTATTGGTTATTTTATATATAATTCCGTACTTAACCATTTTTCTTTTTAGTTAGCCTGCGCTGTTTGCGCAATTCTACCTCTAATGATGTTTTCAACTCATGACAAGGCATTTTACAAAGAACCTGAAATCCTTCGGCTTTTACAAACATTCTTGTAATGTATGTATCCCAGGATTGATCCCAACCATCTAGATCTACCACAGGATTGATATGATCCAGAACGAATTCACCATTCTTAAGTTCGCGATTTCCACACATTGCACATTTATAACGTCCACGTTCTACTCTAGCATTCTTAATGGCCTGAGAACGTTCCCCCCAACGATAACTTGCAGATCGAATTTTAGGAATTAAGAAGCGCTTTAGTTCTTTTTTAAGTTCATCATCAGTTATTGAAGATGACTCTTGTACATCTAATGCTTGTTCTTTATCCCTATTCTCATCGGCCTCTGTTGATTCTTCCTGACTTGGAATTAGTTTTTCTATTTCTTTTTTTCTTTTTGCCATTGTGATATCTTTTCTATATGCTCTAAGAACTCTTGTTTCCCTAATTTACCTTTAAAATAATTACAGTTTTTACAACAAGGAATTATATTACTTTCTAAGTATCCAATATTATTATCTATTCTATCTAATCCAGAATATTTAAAATCGTAGTAATGTTTTCTTTTGGCATTATTGCTAGGTAGAGAATCACAGTAATAACAATTTTGAGATATTAAATTTTTAAATAGTTCTAGATTAATATTAAATTCTAAACATCTATAACGAGCGTTTTCTTTATATCTATGATAAACTTCATTCAGTGACTTTTCATCTGCTGACTTATGTTCCCAGGTTTTACCAGTTAAATCTGGTTTAACTGTATCTAGATGTTTTTTATTCAAACAACCACAAGATTGTTTTGCTTTAGTTATTAACCGATTGCGCGCGGCTGTACAAATAGTTCCACAATTACATTTACATTCATATACTGCATTTCTTAAATAATTAACTCCTAAACACTCTAAAACTTCTAATTCTCCAAATTTAGTTCCTTTAGGAATTGAATTTCTTTTAATCTTCATTGGGCCAACTACTATATTTGCCTTAGCTAGTAATCCTCGTTTATAAGTTTTCATTTTTTATTAAACCAGAGCGATATGAGCAGATATCGCATCGGTGGAATAATCTTCCGGCGACAATGATTTCTTTAAGGCCATTTCTTCCACAGTTTGGGCATTCTCGGGATTTATCTGGTTCTTTTTCTTTCGGGCCATTATCTTCTAATTTCTCAAGAGCTTCCTCAACCTCTTGTTTATGTATTCCTTTAGCTAGTTTCTTGAGTTGCTTCATTAAGGAACGATTGATTGATTTAAGTTCTCGTATTTCTTTTTCAAGTCTTGTTACTTCATCTTCTTCTTTATTGCCCCGTCGAGCCATATGATCCAGAACCTCTTTCGCTATCGCTGAGTTCTTGTGCTTCTACTAGTTCAATTTGTGGATAAGGTAATATAATCAACTGCCCGACCCGTTCGCCCACTCCATATTCTAATGGTGAATAATTTCCAACTGGTTTAAATTTAAGTTGAATCTCACCCCTAAATGATGAATCAATTACACCTACGGAGTTTGTAAGCATTAGTCCATATCTTGAAATAGAACTTCGGGGGAATAGCAATCCTACATACCCTTCAGGAATTTCAATAGCTAATCCAGTTCCATAAACGATTGAACCATCTGTAAACTGTGCGGGTTTGGTTTTAGAAATTGCGGTCAAATCTAGACCGGCATCTCCAGTGGTTGCATATTCTGGAATAGTCGCTTCTTGATTTAGTTTCTTAATCTTGACTTTCACGTTTAAATGCCTTTCTATCTCGGGATTCTTTGCCGCAGTTTGAACAGGTATACCGTTGATATTTCAAATGTTTCGTATAATCCCAGCCGTTCTTAGTACGTTTTTTAGAACCACATGAGCATACATGTTCTTCTGCGTTATCATTGTATACATTGAAGTCGATTGATTTATCCCATGGAATTAGTTTATTATAAAGTTCTTCAAGAGCTAGTACATCCTGAATGTTATACTTTTGCATCTCTTTCCAAGCTTCTTTATTTCTATCTAAACATTCTTTCCAAAGTTCGAATCCTGAAAATTTACGAGCAGTAAGCTTTTTAACTTTACAATTAAGCTTTTTACAAAGATATTCAAGTTTATTACTCGTCATTGCAAAGAATTTTTTAGCAATAGTCAATGTGTCAATCTGCTTGTAAGAAGATGGGGGTTTCATTCCATGAACTAGAAATCGCGCATTAATTCGCTTAACATCGAATTTTTTGGAATTATGACCTACGATGATGTGGGCTTCATCCATTAATTTCCATAAGTCTTGTAGAATGGTTTTTTCATTTTCAAGATCTTTAGCATTACGCTGATCTTTATACATTACCTTAGATTCTCCATACCACTTTGCTGCCCAGGAGAGTATGCAGGTATCTGTGTGAATTTGGTTCAATCCAATATTTTGATCCCAGGTTCCCCATGTATATGATAATAAGGGGGCCGTTTCTACGTCCAAAAGTAGTATTTTAACACTCATTTATTTTCCTCGACTAAAAAGCCCATCGAGGTATGGAATAATATGTTCCAATCCTAGGACTTGTTTCTCTGTTAAACCTAATTCAAATTCTTCACTAAATGCATGAAAACACTCATGCATAAATGTTTCTACTGTTAGTTTTGGCGACATATCCATCTTAATTGTAATGATTTTGTTATTAAGATCAGTAAATCCATATAAATGATTACCCGCCGTATCAATAATCTCTTTTTGATAAGTGATATCATACCATACCTTTGGTGCTACTTGCACCTTGGCTGGGATATTACGAGCTTTACGGCGCCAATCTGTACGCATAATCTATCCTAAGTTGTTAACGGCGTTGTCCGCGCGTTTCAACTATAATCTTGTTTTCTTCTAATGCTATTTCTAGAAGAGCTTTATGATCTGAAACAGTCGTTAATATACGAAGCACTGCAGCATATTTAACATAATTCATTAAACTAGCTTGCGTTATTGCTAAAATCTTAACAATTTTAGTTAGATCTTTAACATATTGTTGTGCAATACGATATTCGGTTATATTGAAGAGTTCACTCATTTTTTGTCGATAAGTACTTTAATATGTTCAATAGCTAGTTTAGAAAGCAGTTCTTCCCAGAAGTTAAGAGCCGGGGAAGATTTGTTTGATTTTTTCAATAATTTCATCATATTGTTGTTTAGTCATAAATATCTAATGCTTCTTGTATTTTATACAGTTTTTCTTTAAGTTCTTTATTTTCTTTTAATAGAAGTTCTTCTTTATCATTAGGTTGAATAACTAGTTTAATAGTTCCAGAAAATTTAATCTCATCCGCATTTTGTGACCTAACCATTATTAGAGAAGAATCTTCAATTTTTATCTTTCCCGCTTTAATATTAAAATTAAGTTCCTGTTCAATAATGCTTCTATATTGATTTAGAAGACTAGAGAAACTACTCATATATTCAACTGGTACTATCATAATTGATCCAACAAAGGCTTGTTTTTCTTTAGCGCATAGTTATTAAATAGTTCTTCGCAATTTAATACATTTTCAAATACCCATGAAGTATCATAACAGTTCTTAACAAATTTATCAACTAAATACGTACCATCGAAATTTTCTACTAACTCTAAAGTATCTTTATCTTTGTAATATGTATAGATTTTATCACCTTCTACATATTCTGTATCTTCTATAGCTTGTTTAATAATAGTTTCATTCTTACGTTCGCTATTAAGTGTTTTATCGCTAATGGTTTTTCTTGAGGCCCAGCGTTTAATATCTTTAATAGCTTTAGCTTCTTTTACATAATCTAGATAGATCTGTTGATAATCTTCTTTTCCTTCAATGATTGAATCGATTATTCGTTTAATCATCTCTTTCATAGCTAATGACTTACCAGTAGCTTTTAATGCTGATCCTTTGATCTTAACTTTCTTACCATCGAATAATACATAGTTCTTAGCTTTCATAATAACTACAGTAGGGTAATAACCATCATCTTCCCATTTGATTTTATCCGGGAATAATGCATTCACTTCTTTAAGATTTGTTTCTTTTTCTTCTTTGGTAATTTCAATTTGATCACGTTTTGTGTAACTGATAGAGTCTGTATCGGCATTCGGGATAAGATAGTTTTTAGTTTCTGCCCAGGATATCGCTCTTTTAAGAATGTCTCTTCCTGTTTTGGTGATAAATTCGGCGGCAGAAGATGAATTAAACATAAGTCCGGGCGCTCCCATAAAGCCGTAACCTGAGTTAATAACGATCTTTTGGGCGTTTTGTAATCCATCATAGTATGCATCTCCTGTATCTTTAGCTAGCTTTTTATTCTTAAGGCGTTCAGCAGTAAATTGTTCTATGATCTTTAAGAAGTTTCCTTTAGGATCTTTATCCTCATCGTATACTTTACATTCTAAAATAATAGAAGGATATAGACTTGCAACGTCAATCTTATGAACGTTTCGATAGATGCCCGGATTACCGAAGCTAATAGCCCCTTCGAAGGCTTCTGTTGGCGTTGTTTTAGGTAAACTATGACCGTCCTGTAAATAGGATCTGATCATCATAGCATTGATTTGTGAGCCTGTAGCGGTCTCAACTACTGACTGAAAGGATTTGGGAACTGATTGAGTGAGGTAGAAGCTTGCTGGAGCGCACAAATCATACAAACTAAGAGCGTCATCAGAGTCATGAATGCAATAATCTTTAATTTTGGCCCACTCTTCCGGAATATTATAGTTAAAACGAATAGTAGAACTGTCGTAATGAACCCGATCATTCTTCTCTAGTCCTTCTACTTTAATAATTGATTTAAGTCCATAACTTTCATATTTCTTTACTGCAATATCGTGTTTAATTGCTAAGAACATTGTATCAATAACTTCGCGGCCATAGATACGTACTTTTTTGTATTCCTGATCTCTAGAACCATCAATACGGAATTTAGATGCTTTAGGACTTAGTTTAAGTCCAGATTCATCTCTTCCAAGATTGAGTTGAACTCCTTCTTGATCTGCAATGAATTGTATGTATGGAAAATCGAAAGTATACCCATTATGAGTAATAATACAAACGGGGTCCATTTCCATAATCCAATTACACCATTGGGTAAGCATTTCTCCTTGGGATGAAAATTCGTCATAACAAAATAGCTTTCTGGTTATTTGCCCGTTTTTACGGAATGTATTAGAGATAAGCAGAACTTTGCTTTCTGTATTATGAAACAATCCAGTAGATTCAATATCAAATGATAGAATGCTAACTTCAGTATGTTTCATGCCTTTATGATAAGTTAGCCCCTTATTTACCATAAATTGCTCTTTATCATCCCAAATTGTAAAGAAATCTAAATTTTGCTTTTTTGCTTTAGAAATTTCGTTATACCAATCTTTTTTAGTGGTAAACTGCTTTCCATATTTATAATGGAGATTTCCTTCTAACCGTTTACTTCCCGAGATTTGATTAGGATATAATATCCAAGGATGATTATCTCTTTTTTCTTGTTTTACTGTTCCATCTTCATTTTGAATGAAAAGAGTTGCCTCATTATCTTGAATTTCAATGTTTGTAATTCGTTGTGTATTGTCTTTTCCATGAAGAAGTTTGTCATACATTTTTATCACCGAATAGAAATTGATATGCTTTTTTAATCATGTCTGGAGTAATTGATTTCTTTTTTACATTGCAAGATTTACAACAAGTAACACAATTATCTAAGTTCACTTTTCAGTTTTTCTATCCCGCATTTTATGCAACTTTTTTTCTCTTCGTCGGGTTTCTCGTTCTCGATCATCTTGCCGCTTTCTCCACTCTTCTTGTTTTGGGCAATCTGGCTTGTGGGGCTTTCCTTCATCTGAAAAACAACAACTTCGCATACTCATTCTTCTTTTACCTTGGCTTTTTGCATTTCATCAATGGCGTCATTAAATCCTTGAGTATGACCGGCATCATAACCCATGAATCCTCCGCAGAATAATGAAATAAGTGCAACTGCGATTAGTTCCATTATTTAACTTCTTTATTAATGAATTCTTCTAGAAAATATAGAATGAAGTCTTTACGAGCTTCTTCTGTTTTATCAAAGAAATCAATTGTACCTTCAGTTTCATTTGCGGCAGTAATTCCACTATCATCTTTAACAAGTCGAAGTGTAACTTCTTTATTATTTTTAGTCATTCTTAACTATACTACTTTCTTTTAATTCTGTCAACTTATCATGGTATTTCTGAAGATGAATTAGATCTTTAGCAATATCATTATAATTATTTCCAGTTAAAAACCTCCAACTTTTTTTACCTTCTTTATTAATTTCAGTTATAACCAGATCGATTTTTAGGGTCTGGGACTTCATCTAATGCCTCCTGTTCAGCATCCTTAAGTTCTACAATCTCTACATGCTTTACACTATCAAATGGTAGAGCTTGATTGATATTTTCGCCATCTGGAGATAGATATACCATTCCATCTACTAGATCCATTAAGAATCCTGTACAAGTCATTGGCATTCGTACTTCTTGCGATTGGTCTTCAGATACATTAATATATGTAGTAATTTCAAAGTCCTGAACGATTTGAATATATTCTCCAGCAAATGTTTCAAAGAATGCATTAACTTGTTTTTTCATCTTCTGGTTCCCATTCATTTACTTCAAATCCATAAGTACCTTCTGAACGATTATAACTATCTTTCATAACTGTAATAGAAGGAGGTTTCATTCCTGAATCTTCTGCATATGTTAAAAACGCTTCGGCCATTTCTTCGTGATTATCCATTGGGTGATAATAATTTCTAGTATATTTAGCTAATGCTTTAATAAATTCAGATCTTTTCATCTTCTTCACTCCAAGAATGGTTAGGTCCGCCGCAATCTTCACAATTACAAGGTGACCTATCTACTGGTATCATATATTCTTCAATTACAGTTAAAAGTATTTCAAATTGATGTTTATCTCCGGGACCTTGATAATTTCTATAAGTTTCATACATAATATTAATCATTTCAGAACGTTTCATTCGACATTCATCCAAACAGGAAATTTAAACATTACAACTTTCGGACCCTTAGGAGTATCTGTTATCATTCCATTGGCTAATACAATCATTGCCATCCGTTATCTTCCTTTTCTCCCGCCTCTTTAGCGGCTTTCTGTTGTAATAGATAATTCATCTCGGCTTCTTCTTCTTCTGTGCATTCGCGGATCTCTCCGCGTTTACCATTCCATGCGAAATTGAACATTCCAATCTCACCTAAGTCATTTTTAAGAATTGCCATTTGAAGAAATTTATCTTCTTTTGCCATATCTGGGGTAAAGAATGGTCGCCAAATAGAAATAATAGATCTAAATGATTGAGATAAAAATGAAGATCCTTTAATTGCGCTATAATTTTTAAGAGGTTTATCTGGGCCGTTTTGAATACTAAACTTGTTGGGTTGTACAAGAGTGACCATTGCAACGTTGAAATCATTTACTAAGTCTTGGAGTTGTCCTGCAATGTCTTTAGAAGCTGCTGTATCTTCTGATTTATCGCTATTAACGCGTTCGAAGTAGTCCAACATAACGAGTTTAACTTTTTTACCTGTTTCGGCCTCAACTTCTTCGATGTATTCTCTAATGTTTCCAACTGTAGGACAGCTTCGATCGTAGAACCAAACATTTGCATAGTCTTCCTTAATTCTAGCGGTGATTGTTTCAATTTCTCCTTGTTGGATCTTCGCATACAATTCTCCTCTGGAAAGGCCCGTTGTTTTATAAAGTAGTTTCTCAAATAATCGGTTTCTATGCATGTCTAAACTAGCAAATACAGAAATTACTCCCGCTTTGCTCGTGTTTTTAAGAATTTCTAGAGCAAGAGCGGTATTATGCGTTACAGTGAAATCTCCTAGAAGGAATCGATGGTTACCATCAATTTCAAATCCATAATAATCACCTTCGCCTAAATCCTCAAACTTGATTCTCGTGCATTCTGATGAACGAGAAATACCCTTATTACATTTTTTACGATTAATACGCATGAAGCTAATTAAATCTTCATAATTATTACCGCTAAAATAGATAGTATAATAAATTCCTTTATTTTTAGCTTCAGTATTACTTGCATATTTAGTTACTTCAGTTATGCTAGCTTTATATCCTAATGAACGAACTAATTCTAAAATATTATAAGATAGTTCTTTATTAACTTGTGTGATCGTGTAATTAGTTAAATCATTCCTAGTGTGTCCATCAGAATCCATTAATCCTGCTAGTAATTTTAAACGATTCTCTCGTGAATTAATAAGATAGCATTGCGGGATATGCTTATAATTTTCAGAATTCTTAGTATTTTTAAGAACACCAAGTTGAATCATTTTTTGTCGAAGATGGTTATCTTTTTTACCTTCTCCAATAATTTTTACAGTTTGAACCCCATTTCTAGGATCGGTATATACCTTGTGTGTTAATTCTAACAATTCTGCTTCTTCTTCATTGAAGTCCATAATCTCTTGGTCTTTGGCATAAAGCATAGTTCCACTAGAATTTCCATCACCAAGCCATAGTCCTAGATAATAAGGATTTACGGAAAGTTCTTGTTCTGGATATTCTACACCAACTTTGTAACCATGAAATCTCGTTTTAAAATCATTTGATTTATTAATATATTCTTCAATATTAATATCAATGATTTGTCCTTTTTGATAAAATCCTTTATTTTCAGTGGTCTTTAATGAAAGAATATGCGATGCATTAACTACATAATCATCGCCGTTGTCTTGAATTACTTTATACAGTTTTTCTTTACCAGTACAGGTTGAGAGAACTTTACGAGGAGTTGAATCATCCCCCATGAGAAGTTCACCAACTGTAATATCTTGAACCATTTTAACAGAACCATTGAACATCCGTACTGGAGTGTCTTTTCCAAGACATTTCCCGCTGCTCGGAGCCCCTACAATACCTAGATTGATTCCAATAGTAATGGGTAGCATATCATCTAACCGTTTAATGCCGGTTAGAATCGTATTCTCTTCAATATGATCTACGAAATGCTTAAATTCATCTTGAATATCTTGAATACGGCGAGCTTTAGTTTCATCTTCCTTCTTAACTTCGAAACCCATCCGCTCACAATACTTCTTTAGCCAGGGATTTGTAGCAGGTGCATATTGTCCTCCCTCCCAGGTTTCAGAATATACTGATTGATCAATGATATTCTCATATAGTTCTTCTTTAGGAAATTCGCCATCTCCAGAGCGAGTTGCTTGTGCCTTTACTGCTGATTTACAAATATAATATGCTTGGTCTTTAGAATATCCCAAACCCCTACAAGTCGCGGCAATAACCATTAGAGCATTATGGCGTTCTCCACTTTCAAAGAAGCCTTGGGCTAATGCATGTTTATATGGTTTCCAACCTTTAGGAATCTTTTCAAGTGCTTCTTCTAGATCATTTGACAATTTAGGTTTCTCTTTTTTCTTTTCTTGTACTTTGAAATACTTTTCAGGAAGATCTACAGCTTTAAATGTTTTATTAAGAGTTGTATTAAGAATAGACATATTAATAATGTCTTTAATCTTTAGTTCATCTAAATCATATACGGTTAGCGGGATTTTGTAATAACCAGTGGCAGGATGCTTTGTATTATCTACCCGCACAATTCGGGGTGGATCCATTACTGATAGATCGAATGTTTCTAGATCTCCTGCTAGTTTTTGAACGGCAGCTTTGAACTGTTCATTAGAGATGCGTCTATTAAGCTTAATTTCGACCGAGAAGCCCTTTTGACCGGTAAATGCGGCCTTAATCTGTTCAGGATCTACCCCCTCATCTACAAGGCGTTTAGAGAGTTTAACAGCATCTTGACGTGCTAACTCTAGATTGTCTTTCTTGTCGAAATCAAAATATAGAAAGTCCGTAGAAACATCTCGGATTCCCTTAACGCTTTTATTAGATTCTACTTGTCTACGCTGATCTTCTGTATACTGGAAAATAGAAACATAGTAATCTAATTCTGGGTTAACCTTTTGAGGTTCTCCATATGGAACTAGATTAGGTAAAGAGTTTACCGATTGTTTAAAGTTTTGATACAATTGCATGATCTCCTCAGATTAGCATTTATTTGAATTTGAGTCTAGTTATATTTATCGCAATATGCTGGAAGGTATATTTCTATTTGACCTTCTTGTTGTTCTTTTTGTAAAGTTTTACAGTAATCATACTCTTCTGATGTATGAAGAGGTTCATATGAGCAACTACTTAATAATAGTAGTAAAATTAGCAATCCCGTTCGCATTCATCCTCATTTTCATGTTTTTTTGATTTTTTAGGATGATATACTTTATATACATTAATTAAATGTGGTTTATCTGAATGTTTAAATACTCGAAACACAAGTTCTAGTTCTTCAGATTTAAAACGAAGGAAGGTTTTATCTCCATCATTCCTAATCTGTGCTAATTTAAATGCATCTGCTTGTAATGCTTTAGTGCTGACTTCCCTGCCAATTTTTTTATTATAATGTTTATCTTTAGGATTTAGATAAGCAGTTCCAACTTTAAATTTAATTGGGGTGTCAAATGCATGTACACATTCTAATAGATCTTCTTTATTAAAGTCTACATCTACCGCATAGGTTCTGCCTTGTCGGTAGTTATGGTTATATTGAATCGTGGTGTCTTCCATTTAAACCTTTAAAAAAAAAGAGGGCTGATCTAGTAGAGGAGGAGATACTTGACCATTTAACGCGATCTGCGCACCCTCAAGGACTCGTTATTCTTTTACTGGAACTAGTTCGATAACTTCCCCAAGAACCCATTCTGGGATCTTCTCAATACGTTCACGAATAGAATCTGCAACGTCTCCGCCTAGTTTACCATCTGCAACTGCTTTTTCTAAACTTTTAAGTTGGTATTTAGCCGATTCGACTCGGTATACTTTACCATCTCGGAACTTAATATATGGGGGAGAGTTTTCGTCTTTAGATTTACAAAATGATGCGACCTGATTACGTTTAAGTTTTGCCATTATTAATTTACTTCCTTTTCTTCTGCGTTAAATTCTACGGTCATATTTTTAGTTGCTTCATCTGCTACGGCTTTTGCTTCTGCGGCTAGCTCAACGATCTTATCTTTGTTATCATTATATGTCTTGATTACTAGCACCATTTTAGCATCCATCAATCCTTGACCAATTGCGAATGCTTCTTTTTCATGCTTATCATTATGTTGATAATCACGTCCTAGTGGAAATTCAATAAGCGATTTAATAACTCGACGTAATTGACGATTGGATAGTCCATCGATTAAAGAGTTGAACCTTGGTGTATAAAGCTTTAACATCATACAAGCTAGTTCTTCTTGATCCGGTTCTTTACGTAGCCGTTCTTGTTCCTGTTCTACAAGTTGCTTTTCAATTGCATCTGCATCATGCACTTTTTCAACAGATGATTTATCTAGTGTTTCAGCAGCTTCTGCTTGTTCTACAGTTACTTCGAGGTTTGGTTCAGTTCCCGAAACTGTTTGTTCATGTTTCATATATGAAAGTTTATCTAGTTTACTTCCCATTTTTAACTTTCTTAAATCGTTTACTCAATCCTTCTAGCATAGATTCAACTGTTTCATATACAGTTTCATTACTATCGAGATTTACGATAAATCCATTTTTAACTTCACGAATTTGAGCTTGATATGTTGGAGGATAATAATATTGATGCCCTCCATATGTATATGGGATAGGAGTAATGCAATTTTGTAGTCCTGATGCATTTCCAGTAAGTCTACGATCTTGTTGATTCATACTATCTTGTTGATTCATTATATTAAGTCCATTCTTCTGAAACTGATGCAGTAGTAACTGTAGGTTCTGCGACTACTTTAGGTTTACGAAATGTTGGAAGTTTCTTTGTTTCTAGAGGAGTTGTAGTTACTGAAACTAATTGGGGTTCAGGCATTTTAACTTCTTTAGCCTCTGGTTTAACATCTACCCATCCACTAGTTGCAATTACTGGAGTATCTAAATCTGCTTCTGCCATATCTTCTGTAGGAACTGAGAATGTTTGAATCAAAGCATACTTAAGTGCTGCAGATAACGCTTTATTAGTAGCCTTATCTCCGCTGTCTAGTCCTTCTGCTGGAATGGGTCCGGCTTTAACCCATGAACCATCTTCTGCGATAAAGGTATAACTCATCATTAGAGTTACATGTTTATCAATTCCGGGTTTACCACTTGAGCGAGTGACTTCTTTAAGTTCATGTTCTTCTTTATCACAAGAAGGCACCATGAATACTCCATGTTTCGTAAGCGCCGGATATAGTGCGTTTACGAATTGATCAATTCCGCGAAATTTAAAGCCTTGTGCAGTGTTCTTTTGATCTTTAGTAATAGCTTTAATGTCTTTCATAACGTCAGACATTTTTTTATAAATTAGTTTTGATTCACTCATTCTTATTATCCTCTTTAATTAAATCAACTAAATCTTCCCTACAATATACCATACCCTTTTGATCTTGACAACCTTTACTTAAAAAAGTTCCAGCTTCATCTAGTTTATAGCTTTTCCAGGCTTCTTTTTCTTTTTTCAGCATGGCTTTAGCATTATCTAAAGTTTCGGCAGTGGCTTCTAGAACCGTTCCATCAAATTTCATTATTTCATATGCAGTGAAGGTATTATCTTCTTTATTTCTTCGGTAACTCATTATGCATTCCCGCTAATTTGACTACCACTTTGGGTCTTTTGCATATAATCAAGTTTGGCTTGATTCATCTGTTCAACCATTTCTTTACGAACTAACCATCCAACTACTTCATAAGTAATATGAGCACCTAGAGTTAATCCAGCAAGTAGAGTATGTACTTTAAATGCAATAGTATAAACACTACCAATAATAACTAATTGAGATGCCAATTCCAAACGAGATAATACTTGAATCTTAGTCATTTCGGTCCTCATAAAAGAATAGGTTTAGTTCATCAACTTTGAATTTAAAAAGATTTACAATTTCTTCTTTACTATGTTCTACATTGCATTCTTTAATTTTACCCGAACGATTCGTTACCGGATCATATTCGATTTCAACAAGGGTATACTTATGTCCGCCGCCATCACGTACTCGATGAAGTCCAATTGCCTTGCTTGTGAAATTAGGCGCCGTTTCATCTGGTGGAGTATCCTGTGTCACAAGATCTGATTCAGGAACTTTACTGGGATTAATGTTATCGATGCTTAGACCAGTTCGATCTAAGAACTCTTTTGAATATTTATGTTTGCTCATTTAATTACTATATCTCCTTTTGGGTTATTTGTCAACTGGTTCTTTTTTTGTACTAATCAATCCAGTATAATCATTATATTTGCAAGCGCTGCTATATTCACATTCCTTGCCGAACGCTTTACATCCTTTATAATTACAATCAAACTTCTCTTCTTTAATCTTCTGCATTGTTTCATCTAATAGTTTAAATGATTTGGCCCGAGTTTCTTCGGGAATTTCATCGATTATAATCTGATGGGTTAATCCTTTTTCTCGGGAAGGGTCTTTAATAAGTACAATATATCCGGCTAGTTTTATCTCTGGATATTGCTCAATATAGAAACTTAACTGCTGACTTTCAATTACTGCTTTCTTTTTATATTTAGCGGAAGCCGTTTTATTATCGAATAAAACAGTTCTTCCATCTTTAAGTTTAGCGATAAAGTCTAATACAAATACGAATTCATCCCCATCTTCATTTAAAACCGATCCGCGATTCTGTACACTAATAACTTCTTCAATCAAAGGAATTACATCCCTATTGTAAACGAATAGCGAATCTATCCCGCGTTTACAGATATTTTCCCAAACAAGACCTTGATGAGTTAAATCATCTGGATTAATATCATCTTTAAGTTCTTCTGGAACTTCATTCTTGAAGAATTCTAAACGATTTTGTCCAGACCACTCATTCATTTTTTTATCGAACTCTTGACATGCAGTTTCTATTGACCAGGGCTTCTTATCACGAATTGATTCTAAGATATAGTTTAAAGCTGTATCCATCGCGCTTCCATAAAGAAGCGGAGTACTAGTGAAATCCCCTTTAACTTGTTCTACATATCGAAATTTGTAATATCTAGGACATCTTTGATATGCGTCTAAAGCGGAATTACTGATCTTCAATTTACTCACTTATCGCCCTTATGATATTCTTTAGGAACACATCGAACATCTAGATTATAAATGTTATTATCTTTTTCTAATTCAGTAGTGATTATTTTTCCATATTTTAAACAAGTTTCTACTTTTTCAAATGGAGCAACATCTATCACTTGAGTTCTTTGTATATAACCCTGAGTATAAGTCACAAATAAAATATAAATAATCATTCATGGGCCTTTAAAATTACTTCATATACTGGCTTCTTTAGCTTAAGCATCTCTTCTTTCATATTAGAAGATCCTTTAGATTCGCCATCCCAAATTATTAAAAGACAGTCTGCATATTTAGCCATTTCTTTATTGCGCATAATTGGTGCAACTTTTCCTGGGTAAGATTTATAATCAGGTTCGAATCGCTTTATATCGATTAACCTTGCACCTGCATATTCTTCTCCTAGGGTATCGATTCCCTTAGCTCCACCAGATACAACTTCAGTAGGTTTATCTTTTAAAAAATGAGAAACAAAATCTGAAATACCTAATGGATATTTGAGATTAAGATCTCTGCTTCCGGCAATTATTAAACGCAAGTCCAAAGCTTTCTTTTATAACCACTTTTTATTTTCATACATCTCCATGAATAGCTCTGCAACCTTTATAGAGTTTTTAATATCTGCATCATATTGTTTTACAGATTGTTCATTTAGAAACAACTGAGGTTTATAACTTTTTAGGAAAAGCTGTTTAGCAAATTCTAATACTGGATCTGGCAAGATCGTCATCTTATCATCAACCCCTACAATAATTTTATTCAAGTTCTATAATCCTCGGTAAATTTGTTGGGTCGTAATTCTCATCACAGATAGCTCCATTACTATACCATACTCCATCGATAAGATCAATCCCATATGATCCATGAATATGCCCGAACATATTTAGTTTTAGTTCTTTCAATCTTGGAAGTGCCAATTTTAAAGCTCTAGATCCGCATCGTTCTGAATATTTATTTCTATCTAGAATACCTTCTGGTGGACAATGCGTGATAAGTATGTTTGTATCTTCTGGAATTTGTAGATACATTTCATAAAGCTTTAGATTATCTTTAACATTAAATGCCCAATCGCAGAAGAATGGTTGGAATGGGGTTCCGTGGATTTTATACCCTTTATATTCATAGGATTCGTCATGTAGGTATATAAGATTGGGAATTGTTTCTAACAGGAAGTTCTTGGCCATATAAGGATTAGTTTCAAAAATCCTGTCATGGTTTCCTGCTATATAAATGATCTTAGCAAACTTATCTTTAATGGCTTCTAATTGCTTCCTGAAAGCGATTAGATCATCGAATGAACCATAGTTAAGTGCATCGCCCGAATGAACTAGAATATCAGCTTCTGGAAGCTCTGGGAACGATTGCAGATGGGTATCAGAAAGGTGGCAAATTTTTAATGACATAGGGTTCAATCTCAAAAATCTAAGGCGAACGAATCTTTAATTCTAACCTTCCAGAAGTTCTCATCGATAGTTTCCAATTAGAAACCTCGCGATCTTATTGAAAGCATTCTTAAGCTCAGTCAACTCGATTATGCCCGCTAAGGCTTTTCCCCCGAACTTCCCAACCGCAGGGATTGGGGGTCGGGCAAGATTCTTATTTTGTCTCCTAATAAGATTTACTGGTGAGTTTAACTCTGGTACCTATGAACAATTATTACTATACAATAGTTTTTGGATGTTGTCCATTAAAAAGATATTCAATCGCGTTAATCTTACGATTTGGAAGTGGGCAGTTTAAAGTTCTCATATCATTGAATTTAAGGAATGAACTAATTCGTTCGTCTAATACTTTAGCTTCTTGTAAAGAACTGTAACGCCCTTCTTCTTTATAAACTTCTTCTTTAATTGGAACATACAAATGAAATGACTTGTCAATCATCCCTTTAATCTTGGCTTCAACTTGAATTTGAGTATGCAGTTTATCTAATGCATTTGAGCCATGATAATAGTTACAATAAAATGCGCCTAGTTCAATTGGGCTATCTGTAATAAGATATTGCACTTTACCATACAACGCTGTTTCTTCTAGCATCTGTTCATTGGTAATATAGATCTGTTCGAATACAGTTGGTCGATAACCTTTGTATGCCCACTTCTTAATGACTTCTCGGCATAGTTCTACAGAGTATCCTTGAACTTTCATCCAGGAATATAGTTCTGTGGCTAATGTACTTTTTCCAGATCCAGGAGCACCATATATATTAATTAGTATTGTTTTCATTTGTGTGCGAATGATTAAAGTCAATCCCAATTTCCAGAAAGAACTTCAGCAATTACTTGATAAGGAATTGATCGGTTTCTAACTAGTTTATTAAACTTATCCGATGCTAGCCCATAATTATAATTATTAATTTCTTTTAAAGAAGCAAAATATTCAACGTCATCAAATTTCCAATGGTGAATATTATTTGCATGATCGCATATACAATCAAATGATCCTTCTTTATTATTTTTATTACAATGGATATTTACAATAATATACCAGATTCCACTAACAAGTGCAATTCCGCCCTTTTCAACTTTCATTTTATATCCTTTAAAAATTTAGAACCTGAACACATAATATCTTCAATAGAATCTTTATAAACTTCTTTTAAAAGCCTATTTAAAGCTTTATTGAAACGTTCATGACGAATCATTCCATGGCGAATAGCTACTCTGGCTAGAATTTCTTCTCTTCGGCCTTTATAGTTTTTTGAACCAAATAATCGCCATAAACGTCGTTTAAACTTTTGCCAGTATTGAACTGGAATATATGAATAGGTTGGCATTATTTATTTAAACAATCTAGAACTTGATCGCTTACAACTCCGCTTACTAAATCTAAACGATATTGTTCATCTAGTTTCATCATGCCCATTTTAACTGCCTTTTGAGCGGCAGCTTCTTGATCTACATGAATTAGACACTCATCTATGTTTATAGTAAGTTGATCTTTATATGAAAGATTTTTAGAACAACTTGAAAATAGAAACAATAGAATTAGATAATATTTCATAACTTTATTATATCTCACAAAGTCCTCCAGTGCAAGCCAATTGTTCTACTCGTTGTGTATTATCTTCATCTTCTCTAACTTCTTTAAGATCTATATCTTTAACTAATAAAGAATATTTATTATAAGTTTCTTCAGTACATGTTTCAAATGGTGCTTGTTTGTAAGTTCCACCGTCATATGGCAATAACGACATGCCAGTATAGTTTTTTCTATTCTTCCAAAGAAGTTTACCTAGTTTTTCCCATTCATCTTCTTTTACTGAGATAGTTGTGGAAACATTATGTTTATTATCTCCTGATCTATGCCCCGGTGTAATCCAATATTGATTAAACATTAGAGCCCGATTTAATAAATCAAATGCAGATTCACTTTCGCGTATAATAGAACCGCTCGGTGATTCTTGAGGAATAGTTACAACCAATCCGGTTGAACTTGTTACATCGTCTTCTACAAGTTCTGGAATAGTGTTTAAAAGATATTGACCTAATGCATCGGACTTATTCATCCGAATTCGGCGAAGATAATGTTTAGCATGGCGAGCATGTACTCCACTGGAAGATCCTAATACACAACTAGATGTTCCTTCTGGTTTAATCGCTGTAGTTCTTGCGGCTAAGTTAATGCCAATTTTATTTGCATATTTTTCATTGACTTCTAATACAAGTTTAGCACCTTCTTCTAACCAATCAGGATTTATTCCATTAATAGCATCAGCTACCCCAGTACAGCTTACTCCTAATAATGCTTCCAGTTCTGTGGTTTGCTTCCATTGTGGCCGCAAATAAGGAAAGTCTGTATAACTTGCTTGTATTGTTCCAATTAAAGCTGCAGTATAAACTCGATTAAGATAATCGCGCTTGTCTACAATATTTGTCATATTAATTGTGGATAGGTTACAGAATTGTTTGTCATTTAAAGAAATTTCATGGCAAGGATTATATCCTAGTTCTAAGTTATTAGATAGACTTAATCCCGGTTCTCCTGCCTTAGATTTTTCACAAATATCATAAATATACAAAAATTCTTCTTCCGAAATAGTCTGAGTTGGAATAATCCCAGAATTATTAGCCCTGGCACGATATGGATGTTTAACCCACCAATCACCAGATTTACATTTAAGCATTTCTTTATCGTCGCGATCGAACAAAGAAATTAAAGCTGCTCGTCTAATTCCTCCCGCTAATACCGCATCTGATAAAATACAGATAATATCATGAAGTTCTAATGGGGTTAGTTGTCTACCTAGAGTAGCCTTTAAACGCTTCTCAACCTCCTCTAGGGCCTTTCGAAGAGGTTCTGGGCCTGGAGCCTTAGCTCCGG
>Ga0302319_10008944_pt1 | contig 19383 bp, 12 predicted proteins | sample Bog_T0_2_FD_203319 | JGI IMG/M metagenome (GOLD analysis project Ga0302319, IMG submission 203319) | Peat permafrost microbial communities from Stordalen Mire near Abisko, Sweden - Bog_T0_2 | ecosystem: Environmental > Terrestrial > Soil > Wetlands > Peat | place: Sweden: Abisko, Stordalen Mire... | reverse complement strand
TATGGGGGGCCCCACAAAACGTCAACTGCGCAGCACGCCTGAACAACGCAGCTTTTCGGTGCGTATCCTTGAAAAGCCGTGAACGCTTACTTCGCAGGATCGATGCCGAAGCGCTTCAGCTCTTCCCCGTAATAACGCTTCTGAAGAATATCCCACTCTTCACTACCCTCCGGCACATCGCGCTTCAAAGACCGAACCTTATCCCGAGCCGTCCGGTCCGCCTTCTCTTCCACCTGCAGAATCTCCGTGAACGCCTTCACAATCTCCAGCCGCGCATCGTTCATGTCCTTCTTGAGCCGGACCTCACGCGCCTTCCGCAGCATCACAATCAGCTTATGGGAAATGTCGGTAATTTTGTCCCGCGAAAGCTTCATATTGTCCCCGGTATCGCGCCCCGAAGCCTGCACGATCTTCCGCTGCTGCACCATCGCCTTCTTAGCCTTGCGGAACATGTCCTGATATGAAATGCCTTCGCGCCGCATGTACTCGCTGTAATCTTCGAGAGTGTCACGCACCTCGTCGTTCAGCTTGTCCTCGGCCGCGAGTTCGTCGCTCACCAGGGTGTTGATCAGCTCCGCCACCCGGTCGGGAGCGGCTGTTTCGATCGTCGCCGGAGAAAGCCGCCTGACGATCTGGCGTGACAAATAGGCTATAAAATCGCGGGGCAGAAGCATCCTGAATGGGTCTTCGTCAGTGTATCATCGCGGGCATTTCTTCATCGATTCCGTTCTTCACAAATCCTTTGGCTCAAAATATCGTGGAACTGCTATTCTGATGAAGGAATTTTCATATGACGACGACGTTCACATCGCCAACCAGCAATGAACGGCTCGCTGTCGCACAATCGCTCGGGCTCGAACCTGAAGGCCTGATTCAGGCGTACCGCCTCATGCAGACGTCCCGTCTGCTTGACGACCGCGAGATCCTTCTCAAGCGTCAAAACAAGATTTACTTTCAAATCAGCGGTGCCGGCCACGAAGCGATCCAGGTGGCCGCCGGCCTGATAGCCAAACCCGGCTACGACTGGTTCTATCCTTATTACCGCGACCGCGCGCTCTGCCTCACCCTTGGCATGACGCCGTTTTCCATGCTTCTCCAGGCAGCCGGCGCCGCGGCGGACCCCAGTTCCGGCGGCCGCCAGATGCCGAATCACTGGTCTGACCCCGAGCGCAATATCGTCGCCAGTTCATCGGCCACAGGCACTCAGTTCACCCAGTCGGTAGGCTGCGCCGAAGGACTTCGATTCCTTTATCCCACCGAAGACCGCATCGTCATCGCGTGTTCCGGCGAAGGCGCCACCAGCGAAGGCGAATTCTGGGAGTCCATTAACCACGCCTGCCTGAGCCACGCGCCGGTGATCTTTCTGATTCAGGACAACGGCTATGCCATTTCCGTTCCGGTGGAAACCCAAACCCCGGGCGGGTCGATATCGAAACTCGTAGGAAACTTCCCCGGCCTGTTCGCGCTTGAAGTCGATGGCGCCGATTTCGTAGCGTCGTATCGCGCTATGCGCACGGCCGCGGCCTATTGCCGCGAAGGCCACGGCCCGGTGCTCGTTCACGCCCACTGCACTCGTCCCTATTCCCATTCGCTCGCCGACGACGACCGTTCCTATCGAACGAAGCGCGAAAAAGAAGACGAAGCCGACCGCGACCCACTCACAACCTTCACCCGCTTCCTGCTTGATGAAGGTCTCATCGAGCGCACCGAACTCGACCGGATGGCCCGCGAGATTCAGGACTCGCTGTACGAAGACTCGAAGCGCGCCCTCGAATCGGCCCCGCCCGATCCCGAAACCGCGCTTCTGCACCTTTATTCCGAATCCATCGAGCCCACGTCGGCGGCATTCGACACGCCGGCCGAACCCACAGGTGCTCCGCGAGTGATGCTCGACCTGATTAACGAGACGCTCAAAGAGGAGATGCGACGCAACGATCGCATGGTGGTGTTCGGCGAGGATGTGGCCGATTGCAGCCGCGAAGGCAACATGTGCGAGGTCAAAGGCAAAGGCGGAGTCTTCAAAGTGACCGCCGGTCTTCAGGCCGAGTTCGGGTCCCGCCGCTGCTTCAACTCGCCGATTGCCGAAGCTTCCATTGTCGGCCGGGCCATCGGCATGGCGACTGTCGGACTCAAGCCGGTCGTCGAGATTCAGTTCTTCGATTACATCTGGCCCGCCATGATGCAGATCCGCGACGAACTCGCGTCCCTGCGGTGGCGCTCGAATAACGGCTTCTCGTCGGCTATTGTCATTCGCGTCCCTATCGGCGGCTATTTCAACGGGGCCGTGTATCACAGCCAGTGCGGCGAGGTCGAATTCACTCATATCCCAGGACTCCGTGTCGTCTTCCCGTCCAACGCTGAAGACGCCGCGGGACTTCTTCGCACCGCCATCCGCTGTGACGATCCCGTTCTTTTCCTTGAACACAAGAAACTCTATCGCGAGATGTACAACCGCTCCGCGCATCCTGGCGAGAATTTCATGATCCCGTTCGGTAAGGCGCGCATTGCGAAGCCTGGCGATTCTCTGACTGTCATTACCTACGGAGCGGTTGTACAGAAGGCCGTGCAGGCCGCGCTTGATGTTGAAAAACGCAACCCGGACAAGACCGTCGAAGTGATCGACCTGAGAACCCTGAACCCCTACGATTGGGAAGCCATCAAGACCAGCGTTGAGAAAACGAATCGGGTGATCGTGGCCCACGAAGATACCCTGAGCTTCGGCTATGGAGCCGAAATTGTTGCGAGAATCGCCGACGAACTTTTCACCAGTTTGGACGCCCCGGTAAAACGCGTTGCCGCCATGGATACGTGGGTCGGCTACCACCCCGCCCTCGAAGCCAAAATCCTCCCGCAGACCGACGATTTGATCCGCACCATGGATCAGCTCATCGCCTGGTAATTGCTGGTGGACATCACACCATATGTGAAACGGCACGAACGAGCCATGGCGCGCCATTGGCGAGCAGTCCGAATTCACGAGAGAGAATGGAAGGAAATCGAAGAATGCTGGCAACGCCGCGACGAGTGGCGCAGGCAGTCCCACGCTCAACGCGAAATTGACCGGCAAGAAGCTGCCGAACGAGGCCGCCAGCTGGATAAGATGATCGCGGAGCTGTTCCAACAGCTCGGAGTCAAGTGACAAATTTCCTGTTCTGGAACATCAATCGGAAGCCGCTTGGGGGCCTGATCTCTACATTGGCCCAACAGCACGACGTCGATGTCATCATCCTCGCTGAATCCGGAATCGAACCAATGCGGTTGAGGGGGTTTGAATTCGCTCCCAGTCCTGGCGTTTCCGTCCGGGTGTTCACCCGTTTTGGGCACCAGTTTATCCGAAACGTGGCTGACGGCGCTCGGTATTCTATCCGTGAACTGAAGTTGCCAGGTTGCATACCGGTTCTGATCGCGATGCTACATTTGCCAATCCTCAACGTCAATGAAAAGAGCCAGGAGTCCGAATGCTTCATGACGGCATTGCTTATACGCGATACGGAGGCGCATGTGGGTCACGAACGGACCCTGGTGGTCGGTGATTTCAACCTGAATCCATTCAATGCCGGAATCGCGAGTGCTGCCGGTTTTAATGCCGTAATGCACCGCGACATCGCGAGGCGGGGAAGCCGGCGGATCCGGGGGGAGCGATATCCGTTTTTCTACAATCCAATGTGGAATCATTTCGGAGATGAGCGCCAGCCAGCGGCAGGTACTTACTATTACGACAAGAGCGATCACATGGCGTACTATTGGCATATGTTCGATCAGGTTCTGGTTCGCCCGGCGCTACTGAGCCGACTCCCTGTTCCCGCCGTTACGATTCCTACGTCGTCAGGCTCAGTTTCTTTGGTCGGCCAGAACGGCCGTCCCGATACCAGGTCGGGATCGGATCATCTGCCGATTGTCTTTTCACTGAATCTCAAGGAGAGTCTCCCATGAACGCGATTGCAGAAGATCTGTGGCCGGCCGACCTTGCAAAGGAGAAAGTACAAACCCCCGTGAGTATCCTGCGGGCACAGGCTGGCCATCTTGGCCAGAAGACGTCCAATCTTGTCGAGGGGCGAGTCGACACCCTGGCGCGCGAAGGGAGGATTTATCACAGATTCCTCCTGGTGGCGCCCGCGCTGGACAATTACTCATACGAGCTTTTTCGGATCAGTCACGAGGCCACGATGTACCCGATCATTGTGGAAGAAGACCCTCAGACCCAGATCACGCCGAATCTCCGGATTGACCAACGAAAGAAGCTTAGTTCTGAAGAGGCGTTCGTAGAATGGCTTCGCGGCGCACTTTCTTCACAACAGACAAAGCGCGTAGTCGAATCGCTGGTTTCCCAAAGCACCGACTGGACTAAACACTGATCTGCTATTCTCGATAGAGAATACGGAGATTCAAGTTTTGACTCACCTAGACACTCCGGTTGCCGTCGAAGTTCGCGACGAATTCAACCACCAACACGACCAAACCGTACGCAACGAAATCGAAGCTTTCCGCGAAAAAGCCGCCGCATACATCGCGGGCACCATCACCGACGACGATTTCCGCCCTTACCGCCTCCGCTTCGGTTGCTACGGACAGCGCCAGCCCGGCGTGCAAATGATGCGTACCAAAGTCCCCGGCGGCCTGCTCACCGCCGCCCAAATGGAGCGCCTCGCCGACGTTTCCGACTTCTGCGCTTATGGCAAAGGCCACCTCACCACGCGCCAGAACATGCAGTTCCACTTCGTGCCGCTCGATAAATTCGCCGACGCCATGCACATGCTCCACGACGTCGGTATGACCTCTCGCGAAGCCTGCTACAACACCGTCCGCAACGTCACGGCCTGCCCCTACGCCGGACTGACGCGCCACGAGGTTTTCGACGTCCGTCCGTGGTCGCGCAAGGTCGCCTACGCCTTCCTGCGCCGCAGCCTGACCGACGCCATGCCCCGCAAGTTCAAGATCGCCTTCGACGGCTGCACCAACTCAGACTGCACCATCGCCGCCATCCACGACGTCGGCGCCAAAGCCGTAATTAAGGACGGCCAGCGCGGCTTCCGTGTCGTGATCGCCGGAGGCCTCGGCCCCCTGCCTGTCGAAGCCAAAGTCCTCGACGAGTTTCTTCCCGAAGACCGCATCGTCAATCGCATCGAAGCCGTCCTGCGCGTCTTCAATGAATACGGCAACCGCAAGAACCGCAACATGGCGCGCCTCAAATTCGTGATGCGCGAGCGCGGTTTCGACTGGCTCAAAGAGCAAATTGAAAAGGAATACGCCGACATCCTCGCCAACGGCGGCATCCCTACTCCCGACGAAGTCCCCGAAGGTTTCGGCGGCTACACCGGCACGCCCATCCCGCTCGGCACGGGCGCGCAACTCCCCATCGTCAATCGCAGCGGATCGGGCGACGCCGCCTTCGACCGCTGGCTCGAATCGAGCGTCGATGAACAGAAGCAGCCCGGGTACGCCATGGCCACCGTCAAAGTCCAGCAGGGCAACATGACCAGCACGCAGATGCGCGAGATTGCCAAAATCGCTCGCGAAGCCGGCGATGGCTGCCTGCGCGTCACGGTCGAGCAAAACCTGGTTCTCGGCTTCATCCAGCTTGCCTTCCTTCCCCGCGTCTATGCGGCGCTGAAAGCCATTGGACTCGGCGAAGCCGGAGCCCGCGAAATTCAGGACGTCGTCACCTGCCCGGGCGCCTATTCCTGCAACCTCGCGCTCACCAAGGCCATGAACCTGGGCGACGCCGTCGAAGAAGTAGTTCGCGGTTACGACGACCCGCTCCTGCGCAATCTCCAGATCAACGTCAGCGGCTGCCCCAACGCCTGCGGCCAGCACTGGACCGCCGAAATCGGCTTCTACGGCAACGCCCGCAAGATTGATGGCAAAGAAGTCCCGCATTACCAGATGCTGCTCGGCGGCGGTTATGACGAGCAGGGCGTAATGCGCTTTGGCCTCCAGATCATGAGCCTGCCGGCGCGCCTCGCCACCGTCGCCATGCAGCGCGTGCTCGAACATTACCAGGCCAACGCCGTACCCGGCGAAACATTCCGCAATTACGTGCTGCGCCACAAAGTCGAGTTCTTCAAAAAGGAACTTCTCGCCGATTTGCAGAAGCCCGTCAACCTCTCGCCCGACATGTATAAGGATTGGGGCGACGACGAAAACTTCTCCCTGCAGCTCGGCCGCGGCGAATGCGCCGCCTAAACCCGCGCAATCTGTTATATACTGGCGGACCATGAGGCCGACTACCCCGTACGTTGTGGCCGCCGCTATTGGCGGCTGCCTTCTTTGTTTCGCTCAGACCATACCGGTGCCTATCACCGGCAAGCTGTACAACACAGCCAAACAGAAACTGCTCGATGGCAAGCAGGTCTTCAGCTTTACTCAATCGAAAGCCGACCCCGCCGCCTATTGCGAGTACGCAAAACACTATGACTTCACCTGGTTCGAGATGCAGCACAGCACCCTCGAATTCCGTGACATCGAAGCCATGATCGCCGCCTGCCCCGACGCCCCCGCCATCCCGATGATCCGCCTTCCCGACGCGCAGGAATGGCATATCCAGCACGCTACCGATATCGGAGTTCTCGGCGTCCTGGTTCCGACCGTTGACGATGTAGACCGCGCGCGCAATGCCGTCATGTGGGCCAGATATCCTCCCTACGGACGCCGCAGTTCGGGCGCCGGCCAGGCCTCGGGCATTTGGACGAAAAATTCCGGGCAGCCTTATCGTACGACCATCGACGCCAACATGCTGGTCGCAGTGATGATCGAAACGCCGACAGGCGTGGCTAACGCTTTCGATATCGCCTCGGTTCCCGGCATCGACGTCGTCTTCATCGGCAACAACGACCTGAGCCAGTTCTCCGGCTATAAGCAGGGTTCGCCCGAGTACGAGCTGCTGCTGAAGAAGGTGCATGACGACGTGCTCCGCGCAGGCAAGATCTTCGGCCAGGCCAGCGCCGTGTATTACAAAGATCACCCGCTCAGCAAAGACGCGAAGTTCTTCCAGAACGGACCGTCTAACGATGGCTGGGTACCCCCGGCCGGCCGCGGACGCGGTGGTCGCGGCGCCAACCCCCTCGCCCCGCCCAAGGGCGAAGAACCCCCGCAGAACTGATTTGACCGACGCGCAGATCCTCCAACGCATCAGGCGGATCTGCGCGTCATTGCCTGGCTCCGAAGAAAAACTCAGCTTCGGGCACCCGGCGTTTGCCGTCGGCAAGCGTATCTACGCGGTACTCGAAGAGTACAAAGGCGATCTCTCTCTCTGTATCCTGGTAGGCCTCGACCTGCAAGGCGTCTTTCTCAAAGACCCCCGTTTCTACATAACCCCCTACATAGGCAAAAAAGGCTGGGTATCCCTAAAACTCCACGCCGCTCCGCTCGACTGGAAAGAAATCGAAGAACTCATCAAAGCCAGCTTTTCCGCTTGCCAAGAGGCGAACAAAATGCGAAACTGAATCTCGCGAAAGGAGGACATCTCACATGTCCCTTGCACAAAACGCCGTCGCCGAAATCCGGGCCGTACAGGATTACTTCAACCGCTCCACCCGCAACCTTCGGGAGGAGGATTCCACCTTTTCTCCGGCCGAGGGCGCAATGACTGCGGCCCAACAGGTGGCTCACGCAGCCCACACCATTGGCTGGTTTATCGAAGGAGCATTCCGGCCTGAAGGATTCGACATGAACTTCCCGGAACACGCCAAAATCGTGATGGCCTATACTTCGCTAGCCGCCGCGAAGGACTGGTTCAACCGTGAAATCGAAAACGCGATTGGGGTTGTGACCGCGAAATCGGACGCCGAGTTGAGTGAACCCATAGCGCCGGGTCCGATCATGGGAGGCGAACCACGAACGGCGATCTTTGGTGGCCTCACAGACCACACTGCGCACCACCGCGGAGCCCTGACGGTATACGCAAGGCTCAAAGGAATCGTGCCCCCAATGCCGTATATGGACATGTAGCAACCGGGCGGAAATCCACGAAATAATCGGGCCTTCGATTCATTTTGGAGTTTGTTTATTTCAATCAGATCGTCAACGATAATCAGGACATGTTTCCTTACGACGGCGCGCTGCTGAGCGCGGTTGAAGCTATACCGGCTTCGATACCGGATGTGATTCGTACCATGCAGACGATCGATGAGGTCTGCGCGATCGGCGATGGGCTGAAGTGGTTCAACGGTCTCTACCTGCAGGTAACCCAGGCCGTCGCGGCTCGAATCTCCGCAGGTGGTTTTAGCGATGGAGCCTGGCTGGAATTGCTGGATGTTGAGTTCGCAAAGCTCTACTTCGGCGCGTTGAAGGCTTCCTTGAGCGGGCAGTCAACTCCCGAGTGCTGGCAAATTCTTTTCGAGCGCCGTAACCAGGCGGCGATCGCGCGGATCCAGTTCGCCCTGGCAGGCGTGAACGCCCACATAGATCACGATTTACCCGAAGCGATTGTGAACACCTGCGTGCTCAGCGGCGCAGGTCCGCTCCATGGCTCCCTTCATTACACGGATTACACTAGCCTGAATTCCACGCTGGACAGCTTAATCGAAACTGCCAAGAAAGAATTGAATGTGCGGCTGCCTGGGAATGCGCTGCCTGCCGTCTCAAGACTGGAAGATACTATCGCGGCCTGGAGCGTGAGTGCCGCGCGGGAGGCGGCCTGGCAGAGCGCGGAACACATTTGGGCGCTGCGCACCATCGGTCCGCTGGGAGAAGGCTACCTGGATATGCTCGACGGATTCACTACCGTGATTGGTAAGACTCTGCTGGTGCCGGTACCTTAGGGGTCCTGCCGTGTTATTGCGCCATTTGTTTCAAGATCGTATCCATGGCGGGATTATCGAAACCCAGCTTCTTCAGAATCCCAAAATCCTCGGCGGTCGCGTCCAGTATCGGCCGATTGTTGACCGTGCCCTTTCGAGCCTTCATGTAATGTTCTATGGCTGCCGATTGATTGCCGGATAGCAGCAGCGCATGAGCCAGATTCGCTTCAATCCACGCCGCGCCAGGCTCCGCGTCCAGGCCTCGCTGAGCCGTCTTCGCGGACTCCTCGAAGTTGCCAGCCAGAAGTTGCACGAATGACAGGCTCCCGTAGAGGCTGGCGATAGTTCTGTTGTCCGCCGCCGCCAGGCGCGGAGGCGTAGCCGTCCTGAAGTCTACGTAAGCCTTAAGTGACAAGCTCGCCTCAAGAAATGCGTTGCGGGCCTCGTTGGGGTTCCCGACGTTGGTAAGAGAATCGCCCATCGAGTTAAACAGGACGTACCGCGCGAAAGCGTTGTCCGGTGTCGCGATACCGATCTTTTGCGCGATGGCGACGCCGCGCAGCAAATACTGGCGGGCTATATCGGGATTGGCGTCCCGGGAAGCCGCGCCCGTATATGCGCGAGCAACCTGGTCGAAGTCCGCGTCCGTCTGCGAATGGCTTAGCAGCGTCTCGGCACTCTCAGTAGTGCTTTTCTCCAGGGCGTCGGCCTCGGGTTGAAGCTTCAGTTTCACGAGCGCGTCGCACAAATTGTTTGTGGAGATGATGAGAGACCTCAAATTATCCGTACTGGTCTCCGCCGAAAATCTCCGGCGTGCCATTTCGACCTCCCTGGTGTACCACTTGCGAGCATTCTCAAACCTGCCCTGAGAGTATTCCTGCCCGCCAATACGCTCATAGCTAAACAGGCGTTTATAGAGGTTGTCGTTGTTGGTCGCAGGAAGCAGATCCGCCAGCTCGGCGCTGCGGGTGAATAGCTTCTCAGCCTCCGCCGCATCGGTAGCCCTGAGACGATCGCCCCGATCGGTGAGAATATCCCACGCCACCATATACGCCGGATCTCCAGGGCTTTTCTTCACCAGACTTTCCGCATCGTCGACCAACTCCTTCTGAAGCGCATCCTCTTCGTTTTGCCGCTTGAGTTTTACCTGAACGGCGTACAACAGATTTGCCGCGGTGCGCAGTGACGCCAGATGGTCGGCGGTGGGCTCCATCGCATATCGCCTCCGGGCCGCCTGCGCCGCTTTCGCATACATGTTCCGAGCAGAATCCACTTTGCCTTCCGCAGCGGCCAGATCTCCCAGGTTCTTATAGCTGTACAGGCGCCGGTACTGGTCGGAGGCTGTATTCTCGGGCAACAACTCGGCCAGTTCCAGGGAACGCGTGAAGGCCCTGGTGGCAGCGGCTGGATCGGTCGGGATCAGACGCCCTCCGTGGTCGGTGAGGATATCCCAGCCCTCCCGCCAGGACGCGTCTCCCGGGACTTTCTTCACAAGCATTTCCGCGTCGTCGGCCAGCTCTCTCTGGATCGCATCGTTCGCAGGCTGTATCTTGAGCTTGAGACCGGTTGAATACAGACGATTTGTGGCCACCCGAAGCGACTCGAGGTTGTCTACGGTGTTGTCAATGGCAAACCTTTTTCGCGCCGCTGCAACCTCCTTCGTATACCAGCCCAGCGCCGCCTCCGCGCTGCCACCTGCCGCTTCCAGATCTCCCATACCTTCGTCGCTGTATAGCTTTCTGAAAAGGTCGGCGGTGTTATCGTCCGGCAATCGTTCCGCCAGTTCCGAGGAGCGAGCGTAGGCTTGCTTTGCAGCCACCGGGTCGGTCGTCTTAGAGTGGTCGCCCTGATCGGAAATGATCAGCCATGCCAGACGGTAGGTTTCGGGTCCAGGCGTCTTCTTAACCAGGTTCTCGGCGTCCTCGACCAGTTCCTTCTGGAGTGATGCCTCTTCGCTTTCCCGATGAAGCTTAACCTCCACCTGGTAGAGCAGATTGGCCGCAATTCTGAACGATCTGAGATTTTCGACGACGGATTCAAGCGCATATCTGCGCCGGGCCACATCGATTTCTTTGACGTACCACCCGCGCGCGGCTTCGGAGTTGCCGTCGGCATTGTCCTGATCGCCCAATCGTTCGTAGCTCAACAATCGCTTGTACAGGTCGGGAGCGTTATCCTGAGGCAGAAGCTCCGCCATTTGTTCACAATGCGTGAATATCCTGCGTGCGGCCGGGCGCTCGGACGGCTTGAGGCGGTCTCCCTGATCGATCAGGATATCCAGCGCCACCCTGTAGGATTCGGCCCCAGGTGTGTTCTTCACCAGCTTCTCCGCGTCCTCGGCCAGTTCCTTTTGAAGAGCGTCGGCGTCGGTTTGGCGCTGCAGCTTCACGTCGGCATTGTAGAGCCGATTCACCGACAGGCGAAACGAAGCCAGGTTCTCGGCACTCGTCGCAATTTCGTATCTCTTGCGGTCCGCATCCACCTGCTTTGTGTACCAGACTCGGGCAGTTTCGGTTCGGTCGTCCGCGGCCTCCTGATCTCCCAGCCGCTCGTAACTCACCACGCGCCTGTAGAGATCGGAAGCGTTATCGTCGGGAAGAAGCTCGGCGACGTCCATGCCGCGAGCGTAAGCCTTCCGAGCGGCTGTTGGGTTATCGGGCTTAAGCCGATCGCCCTGATCGGTCCGAATCAGCCATACAACGCGGTAAGCAGCGGCGCCCGGAGCGCTTCCCGCCAGCTTCTCGGCCTGGTCCACCAAATCACTCTGAAGCGCCATTGCCTCAGGCTGGCGCTTGAGTTTCAGGAGCGCGTCATACAAACGATTGGTTGAAGATCGCAGCGAGTCGAGGTTATCGGCCGTACGTTGCACCGCGAACTTACCGCGGGCCGCGGTCACTTCTTTGAAATACCAGGATCGAGCTCCCTCGACATTGTCGGCGGCCAGGTCCAGATCGCCGAGCCGTTCGTAACTGACCAGACGCCGGTGAAGGTCCGGCGCATTGTCGTTGGGCAAAAGCTCGGCGAGTTCCACGCTGCGCGTGAAAGCCTTCCTGGCCGATTGCGGGTCGACCGGCTTGAGGCGATCTCCCTCGTCGGTGCGCACGTCCCATGCAACCCTGTACGCGGCGGCGCCCGGCGTCTTCTTCACAAGCGTCTCGGCATCGTCGATGAGTTCCTTCTGCAGGCCGTCCGCTTCCGATTGCCGCTTAAGCTTCAGGTCCACTCCGTACAGCCTGTCGATGGCGATCTTGAGCGACGAAAGGTTGTCGGGCGTATTGGCAAGGGAATAGACCCGCCGGCCGGCCTGCACCTCTTTGGTGAACCAGCCCCCGGCCCCTTCGGCGTCTCCCCTGGCGGACAACTGATCTCCGATCCGCTCGTAAGATACGAGGCGTTTGTATAACTCGTCGGCAGGCAGAAGTTCAGCCAGTTCCAGACTGCGCGCGAATGCCTTGCCCGCCGCGGCAGCATCGTGCCCCTTAAGACTGTCGCCCTGATCGATAACGATATCCCACGCCGTGCGATATACGGCCGCGCCTGGCATTTTCCCGACCAGCTTCTCCGCGTCGGCCGCCAGCTCTTTCCAGAGCGCGTCGGCTTCCGGCTGGCGGCCGATCTTCGTCAGCGCGTCGTAGCGGGCTTTTGCGGCGACCCGCAGCGCATCCAGATTTTCGGGCGTGGAATCCTTCGCATATTTGGCGCGCGCGGCAATAAGCTGGGTTGCACCATCGCCTTCATCTTTACCTCCGGTCGGCAGCGACGGGGCCGCATTGCTGTGCTGGCCGATCTGGACATCTTTTTGCGTGGGTCGAAAGATAAACAGGTCCACCACGGATCTGGCCTCTTCGGCGGTCTTGCTTTTATGAACGCCCTCGGCCATCTGTTCCATCTTCCGGTTCTGCTGGCTGATGGTCTTCTCCTTTTCGTTGGCCATTTCCAGGGCTTCCTGAGCTTCTTTAGTGGCACCCTCAGCCCGTGCGGTCTCGCTTCTCGCCTTGTCGAAGTTCTCAAGAGCCATCCTGTTGGCGCTTTCCAACTGCTTGACCGTCGCGTATAACTGCGCGTTGACTCTGAGCGATTCCTGATGCCGGAAAAACGCAAACACGCTGAAGGTTAGAGCCAGCAGCAGTGCGGACGCCAGACCCGCGATTCCGAGCCAGAGACGATGGCGCTCACGGATCTGCCGGCGGCTTTCGGCATCGGCCTGCGCGGCTTCGGCGCGCCGGCTCGCTGCCAGAAAAGTCTGAACGGCGTCAAATCCGCCGCCATGGCGAGCAGCCCAGGCCGAAGTGGGCGATGCGGTTTCCCACCAGGCGGCAAGGCCCCCCAGATCGAGCCCCGTCAGCAATCCGCCTTCGCCGCGGCTATACCGTTCTTCGGCTGCCAACAGCCGCGTCCACGCCGCGCTTGCTCTGGCTTCGTTCTCCAGCCACTTCCTGAGCGGAGTCCATTGCCGTATCAGGCTTTCATGGCTGATATCGACAATCACCGCGTCGTCCGAGAGCTGTTGCTCCGAGGTCCGCAGGAAGTTGCAATCGGGGGCGCGGAACGCCTCCACCACTGCCACTACATCGTCCCGATTCCCTGCCAGCTCCGCCAGTTCCGCCATGCGCGAGGGACGCCGCACCGCAAGCGCCACCGAAGACCCGGACACCAGCGAACGGAAAACAGCCTCAACACAGGCCGCACGCCCTTGCCCCAGTGCATTCAGGACTTCAGTTCCATGGGCATCGAGAGCGCCCGAAAGTCCGCCGATGCCATCGTAGTCCGCAAGTTTCAGAACCACGTTAGCGCCGGCCGACTCTTCATCGGCGCGCGCCCACAATCGGTTCAATACGTGTTGCATCAACGGAAGCTGATCGGCACGCCGCGCCAGTCTCTCGGCCTGATCGACGCTATCGCCCGATTCCCAGGGGGCGAAGCTCGCGAGATCGTTCAGAAGCCTGGTAACGAGGGGGCGCTCAACGGTGAAACCCATCACCCGCGCGGGTCCTTCAATCGCTTCGGCGCATTCTTCCCGCGTCATTCTGGGTGTCAGGTAAAGGCCTGCGTTGATCTTCTCGGCGAGCCCAGGCATCAATGCGCATGCGCCGAGAAACTCCGAGCGCATGGTCACCACAATGTGGATACGCACTCCTGGAGCGGAAGAGCTTTCCAGCAGCAGCGAGACGAACGCTTCGGCCTCTTCCTGGCGCGCGTAGTTTCCGTAGCGGAACAGTTCTTCAAACTGATCGACCAGAATGAGCAGGTTCGATTCGCCCTCCAGGTTTCCGCCGGAGACCCATTCGATGAGGGATCGCGGGCCCCGGCGAAGAAACGTCGCGAGCAGGGCGCAGTCAGCCGGCGCCGCAGGCTCACCCGGCTTCGACCTCTGCAGCGCCGCTGCGAGGTTGCGAACAGGCTGGCCGCCCGGATGAAGATCGGCCACGGTCCAGCGCGACCCTGCCCACGGATGCAGACCCAAATCCAGAGCTTCCAGCAAACCTGTTCGAACCAAAGAGGACTTGCCGCTGCCCGACGCGCCGAGAACGGCCAGAAATCGAGTAGCCGCCAGGCGATCCACCATGGAATCGACGCATCCGTCGCGGCCAAAGAAAAGGTCGGATTCCTCCCTTGTGAAGGCACGCAGACCGGGATATGGCAGCCGTTTCGGGTTCACTGCACAAGGCTCTTCAGAAGGTTGCCAATCGTCGTCATGTCCCACCCTTCGGGGCAATTAATGACGTGCGCGTTTGGCAGGGACATCCCGATATCCGGCTTCGGGGCAGGAGGACCGTTACAGATCGCCAGGAGTTTCGGGTCCGAGTCGCGCTTTGGCTTCACCTTGCCGAAGAAACGCAGCTGGGTGCGAATCCAGTCCTGCGTTGTGTCGCCGTAAATGAACAGCAGCACATCGCAATCGGTCAGGTTTTCGGCGAGGTCCTTTCGATTGGCTTCGGCTGACGATCCGGCCATGGGAAGGTAAGTCGTGAGCGCATGCTTCAGGCATTCCCGCTCAATCTCCTTCGCCACATTCATATCCTTGTTGTCGGCGTTAATAAATACCGTAGGCGACAGCGTCAGGGCTGCCTTGCGCGGTTCCGGCTTTCGCTTACGAGCCCATGTCAGCACCTGGCTCTTGAACGCCTCAAGGCCTGAGGCTACGACGGTCTCCGCCGTTAACAGGCTCAGATAAACGGGATCGGTCACTGTCTTGAGGTCGAGATCGGGATGGCGCCACTGCATGATCTCGGCGCGGGCGGCTTTAGCCGTTTCGAACTGGAAGTGAGTGTAGCCCAGGGGCAGATCCGGAGGGCACCGCCCCGCTCTCCTGCCAAGGAGTTGAACAAAAAGGTCGGCACGGGCCAGATCCTGCTTAAATGCCGATGTAAAAGCCTCGCCTCCCTGCGGATAGCCAGCCAGAGGAAGTATCGCTATCTCATCTCCATACTGGTTCAGGTAGCGGAGCAACTGGTCGCTTTCTTCCTCCACATCGTCGGTGGCCTGCGCGATCAGAATAGTCTTCCTTGCCGCGGGATCGATCGGGACCGCCTGACGCGCACCGGGCCAAGCCGGCTCCGGCTGAGCGTGTGAGGAGGTCTGTTGAGGGCTACCCTGGGAAAAGCGCAACTTCGACAGTTTTTCCTTGATATCCCAGGCCAAACCGTTTAGCAGAGTGGAGAATTCCTCGGAATTCGGCGATGTCGTCTCGGAGATTTGCCGCGGCCCCGAGGCTTTCCAGAATCGAACCGGAATATGGCGGTCCAAAGGAGGCGGATAACGATCGCCGTCGCTGAGCGGAAGGCATTCGATCATGAACAGGCGCGACGGGTCGGACACGTTTTCAACAAAAGCATCCAGTTCCTGCCGAGGCCAGTCGCGGACCGCGTAACTGGGAGAGCCTACCGCAAGGAAGAGTGCCGATCTCCTTACCGCCGACAGCAATTCGGGCAAGTGTGAGTTGCCACCCGTAGCGCGGCTATCGAAAAAGATCCGAAGGGTTTCCGGGACGCCGCGACGGCGAAGGTACGGTTCGAGTTGCCTTACGAAATGAGTTACCCATCCACCCTGGCTGTCGGTGGCGATGTCGTCGGCGTGCGCGTAGCTTACGAAAAGATCGTAATCATAGCCTGAAAATCCCGACTCAAAAGCCATTGTATTTTCCCAGCGTTCCGATTCCGACTCCTTGAGCAGCTGCCAACATCAGCCGGAATAGAATATAGATTACCAAGGCTGGTATCGGGTTGCCGCCGGAACTTTCATAAGCGCCAGGCCGACGCTTTCTCAGTTCGGCTTTCTCAGTTCGGTTGCGCTATCGTGTGACCAATGGCACTCGCGAAAAACCTCCTGCTCACCGGAGGTAGCGGCCCTGCTCCTCTGCGCCCAAATAATGACACGTCTTACCTACCCGCCCGCACCTAAGACCAATCAGACCGACGATTATCACGGAACGAAAATCGCCGACCCTTATCGCACCCTTGAAGACGCCGACTCTCCCGCGACGCAGAAGTGGATCGAAGAGGAGAACGCTCTAACCGCATCCTGGCTTGCCAGGGCGCCCGACCGCGAAAAGATCCGCGCGCATTTAACCAACCTCTGGAACTACGAAAAGTTCGGAGGATTTTCCAAAGCCGGCGGCCACTATTTCTACTTTCACAATTCGGGTCTGCAGAATCAATCGGTCCTTTATGTAATGGACCAGATCAACGGGCAGGCTCGCGAGCTCATCGACCCCAACACCTACAGGAAGGATGGGACGGCCGCGCTCAACGGCGAGTCCGTGAGCTGGAACGGAAGGTTGATGGCTTACGCGGTAGCGCAGGCCGGGTCCGACTGGAATGAATGGCGTGTGCGCGAAGTGGCTACCGGCAATGACCTTCCCGACGTAATCCTATGGTCGAAAGACGGATCTGTGTCCTGGGCGCCGGACGACAGCGGCTTCTATTACGCACGATTCCCCGAGCCCCCGGCCGAACAACTCCTGACCGCCAGCGCCCTGAACCAGAAGATCTTCTATCATCGCCTCGGCGACGATCAGAAGGCGGACCACCTGGTCTACGAACGAACCGACCACCCCGACTGGCTCTCTGGCGCCGGGGTGATGGAAGGCAGCGATGTGCTGATTGTGGACACGTTTCCGGGCGTCTACGGCAAGAACCTCCTCGCCTGGCGCGATCTGACCGATGCGTCCGGGCCGGTGAGAGACCTGGTTGCCACCGCCGAGCACGAATACGATCCGATCGCAGTGGCAGGCACGCTGCTCTATTTGCGAACCAACGATGGCGCGCCGCGCGGCCGCATCATTGCGATGGACCTGCATCGGCCGGACCGAACTCACTGGAAGGAGATCGTCGCCGAACGCGAAGAGACGCTCGAAGACGCGCACATGGCCAATATGCCCAATGCACGGCTTCTGCTGTCTTATATGAAGGACGCGCATTCGGCGGCGCGGCTCGCAACGCTCGACGGCAAGCCGGCGGGCGATGTGGAACTTCCGGGGCTGGGAACCGCCTCGTGGTCGCCCGCGCGCCTGCGCGATCGGGAGATGTTCTATTCGTTTTCGGGCTACACGATCCCGCCCGGCGTGTATCGGCTCGATCTCGAAACGGGCAAGAGTGCGCTGATCCGCCAGGGCAAGGCCGCGTTCGACCCGGGCGCTTACGAAACGCGGCAGATTTTCTACAAGAGCAAAGACGGCACGCGGGTCCCCATGTTCATTAGCGGGCGGAAGGGGCTCGAGCTCGACGGTGCGAACCCGACGCTGCTCTATGCATACGGCGGATTCGATATCGCAGTGACCCCGAATTTTGCGCCTTACATCGCGGCGTGGATGGAGTTGGGCGGGGTTATGGCGGTGGCGAACCTGCGGGGCGGGTCGGAATACGGCGAGGCGTGGCATCAGGCGGGGATGCGCGACAAAAAGCAGAACGTGTTCGACGATTTTATTGCCGCGGCTGAGACCCTGATTGCGGAAAGGTATACATCCACTCCCAAACTGGCGATATTCGGGGGCAGCAATGGGGGGCTATTGGTGGGCGCGGTACTGAACCAGCGCCCGGATTTGTTCGGCGCAGCCATGCCGGCGGTCGGAGTAATGGACATGCTGCGCTTCCATAAATTCGGATTCGGGGCACAGTGGACCGGAGAGTATGGGTCGCCCGATAACGCGGACGATTTCAAGGTTCTTCACGCCTATTCGCCGCTGCACAATATCCGTCGGGGCGTGAATTACCCGCCGGTTCTGATCACGACAGCCGATCATGACGACCGGGTAATGCCGGGGCACAGCCTGAAGTATGCCGCGGCACTGCAGGAGGCGCAGGAAGGTCCGGCGCCGATTCTGATTCGAGTGGAAACGCGCGCGGGACATGGGGCAGGTAAGCCTACATCCAAACTCATCGACGAATGGGCGGATCGATTTACGTTCCTGCGCCTTGCGCTGAAGATGTAGGTATTCAATGGGTAGTATTGCCCGGGCGCCTAAAGTTTGAACCGGAGTCCGCCGATGGTAGAGGCGGGAGCAATTAACGCGCGTGCAGATGTCGATCAGGGCGAGGGTGTACTGGCTGTCGGTAATAGCCGCAGGTTCGGCCTGTATTCTCCTGGCGGGCATCACCTGGCAAGTAAGGTCGGAGCACTTGCTCCAGTTCATCTTCTATCTGGTGGCCGCGGTTGCCGCTTCCAGCTGGAAGATCAAACTGCCCGGAGTGCTGGGCACGCTGTCGATGAACTATCTGTTCATCATCGTGAGCCTGTTCGAGCTGCAGCTGGAGTCGGCGATTCTGATTGGCGTGGCCAGCGTGCTGGCTCAGGTTCTGATCCGGCCACGAGCGAATCCGACGTGGGAACAGGTGGTTTTCAGCGCGCTTTCGATTCCTTTGCCGATTGCGGCGGCCGATGTGGTGCTTCATTTCGACTGGCTGGGGAAGATCGACCCGACGCGTTGCCTGGCGCTGCTCTCGGCCTCGATGGTGTATTTCCTGATCAATACTGTTATAGTCGCGGTGATCGTGGGCTGGACTACACGTCAGGGTCCGGTTGCCGTCTGGCGGGATAACTTCATCTGGACCTCGCCGCAGTATCTTGTGGGCGGCGTGCTGGCCGGAGCGCTGCATATGATCAGCAGCATGGTGCCCTGGCAGGGGCTGTTGCTGAGCGGGCCTCCGCTTTATCTGGTCTATCGCTCGTATTCCCTCTATCTGGGCCGGGTGGACCAGCAGCAAAAGCATATCGGCGAAATGGCGCAACTGCACTGGCGCACAATTGAAGCGCTGGCGCTGGCCATCGAAGCCAAGGACGATATGACCGCGGCGCATCTGAAACGGGTGCAGATCTATGCTGTCGAGATGGCGAAGGAACTACAGCTTTCAGAAGCCGAAGTGAAGGCTATTGAGGCCGCCTCGCTGCTGCATGACATCGGCAAGCTTGCCGTGCCGGAATACATCATTTCGAAGCCCGGAAAGCTGACTCCGGAAGAATTCGACAAGATGAAAATTCATCCGATCGTTGGCGCCGAGATTCTGGAGCGCGTTTCGTTCCCGTATCCGGTGGTTCCGATGGTTCGGTCCCACCATGAGAAATGGGACGGCTCAGGTTATCCGGATGGGCTGAAGGGCGAGGAAATCCCGATAGGGGCGCGTATCCTTTCGGCTGTCGACTGCCTGGA
>Ga0302319_10008943_pt1 | contig 19384 bp, 14 predicted proteins | sample Bog_T0_2_FD_203319 | JGI IMG/M metagenome (GOLD analysis project Ga0302319, IMG submission 203319) | Peat permafrost microbial communities from Stordalen Mire near Abisko, Sweden - Bog_T0_2 | ecosystem: Environmental > Terrestrial > Soil > Wetlands > Peat | place: Sweden: Abisko, Stordalen Mire... | reverse complement strand
CGCGGAGAGAGTCGAAAACTTGTCGAAAAAAGAGAGAGTTTTGAGGTGACGCTATCCGCAGGATGGGTCACAATCGGCACTCCAGAAGGGACACTCGGGCGCTGGCGGAGGCTACTTCTTTTGGGCGCGCCGCGCCCGGATGCGCGTGCGGATGTTCGATGCGGCGAAGACCCCGCTCGCCAGTCCCGCCAGAATCAGCGTGGGATTCTCAGGCGTATCGTCGCAGCCGCCCTGGGCGCGGGCGGGCACGGCCACCGCGAGGGCTAGTACGAGAGCGAAGAGGAGAGAGATCTGCTTCATAAAAGGTTCGTTTCCGCCCCCAGCGGTCCATCACTGCTGCCGGAGGATATCTGTCCGAGGCGTCTGCACTGATTCTTCTTGTATCGACTTACAGGGGCAGACCCGGACAAGTGTATTCAGGATAGGATGCGCTCCGGGGTAAGTCAACGCGAAAGCTGCCCCGTTCGGGGTATTGCCCTGAAATAGGACACGCTGGTGTCCCGGTTACCGTCCCTTTATCGGCTCGGTCCCCCTGCGGCATGAGCCCGGCATCCCGGCGCTGCCCCTCGTCCGGCGGCCCTCTGGCTGTAAAATTGGGCGTTGTATCCACAGGAGGACAGCGGCAATGGCGTCGGCAATGGCAGGCATGGAGGCCCTCACGGGCGTATATGACGGATTGAAGTCCCGCATGGCGAAATCCGTGGACGATTTTCGGGCCAATCTGTCCAGCGTGCGCACCGGCCGCGCCTCGGTCCACATGCTGGACGGGATCAAGGTCGACTACTACGGCACCGAGACCCCGCTCAACGAGCTCGCCCAGCTCAAGACCCCCGAGGCCAGCCTCATCGTCGTCGAGCCCTTTGACCCTTCCATCGTCACCGCGGTCGAGAAGGCCATCCGCACCAGCTCCCACGGCTTCAACCCCATGCACGACGGCAAGATCATCCGCGTCCCCGTCCCGCCCATGAATGAGGAGCGCCGCAAGGAGGTGGTCAAGCAGCTCGCCGGCACCGTCGAGGAGCACAAGACCAGCATTCGCAACATCCGCCGCGACGGCAACGAGACCGTAAAGAAGGCCGCCAAGGACAAGCTCATCTCCGCCGACGACGAGAAGCGCGCCAACGAGGAGATCCAGCAGCTCACCGACGCCGAGATCAAGCGCATCGACGAACTGTTCAAGGCGAAAGAGAAAGAAGTGATGACGTTGTAGAAGGCAGTTGTCAGTTCTCAGTTGTTGGTTGTTAGTTTTCGCCGTGGCCGTTGTTTGTTTTTCGCCGTCATCCTGAGCGAAGCGCGCAGCGCGCAGTCGAAGGATCCCTGTATTTGCGCCGGCACCGGAGGCCCCATGACGGACACCCAGACACTGATCGCGCAGGCCTACGCTGCCTTCAATCATCGCGACATCGACAGCGCCCTGGCGCTCATGAGTGACACCGTCAGCTGGCCCAAGGCATCGGAGGGCGGACGCGTTGTCGGGAAGGCCGAGATTTGCGCCTACTGGATCCGCCAGTGGCAGGAGTTCGATCCCCACGTGGAACCCCACGAGGTCACCGACCAGCCAGACGGGACCACCAGCGTCCGAGTGCATCAACTCGTGAAGAGCCTCGCTGGCGAGGTCCTCTCCGACAGCGAGGTCTGCCACGTCTACACCATCACGAACGGCCTCATCGAACGCATGGACCTGAAGCAAAGCGAAGCGACCCCGAACCCAGCCCCGTCGGCGGCATTCGCCATCCGCTGACATTCGCCCTGCATTTTTTTGGTCATTCCCGAAGGGAATCTGCGTTTTGTTCTTTGCCTGCCACCACCGCGAAAAATAGAGACAGTTGCTTTGAAAGGGCGGGACTTCAGTCCCGCCATTCCGCTCCAGCCATATAAAGTGGCTTCAGCCACGGAGGCAACGATTTGAACGGCACCACGACCTCGCGCAACCGCCTCACCCTCACCGCGGTCATCGCCGTCGCCCTCGTCTGCGGCTGCGCCGCATCCCCAACCGCACAAACAACCTCCCAGCCCCCCGCCGAGGTCACCTTCGCCGTGGCCGGCGACGTCATCCCGCATGAGGCGGTGCGCGCTGCCGCTGCTGCCGCCGGGCCGGGCCCTGCCGGCTGGGCCGCACTACTCTCGCATGTGAGCGACGTCTTCAAGAACGCCGACTTCGGCTTCGTCAACATGGAGACGCCCGTCGCGCCGGAGCACACCCACGGGACAAAGCCGTTTCTGTTCGACGCGCCTATCGACCTCATCACCGGACTCAAGCTCAGCGGCGTGAAGATCGTCTCCTTTGCCAACAACCACGTCATGGACCAGGGCCAGGCTGGATTCGCCGAGACCCGCGAACACCTCCGCGAACAGGGGATGCTCTTTGCCGGGTCGGGAGATTCAGCGGCGACCGCGTGGCAGCCGGTCATAGTGGAAAAGAACGGCATCAAGGTGGGCTTCCTGGGCATGACGCGCTGGCTCAACGGCGGCAGCAACCCCACTGACCCAACCAAGCCGCACGTCAACTTCTTCCCCTATCCCGCCGGCAAGGGTGGCGCCAGCGACCCGCCGGGCATGGAAGACGCCGGGGTGCTCACCGCCGTGCGCCGCGCGCGCGCGCAGTGCGACTTCCTGGTGGTCTCCATCCACTGGGGCGTGGAGTACGCGTCCGCGCCGCGCCCGGAGGACGTCGCCATCGCCCACCAGATGCTCGACGCCGGCGCGACGGTCATCCTCGGCCACCATCCCCATGTGCTGCAGCGCGTGGAGAGCGTCCGCACCGCTGACGGTCGCAACGCGCTGATCTTCTTCTCGCTGGGCAACTTCCTCTCCAACCAGTCGCGTGACTACCGCCCGACTCAGGCTGCCAGTGAGGGCGATCCCCGCGATGCCATCATCGGACTCTTCTCCGTGGCGCGCGCGGAGAAAGGACGCGTGGAGCTGGGTAAGGTCGGGATTCTTCCCGTCTGGGGGGAGAACAACCACAATGAGCTCGGCGCCGGCCACACCCGCGTCCCAGTCATTGGCCCGGTCTTGATCGACCGCGAGATTCCCCGGCTGCAAGGCCCGGAGGATGCCGCCCGGCTGAAGCTGCTGGAAGACCGCCGCCGCATCCTGCTGGTCCGGACCGGCGGCGAGCGCCTGGTCACCGCCCCGCCGCAACCGTAGCGGGCTGAAGACGCTTAAAATGCGCTTAATACATAGCTCAAAGCGTCAAATTGCGTGCTCAACGCGGAGCTCTGGAACTCCGGAAACCGATGTTCCACGTGGAACAATTGCCGCGTAAATCCTTAGTTTGCCGCGCTTAGCACCGCATCGGCCACCGCAACGGCCTCGCGCGCCGCCTGCACGTCGTGCACCCGCAAAATATGCGCTCCGCTCAGCACCGCGGCCACATTTCCCGCGACGGTCGCCAGCCGCCGCGCGTCGGCTTTGTGCAGGCCCACGGGTTGCACATCCTTCACTGCCTCGCCCAGAAAGCCCTTGCGCGAGAGCCCCACCAGCAGCGGCAGCCGCAGTTGATGCAGCCGCCCCAGTTGCGCCAGCAGGCGGAAGTTCTCCGCGCTGCGCTTGCCGAAGCCGAAGCCCGGGTCAACCGCCATGCGCTCGTCGTCGATGCCCGCTGCCTCGGCGATAGCCACGCTCTCGCACAGCCCTGCGAAGACCTGGGGCACGATCTCATCGCGGCTCATCGGGCCCTGCGCCAGCGATTCGCGCACCCGGCCGCGCGCGTGCATCAGCACAACGCCGCAGCCGCTGCGCGCAACGGTCTCAGCCATCTCGGTGTCCCAGGTCAGGCCGGAGACATCCTTCAGGATCTGCGCTCCCGCGCGCGCTGCCGCCCGCGCCGTGGCCGCGTGGCAGGTGTCCACGGCGACCACCGCCTGCGGCCGGGCCAGCAGCAGGCCCTCCAGCACCGGCAGCAGCCGCGCGCACTCCTCGTCGGCGCTCACCGTCTGCGCGCCGGTGCGGGTCGCAGCCGAACCCAGCTCCACGATGTCCGCTCCGCTATCCATGGCCTCCACTGCCTCTGCCAGCGCGACCTTGGCGCTGGCCGCGGCGGGCCACGCCCGCCCGCCCGTCACGCCATGACTGCTGACGCTCTCAGGCGTCAGGTTCACGATGGCCATCAGCAGCGTGCGCTCACCCAGCTCCAGCTGACGTGTGCGCAGGTGCCAGCAGAAGCTCGGTCGCGACGCCTCGATGACGGAAAATTCCATGCGGCATTGTACTCACGGTTGTCCATATCCCGCTGTACACTCGGGAACAATGTTCAACCTAAAACGTGTTCTGCCGGTCGCCGCGCTGTTGCCTGCGTTCGCCGTTGCCCAGACGCAGCAACAGACACCCACGCCGCATCCTGCGTTTCCCCAAGGAACTGCGACGGCGCTCGGCGCAAAGATCGCCGCGCTGTTGGGGGACCCCGCCGTGGCGCGCGCGCACTGGGGAATCGCGGTGACGACGCTGGACGGTACCCCGCTTTACGGCTTGGACGAGGGCCAGTTCTTCCGCCCCGCATCGAATGCGAAGCTCTTCACTACGGCGACGGCGCTGGCGCTGCTGGGACCTGACTCGCGCGTTACGACGCGGCTGATAGCCTATGGCCGCAATCAAAGCCTGAACGTCCCGCCCGTGGAGAATGGCGCTCTGAAAGCTGACCTCGCGCTGGTAGGCGCTGGCGATGGCAACTTCGGTTCCGACCGCACCTTCCCCTACCGCGCCGCTTCACCAGGCTCTCCCGCGCCCCCGACCGTTCCTCTACTCAGCATACTCAGCAAGATAGCCGCCACACTTGCTCAGCACGGCGTGACCCGGATCACTGGAGACATCCTCGGCGATGACACGCTCTGGCCTGCGGAGCCGCATCCCGATACCTGGGGACTAGACGACATCCTTTGGGGCTATGGCGCTCCTGTCTCTGCCCTCACGGTGAACGACAACCAACTCAGCTTGATAGTCAGCCCAGGCAAGACCCCGGGCAGCAACGCTACGGCCTCGCTGTCACCGGAGGTCGGCTACTACGAGATCGAGGCGAAGATACAGACCGTTGCGGCGGATCAGCCGTCGTCGCTGCGGGTCGCGCGCGACCCCGCCTCCCGGATCGTACATGTCAGCGGAGACATTGCCCTGGACAAGCCGTACCGCACGGACCTCTCCATAGAAGACCCCGCTGAGTTTGCCGCCATCGCCCTGAAGGCCGCATTCATCGCGCACGGCATCACGGTGGAGGGAACAGCCCGCGCCCATCATCACGCTCCTCCGCAGGACGACCACTTTATTGCCGATTCGCGTGTCCCGCTCGCCAACCTGCCGCTACAGCGACCGCGAGTTCCAGTCGTTGTTCGTGGCTGCAACGACAACTGCGTGTGGGAGGCTGTCGTGGACTCGCCGGTGCTTGCAGAAGACGTCGCCGTTACGCTCAAGGAGTCGCAGAATCTGCACGCCGAGCTGCTGTTGCATCGTCTCGGCGCGGCCTGGGGAGCGGACGGGTCCGCCGCGCAGGGCACGCGTGTGGTTCGGCAGTGGCTGATCAACGCCGGTCTCGACGGCAACGACTTCGTCTTCTACGACGGCTCCGGCCTGAGCTCGCACGATCTGGTCACGCCGCGTGCGACCACCCAACTGCTGGCCTTTGCGGCGACGCAGCCCTGGTTTGCGCAGTGGAAGGCGGCTCTACCCCTGGGTGGTGTCGACGGGACGCTGGAGCACCGCTTTACCGAACCGCCGCTCAAGGGCCACGTCTTCGCCAAGACCGGAACACTGGGCGAGAGCCGCGCGCTCTCCGGCTATCTGGACGCGGCCAGCGGCAAGCAGATCATCTTCTCCATCATGGCGGACACCCACACTCCCGCCAGCACTGCTGACCGCGCCACGATGGACAAGATTGTCGCCGCCATCGCGGCCACGCAATAAGGTCTACTTCGGTGCGTGGGCCTTGATGTACTCGCGCAGTTGCAGGTTGAGCTCCAGTGCCTTGTTCACGCCGGAGTCCATCATGCGCAGCCAGTCCGAGGCCGGCTCCTTCAGCTCCGCCATACTGAGCAGATAACTGGTCTGGACAATGATCTCCAGCGCGTTGGATAGGTCATGCGCCATGCGCCGTATCTCCAGCGCCAGCTCTTCGGGAATCTGCTGCGGGGACGCGGAAGGAGTGTTGGCTGGATCGCTCATAGGCCCTGATGGCTGCGGTTCTAAACGCTGCTCTGGTTCGATAGTTCTCGGCAGTTCGCTTAGTGTATCGTGCAGGTACGACTGGCGGGCGTGAGCAAGCCTCTGCTACACTGGGTTTTCACGAAAGTTGGTCCGTGCAGAATCATCGCACGGCGCTCGTGAGCCGAAGTGGCGGAATTGGCAGACGCGCATGGTTCAGGTCCATGTACTCGCAAGGGTGTGAAGGTTCGAGTCCTTTCTTCGGCACCAAGTTTTTTTGACCTCCATGCTGCGGTTCCTTCGCTCGCACCTGTATCACTGTAGACCTCTCCTGATTTGCTCGTAGCTATCTGCTGACGTTCGGCCTGCGCGTTCGCGCAGAGCCCCGTAAGTTCATCGCTCCAAAGCCGCCCTCTCAGGAGAATCGACCTGTGTCGCCAAAGCGCACGCCTTTGACCACCCGCTTGTCCCTAGCTCTCCGTCTTGCCGTACTCCCTGTTGTCGCGCTCAGCCTTGCCGTGCCCAGCGCGGCGCAGCAGCAGGCGCCGGTGATGCCGCCGCCACCTGACCAGAGCAAGCGCCAGGTCCCCATCACCAAGCAGCAGCAGGAGGAGATCCTCCGGCAGATGTCGGCTCCTGCCGCTGCCACGCCGCCCGCTGCCACGCCGCCCGCCGCCACGCCGCCGCCAGCTGCACCCGCACCGGCTGCAGCGCCGATCGTTGCCGCGCCTGAACCCGTTGTCGCGGCCCCTGTGGTCGTCGCACCCGCGCCTGCGGCAGCTGCTCCGGCTGCGGTCGCGCCGGTTATTGCGGCGCCTGTTGCGGTCGCGCCTGCACCGGCGGTCGTCGCACCTGTTATCGTTGCGCCTGCTCCTGCTGCTCTGGTGCCAGCTCCCGGTGCCGTTGTGGCGAGGCCCGCTGCAAAGCCCGCTCCGAAGCCCAAGTCGGATGCGATTCTACCCTTCGTAATTCCAGCCGTCGGAGCCGATGCACCGGCCGCGCGCGCTATCCCCGTCCCGCAAGACGCATCGGTGAAGCCGCTGGACGCGATGCCCTACTCGCCGTCGCTGGACCTCACCAGCCTGGACCGCAGCGTCGATCCCTGCGTGGACTTCTACAAGTTCACCTGCGGCGGCTGGCAGGCGAACAACCCCATTCCCGCCGACCAGGCCGCATGGAGCGTCTACGCCAAGCTGGCCACTGAGAACCAGCAGTTTCTGTGGGGAATCCTTGAGAACGACGCCAAAGCCACGACGCGCACACCGGTGCAGCAGAAGGTCGGCGATTACTATGCCGCCTGCATGGATACGGAGGCTATCGACAAGCTGGGCGGCGAGCCGATGCTCTCCGCGCTGGCGCGGATTGCCTCGCTGACCCGCCGCGAGGACATGCTCTCCGCGCTGACCGTGCTGCATCGCCAGAGCATGGGCAGCTTCTTCTTCAACACCGGCGTTGAGCAGGACGCGGTCGACTCCTCCACGATGATTGTGGCGGTTGGTGCGGGCGGTCTCGGTCTGCCCGACCGCGACTACTACCTGAAGACAGACACCAAGAGCGACCGCATACGCCACGAGTATGAAGCCTACGTGCAGCGCATCTTCCAGTTGATTGGCGAGAGCCACCAGCAGTCACTAGAGGACGCGGCATCCATCCTGCGTATTGAGACAGAGCTGGCGCGCGCTTCGCTCACCCGCGTACAACTGCGCGATCCGCACAACACCTATCACATCATGACCCTCGAACAACTGCACTCGATTGCATCCTCCATCGACTGGGCCAACTACTTCCTGGTGCAAGGGGTGGGCCGTGGCCGTGTGGAGTCACTGAACGTCGCGCAGCCCGAGTTTCTGAGCGCCGTACAAGCCGAGCTCAACACCGAGCCCGTTGCAGCCCTGCGGGCCTATCTGAGCTTCCACGCGGTGACCGCGGCCGCGCCGTATCTTTCCGAGCCGTTCGCGCAGGCCTACTTCGACTTCTACTCCGCGACGCTGCGAGGCATTCCGCAGCAGCCGCCGCGCTGGAAGACCTGCACGCGCGGCGTGGATCGTGCGCTGGGCGAGGCGCTGGGCCAGGAGTTCGTTGCGCGCACCTTCTCCGCCGACACCAAGGCAAAGACCCAGCTCATGACCGCGCAGATTGAGACCGCGATGCAGCAGGAGATCGAGGGCCTGGACTGGATGACGCCCGGGACCAAGGTGGAGGCGCTGCGCAAGCTGCACGCCATCCGCAACAAGATCGGCTATCCGGACAAGTGGCGCGACTACAGCGACCTCGAGGTCAAGCCCGACGACTACTTCGGCAACGTATTGCGCTCCTACCGCTTTGAGCAGTCGCGCAACTGGCGCAAACTGGGCAAGCCGGTGGACCGGAACGAGTGGGACATGACGCCGCCCACGGTGAACGCGTACTTCAATCCGCAGATGAATGACATCAACTTCCCCGCGGGCGTGCTGCAGCCTCCGCTCTACGACTCGAAGGAGGACGACGCGCCCAACTACGGCAACACCGGGGCGACCATCGGCCATGAGCTGACCCACGCCTTCGACGACGAGGGCCGTATGTATGACGACCTTGCCAACCTCCGCGACTGGTGGACGCCGGTCGACGCCAAGAACTTTGAGGACCGCATCAACTGCGTGCGCGACCAGTACGCGGGCTATACCGTGGTCGATGACATCCACATCAACTCCAGGCTCACCAGCGGCGAAGACGTCGCCGATCTGGGCGGAACGCTGCTGGCGTACATCGCCTGGAAGAAGCAGACCGAAGGCCAGACACTGCAACCTGTGGATGGCTTCACACCCGACCAGCGGTTCTTCGTAGGTATGGCGCAGTGGGCGTGCGAGAACCAGCGCCCGGAGAACCTGCGTGTGAGCGCGATCACCAATCCGCACTCGCCGGGGTTCGCGCGTATCAACGGTGTGGTGTCTAACCTGCCGCAGTTCCAGGAGGCCTTCGGCTGCAAGGACGGCCAGCCGATGGTGCATACTCCGACGTGCAAGGTCTGGTAGCAGGGTATCGCCGGAAGAAATTGTCATCCTTCGCCTGCGGCTTAGGATGGCAAGATTTACTGCTGCGAGCGTCTACTGCTGCGAGCCGCCCTCATCTGCCTCAGCGCCGGAAGCAGGCTTCGCAGGCGTCTCCGGGGCGCGGACGGTGGGGTACTTGATGCCGAGCTGGTCCAGATAGGTGGGGTACTTGTCTGCGTCGTAGTAGTACTTCTTCAGCTCGGGCCGATACTTGTCCTGCGTGGCCTTGTTGAGAAAGGTTGAGGGTTTGTCGGCGGGACGCAGGAACGGAATGTAGTGCGCCTCCTGGGTGGTCTGGTTCTCTGTGAAGTAGGCCTTTGCGGCGCTGACGAGTTTGGGTTGGGTCATCAGGTCAAAGAGTGTCAGCGCCTGTACTTTGGCCCCGGCGACTGCTCCCTTGTGGGCGATTGGAGTGGCCATGGCGATGCCGTTGGCCCAGTTGTGTCCCGGCAGGTTGGGGATGTTCGACGGATAGCGCAATACGATGGTAGGGACGTTCCAGCTGATGTCGCCGATGTCGTCTGAGCCGCCGCCGTAGTAATCCTCCGCGGCCTTGGGCGGCTTCAGTTCGTCCAGCTTGTCGGCGAGTCCTTTCTCCGGAACCTTGAGCTCGTGCTGTAGCGCCTTGGCGAGCTTCTCGTCGTCGTCTGACCATTTCGGCAGTCCAATGATCTTGGCGTTGGCGGTGACCTCCTCCGCGATGGGCTTGTTGAAGAACCCCGGCCAGGCTGTGCCGATCAGCGTGGAGTCCCAAGTGGTATCGGTCATGGTGGCGGCGCCGGTGGCTATGTGGTCGCCGGTCTCCCAGAGTCCCTTGATGTGCGGGTAGTCGGTCTCCCGGAAGTAATACCAGACGGAGGCGGACTGGGGCACGACGTTGGGCTGATCGCCGCCGTCGGAGATGACGTAGTGGGAGCGCTGCTGCAGGCGGAGGTGCTCGCGGCGGAAGTTCCAGCCCACGTCCATCAGCTCAACGGCATCGAGGGCACTCCGTCCGCGCCACGGGGCCGCGGCGGCGTGGGCGCTTTCACCATGGAAGTGGTATTGCACCGAGACCAGGCCGCTGGTGGAGTTGCCGCCGTAGGACGCGCCGAGGTTGTCGCCGACGTGCGAGAAGAGTACGGCATCCATGCCTTTGAAGTAGCCGTCGCGGATGTAGTAGGCCTTGCTGCCGAGGTCCTCTTCGGCGACACCGGGCCAGATCTTAATGGTGCCCAGCAGGTGGTTCTTGATCATGATCTCTTTGACCGCAAGCGCAGCGACAATGTTCACGGCGTTGCCGGAGTTGTGACCCTCGCCATGACCGGGAGCGCCGGGGACGATGGGGTCATGGTAGGCGACGCCGGGCTTCTGCGAGGCCTGCGGGATGCAGTCCAGGTCTGAGCCGAGCGCGATCACCGGACCGCCGGTTCCGTTGGACCACGTGGCCATGTACGCCGTGGGAATGCCCGCAATACCACGCTCCACGGTGAAGCCGTTCTTCTCCAGCAGCGCGGACAGGTACTTGGAGGTCTCGAACTCCTGGAAGCCTAGCTCGCTGAAGCTGTACAGGGTGTCAACCATCACCTGCACCAGCTTGGCGTTGCCGTCGACCTTGGCGATGATCTCCTTCTTGAGTGCATCGGACTGGACGGCGGTCAGCGCCGGTGACTGCGCGGAGCCGGTGACGCCCGACAGAAGCAGCACCGCCACTGCGATGACGGTGGCGAGTTTGCGGTGCATCGGTTGTGCAGTGGCGTTCTTGAAAATCATGCGGGCAAGCTCCTTCGGAATGGGAATGCGAGGCCGGGATCGACTGTGCGCGGGCTGAGGTTGGAACCGACCACGGAAAAAAGAGAATCCGCAACGCCGTTGAACCGCCAGTTTGCTTGAACCCGTGGAAATGAATGATGAATGTCTGAGTTCTATCCACAAACGATGGGACTGTCAACAGAATCCCAGCAAGACTGCGACCATCTGCGTGTAGACTGGCAGCGTTTTCCGGGACCCTGCAATCGACACTCACAAACTTTTGGAGGACGTATGCAAGTCACACTCTCTCGGCGTTGCGTCGCCGAGTTCTTCGGCACCTTCTGGCTGGTCTTCGGCGGTTGCGGGGCGGCTGTTCTGGCAGCAGCGTTCCCATCGACCCCATTTCTCGGCATCGGCTTCGTCGGCGTAGCGCTCGCCTTCGGCCTCACCGTGTTGACGATGGCGTATGCGATCGGTCACATCTCCGGCTGCCACCTGAACCCGGCGGTGACGCTTGGCCTAGTCGTAGGCAAGCGGTTTCCGGCGAAAGAGGTCATACCCTACTGGGTCGCTCAGGTTCTGGGCGGAATTGCGGCGGCATGGACGCTGTTCGCCATTGCTTCCGGTAAGGCTGGCTTCAAGGCCGGCGATGGCTTCGCTTCCAACGGCTATGGTCTGCACTCGCCTGGCGGTTACAGCTTTTGCGCCTGTCTGATCGCCGAAGTGGTGCTGACCTTTTTCTTTCTCGTGGTGATTCTCGGCGCAACCGATCAACGAGCAGCGAAGGGTTTTGCGCCGCTGGCCATCGGCCTGTGTCTTACGCTGATTCATCTCATCGGCATTCCGGTGACGAATTTGTCGGTAAATCCGGCGCGTTCCACCGGGCCGGCGCTGGTCGCCGCGTACGGAGGCAGTGGCTGGGCACTCGCGCAGCTGTGGCTGTTCTGGCTGGCTCCACTGGTAGGGGCAGCGATCGCCGGTGTGTTTTACGCCGCAGTGCTGGCCGAGCATGAGCCTCCGCCCGTGAAGGAAGAGCCGGTGACGTACGCTGCCACCGCCTAGCGAGGCGAGGCAAGCGTGCGGGAGCGGATGTATAAAGAGAGGGCGCGAGGTCTGTTCCGCGCGCAGGAGAAGGCTTGCCCTCAGAGAGTAGCTCGCCGCCAGCTCTGTTGTTTGCTCTGATGCAGCCGTTGCGCGCGTGGCCGCCGTCCGCCCGCCGGTGGGCGACGGTCTGCGCTGTGTTGCTGGGTGCCGCGCTGGCTGTATGCATCGCGGTGCATCTGCAGCCTTTCTTCCACATCGCCGACGCCAGCCATTATCTGCGGCTTGCCGCCGGCGATGTGCGCGGCGTGATGCAGCCCTTCGCCTCGCGTCCGCTGGGTGCGCTGGTGGCGCGCGCGCTGGCCGCAGTTCTGCATGGCTCCATTCACCGCGGCTTCTATATGGAGGCCACGCTCTCACTTTTGGTGATGCTGACCATCGTCTTCCGGCTGATGCTGCAGAGTGACGCCCCGCGTTGGATGCTGGTCGCTGTGGTGGTGGTGCCGACCTGGACGACGCTGGTGCAGAACCTCGTCTTCCCGGATTTGTTCTACGCGGCTCTGCTGGCGGTTTTGCTGGCGCTACTGGCCCGCGAGCATCTGCTTGCCGCTGCTTTGATGATGTTTCCACTGATGCTCACGCGGGAGTCCACCTCGCTGACGTTGCTCTGCTACCTGCTGGCCGCGTGGAGCAGCCTGCGCTGGCGAGACCGCATCGCTGCGGTCGTTGCGGTTGTGGCAGGCAGCGCGGTGGTCAGCCGTCTCTCCGCAGGAGCTCAACCCAACGTGGAACACCTACCCGGGGCGCTGTATATGCTGGCCAAGATTCCGTGGAACTTCCTGCGCAACGTGCTCGGCGTGTTGCCGTGGAGCGACGCCAATTCCGAGTTGTGCAAGGTCCCTGTGTGGAGCTTTCCCTTCCACCTTCCATTCCATTGGGGCTCTGTCCACGCTCTGGGTGTCTGCGGAGTCTCCTTTCAGCAACAGCTGGTGGCGCTCGACGTGACACTGGGCAACTTCGGCCTGCTGCCCTTGTTGCTGCTGTGGCTTTGGCTGCGCATACCGCGGCAACGTAATGCCAATAACGACCGCAGCGTGCTGCTGCGCTTTGCGCTGCTCTACGGAGCTGTATCGTTCCTTCTGGCACCGGTGCTCGGGGCCGGTTTCCTGCACCTGGTGGGATACGCGTGGCCCCTATTCCTTGTAGCTCTTCCGAGGCTCTTTGCGCCCTGCGATCCGACTTCCTGGACGGATCGCCGGAGTTGGGCCGCGGTGGGGTTCTTTGTGGTCCATCTGGCGGTTTGCGGGGCCGCGTACTGGACGGCGTTTTTGCCCGGAATCGGGCTGAAACTGGCCCTTTGGATGGTGGGATTTCTGTTCCTGTGGGTCTGGTCTCCGGAGGCCGCCATTGGCCCGGATTTACTGCCCGCAAAGCGTCCCGAAGCGCCCCAAATTCACAGCTCCAGCATGGTAAAATCAATCTAGGGAAACCCCCTTTGCAGGCGGCTGAATCCTGCTGCTTCCGGGCCTGATTTTGGGCCTGCGCGAAGCCGAAAAACTGGCCGCCTGCTGGAGTTCGATTGTCAACGCAAACCCCTTTGCCGGATCCGCAAGATCCTAGGAATCCGATCCCTGCAACCGGCTCGTACACCGGTGAAAACATCACCATTCTGGAGGGCCTGGCAGCCGTCCGCCTGCGGCCCGCGATGTATATCGGCTCGACTGGCGAACAGGGTCTGCATCACCTCGTCTATGAGGTCGTCGACAACTCGGTCGACGAGGCGTTGGCGGGCTATGCGACCAAGATCGATGTCACCATCCACGTGGACAACTCCATCACTGTGGTCGACGACGGCCGCGGCATTCCGGTGGACAACAAAACGCTGCCCACCGGCGAGACGATGCCCGCTGTTCAGGTGGTGCTGACCATGCTGCACGCCGGCGGCAAATTCGACGCGTCGAACTACAAAGTCTCGGGCGGCCTGCACGGTGTGGGTGTGAGCTGCGTCAATGCGCTCTCCGAACAACTGGATGTTGAGATCTGGCGCGATGGCTTTGCGTGGGAGATGGACTACTCCAAAGGCCTGCCCATCAGCGAGCTGCGCAAGATGGGCCCGAGCAAGCGGCTCGGCACCAAAATTCACTTCCTGCCCGACCGCAGCATCTTCACTGTCACGGAGTACAACTTTGACACGCTGGCCAACCGCCTGCGGCAGCTCGCGTTCCTGAACAAAGGCATCGAGATCACCCTCACCGACGAGCGCCAGGTGGACGCCAAGGGCGAACAGAAGTCCCAAGTCTATAAGTACACGGGCGGCATCGCGGAGTTCATCAAGCTGCTCAACAAGGGCAAGCAGGTGCTGCACGACAAGCCCATCTACATGGAGACCGAGCAGGGCCAGGTGGTGATGGAGATCGCGTTGCAGTACAACGACGCCTACTCCGAGACGGTCTTCTCGTTCGCGAACAACATCAATACAGTGGATGGTGGAACGCACCTCTCGGGCTTCCGCACCGCGCTCACCCGCACCATCAACGTCGCGGGACAGCAGCTTGGGCTGTTCAAGGACGTGAAGGAGAATCTCTCCGGCGACGATGTGCGCGAGGGCCTGGTTGCCGTGGTCAGCGTGAAGCTGCCACAGCCTCAATTTGAGGGCCAGACCAAGGGTAAGCTCAACTCAGACATCGCGGGCATCGTACAGGCGTTTGTGAATGAGCGCCTCGGCGCGTTCCTGGAGCAGAACCCGCCCATCGCGCGCAAGATCATCAACAAGGCCATCGATGCCGCGCGCGCGCGCGAGGCCGCGCGCAAAGCCCGCGACCTGACCCGCCGCAAAGGCGCGCTTGACGGCGGCGGCCTGCCCGGCAAGCTCGCCGACTGCTCTGAGCGCCGTCCGGAGCTGTGTGAGCTCTACCTGGTCGAGGGCGAGTCCGCTGGTGGCACCGCAAAGCAGGGCCGCGACCGCAAGTTCCAGGCCATCCTGCCGTTGAAGGGCAAGATACTCAACGTGGAGAAGGCCCGCTACGACAAGATGCTGGGCCACGAGGAGATCCGCGCCATGATTACGGCGCTGGGCTGCGGCATCGGCAAGGACGACTTCGATGTCGCCAAGCTGCGCTACGGCAAGCTGATCCTGATGACGGACGCCGACGTGGATGGCTCGCACATCCGCACGCTGTTGCTCACGTTCTTCTTCCGCCATATGACGGAGCTGATCCAGCGGGGCCACGTCTACATCGCGCAGCCGCCGCTCTACCGCATCAAGAAGGGCAAGTTCGAGCAGTACATCAAGGACGACCGCGAGTACGTGCAGGTGATGGTCAAGCGCGCCAGCGACGGCATGATCATCCGCTACGGCGAGGGCGGAGCACGGCTGGAGGGCAAAGATCTCACCAAGTACATGGCCGCGCTGAACGACTACCTCGGCTTCTTCGACAAGGTGGTCAAGCGCGTCCGCAATGAGGATGTGGTGCGCGCCTTCGCGGAGATCTTCGCCAGCGAAGGCAAGGACGCCGTCCGCCGCACCGACTTCGAAACCAAGGACAAGCTCACCGAGATGCGTGCGCGGCTCAAGGCCATCGAGAAGACGTACCAGTTCAAGGCCGTCTCCGACGTGACCTTTGACGAAGAGCACCGCAGTTACTCGGTCAGTTTTACCGACGCGCAGGGCGCGGTGCGGCACATTGACTGGACGCTGGCGGTCGCGCCCGAGTCGCGCCAGTTGCTGGCCAAGCACGCGCAGCTTCGCGAGCAGCTCGTGGGGCCGTTCCTTATCGAGTACGCCGGCAAAGAGGCCATCGCGGCCACGAAGAGCGCCGAAGAGAAGGCTGAGCAGGATCTGGAAGACACCGAAGAGGTTGAACTCGAGGGTGCGCTGGACGCCGGTGCCGCTCCGGTAGAGGCCGCCGCGAAGCCCGTCAAGCGTAGCGCAAAGGTCTCACAGGACCCGGTCGAAAAACAGACGCCGCGCGAGGTCTTCGAGTACGTGATCGAACAGGGCCGCAAGGAGTACCAGGTCCAGCGCTACAAGGGCCTCGGCGAGATGACCGCGCCGCAGTTGTGGGAGACAACCATGGACCCTGCCCGCCGCACGCTGATGCAGGTGAAGCTGGAAGACATCGCAGCCACCGAGGAGATCTTCACCACGCTGATGGGCGAAGACGTGGAAGCGCGGCGCAAGTTCATTGAGGACAACGCGCTGGATGTGAAGAACCTGGACATCTAGCGTCGTTCCATCGCACGAAGAAGGCCGCCTCTCCGAGGTGGCTTTTTCGTTGGTGAAAGTGCGGGTGCAATAATCTCGGCATGTCTCCCTCACTCGATGCCACGCGTCGCCGCTTCCTCGCCGTCTCCACTGCTGCCGGCTTCGGCGGCACGATGTTTTCTGGCGCTTTGCTCGCGCTCGTCGCTGCCCCAGCGAGTTCTACCTCCGCGCAGTCGCCCAACCCTGAGGCGAAGCCTGATCTGCCGAAGATCACACCCGAGATAATCGACCAGGCTGCGGTTATCGCCGGCGTCAGCTTCACCGCGGAGCAGCGCCAGTTGATGATCGACGGCCTCACCAGCCAGCGGGACAACGTTGTCGAGATCCGCAAGCTCAACCTGCCGAATCGTGTTGCGCCGTCGCTGATATTCGATCCTGTCCCGGCAGGGATGAAGCTGGAGACCGTTCGCAAGCCCGCGAAGCTCGGATCGGCGCCCAGCCTTGCGGGTGTCTCCGTCTCGAATGAAGACTCCATGGCCTTCGCCACGGTGCGCCAGCTCGGCGAGCTGCTGTGCACAAAGAAGGTCACCTCCGTCGAGCTGACCAAGCTCTACCTTGCGCGCCTGAAGCGCTACGACCCTACGCTGCACTTCGTCATTACGCTTACGGAAGAGCGCGCGCTGAAGCAGGCCGCGCTGGCCGATGCGGAGATTGCCGCGGGCAAATACCGCGGCCCGCTGCATGGTATTCCATGGGGCGCAAAGGACCTGCTCGCCGTCAAGGGCTATCCCACCACTTGGGGCGCGGGCGGATTTGAGGATCAGCACTTCGATGAAGATGCTGAGGTCGTGAAGCGTCTCGACGCAGCCGGCGCTGTGCTCATCGCCAAGCTCACGCTGGGCGCGCTCGCGCAGGGCGACCTGTGGGGCGGCAAGCCCGGCACACGCACTCGCAATCCATGGAACCCGAAGCAAGGCAGCAGCGGCAGCTCCGCGGGCAGCGCCAGCGCGGTGGCCGCCGGGTGCGTCGGCTTCGCGCTCGGCACGGAGACGCTCGGCAGCATCTCCTCGCCCAGCACGCGCTGCGGCACCAGTGGACTGCGGCCCAGCTTCGGCCTGGTGCCGCGCACCGGTGCGATGGCGCTCTCCTGGTCGATGGACAAGATCGGTGCCATCACGCGCTCGGTGGAGGACTGCGCGCTCGTCTTGGATGCCATCTGCGGTCCGGATGGCCATGACCGCAGCGTGCAGCCTGCGGCCTTCAACCCGGACTTTACGCTCGACATCCGCAAGCTCCGCATTGGCTACATCCAATCGGCCTTTGACGTGCCGACCTTCACGCCGCCGAAGCCACCCAGCGAAGCGCTCACTGATAAGGAACTCGAAGCGTTTAACCAGCGCGCCGCGCAGCGCAAGGCCGGTTTCGCGCAGCAGCTCTATGACGCGCAGTTCAACACCCACGCACTGGACACCCTGCGCGGCATGGGCCTTACGCTCACACCGTGCGAGATGCCGAAGTTTCCTTTTGGCGCGATCGTTCCCATGCTGGAGGCTGAAGGCGCGGCCGCCTTCGACGACCTTACCCTCTCCGGCCGCGATGCGTTGCTGGCCGGTCAGCAGAGCTTTGACTGGCCCAACAACTTCCGCGTGGCCCGCTTCTACTCCGCGGTGGACTACATCAACGCCGCGCGTGCCCGTACGCTTGCTCTCGAGCAGATGACCGAACTCTTCTCGCACTTCGACGTCATCGTCACGCCCAGCAGCGGCGCGCAGCTCACCGCGACCAACCTCTGCGGGCAGCCGGCAGTGATTGTGCCCAACGGCCTACGCGGCGCCGATGCTCCCTTGCCGTTCAAACAGGAGGACGGTGCGCTGCAAAACACGGGGGGACCGGGAACGCCGGTCTCTATTACCTTTCTGGCACCGCTCTATCAGGACGCCAAGGCGTGCGCGCTGGCCCACGCGTATCAGCAGAAGACCGGCTTTCACACACTTCACCCGAAGCTCGCATGAGCTATCACTGTTTGCGCAGGAATACATGCATTGGCGAAAGCTCAACTTTGTTGAGGCCAGCTTTCACACTGGGGTCGTTTTCCGCCATCTGTTGAGCTTCCGCCTGCGATGCAGCTTCAATCACGCCCATGCCCCACGCGCCCTTTGGGTCCATCACGGGACCGATGATCAGCACCTTGCCTGCCTTGAAGAGACCTGCCCAATAGGCGGCGTGCGCCGTCATGAGCTGACTCTCCTGCTCGGTCATGTCTGACGGAAAGGTTCTTCTCGGCGGAATGAGCTTGAGAAAGAACTGCATCGGCTTGGCCGCCGGCGCTGATTGCGGAGCTGCCGTGGGCGCAGCAGCCTGGGCGAAGCCTGATCCAGTGCTGAACAGCAAGGTGCAGGCCGCGATGAGCAAGAGAGCAGTCTCGAACTTTTTCATGCGCTCCACTGTATCAGGGTAATCTGAATCTATTGCATCAAAGGCCGCTTGCATGGACAGCTTCCTTTCGGATGCGCTGCAGCATGGGTAGGATATCGCCCAGCGCCGCGGGTGCGGCGTCCCTTGTGCCCAGCGCGAAGTAGGCGCGGCGGAAGAGCTGGTAGAGTTTCTCCGCGCGCGCAGCCTCAGTGGGCTGCGGCGTGAAGGTGACAAAGGGCGGGCAGAGCGCGTCCTGGGCCTCTTCCACGGACGCAAACTCTCCCGCAGCCAGAAACGCGAAGATCACCGAGCCGAGGCTGGTGACATCGCCTTCGGCGACCAGCACCGGCTTGTTCATCACGTTCGCATAGACCTGGTTCAGTAAGGCATTTCGCTTCGGGATTCCGCCTCCGTTAATCAGGCGGCGAATCTGTGTGCCGTTCTCCTCCATGCGTTCGAGGATGATGCGCGTGTGCATCGCGGTGCCTTCGATCGCCGCAAACATCTCATCCGCGGGGGTGTGTGTCAGGTCCCATCCGAAGGTCACGCCGCCCAGCGCGGGGTTGACCAGCACGGTGCGGTCGCCGTTGTCCCAGGTGAGACGAAGCAGGCCGGTTTGACCTGCAACGTACGTCTCAACCTTCTTGGACAGGTCGGCAACGCTGCTCTGCGCGCGCGCCGCAATCGCCGCAAAGATGTCGCCCACGGCCGACAGACCCGCCTCCACGCCCACCTGCTGCGGGTAGACTGAGCCCGGCACTACGCCACAGACTCCGGGGATGAGGCTCTGCTGGTCCGTGAGGCCAATGATGCACGTCGAGGTGCCGATGAC
>Ga0302319_10008942_pt1 | contig 19385 bp, 12 predicted proteins | sample Bog_T0_2_FD_203319 | JGI IMG/M metagenome (GOLD analysis project Ga0302319, IMG submission 203319) | Peat permafrost microbial communities from Stordalen Mire near Abisko, Sweden - Bog_T0_2 | ecosystem: Environmental > Terrestrial > Soil > Wetlands > Peat | place: Sweden: Abisko, Stordalen Mire... | reverse complement strand
TTCGGATTTACTGCTGGATCGCTTCCTTTGAAATTTGACCAGTCGCCGGTGTCGAATCCGGCGCGTCCGACGAGTTCGTAAACCTGTGACTTAGTTTCAGGCCTGAGGGCGAGAATCGCTGGAGGAATTTCCGCTTCGCTTACGGCGATCAATAAACTGGCGACGTAAGAACTTGTGAAAATTTTCTTGGGATAATTCGATGGGTGGCGTCGTTCTTCACCACTCAAGCCGTTAAAGACAGAAATGCATTCCTCCAAAACCTCAGGCTTGATCGTTTCATAGGCTCCGTCAGGACGGTCAAAGCCAATGCCGCCTGCATCCGAGAGCCGGATGCGAAACGGTTTCCGGTCTCGTAAAGTCAGGAGCTTGTCGCCGGTGTGTTCGGAAACGAACGCAAGAACGAACTCCAATGAGGTACGAGCGGCCATGGCGACGGACCTGCATTATCCCCTTTTTACCGCCAGGGGAAGCTTCTCGTAATCTCCGCGTCTCAGGTTGCGCGGGTCACAAAGCGAAATGTTCAGGATTCGGTGTCTGACCGGCTGGAATCATCTCGGATTATTTGGACAAAATTTGGACAAGATTCTATTTCTAGTTTGATTTCGTTCGCACTCGTTGTACCTTGTTCTCTGTTCTAACTCACTCATAACAACACAAATGCACGGTTAGCGAACCAGTTGTGTTGTCAGGACTCGGCGGTTCGAATCCCTCCCTCTCCGATCTTTCTCGCGCGAAGCGTCGAGAAAGATCGGACCCCGGCGTAGCCCCGTCGGGGGGCGAAGCCGGGTCGAGCAAACCAATTTCGACCCCGATCCGGGCGATGATCCGGCTCTACACCAAAGTTTGGGGGCTCGACACTTCGTTGGCTTTGGGGTTATTCAAGGCAAAGCCAATGCCGTTCTCGATGCGGCAGCAGCAGGCTCGATCCATGAAAAAGCCGACCCGCCCCAAACCGCCCAGCCGTCGATCGACCCGTGACGCGGCAAAATCCGTGCCGACCCCGCCTGCGAAGGCCAGCCCGGGCGCGGAGCCGTTCTTTCCCATCGTGGGCATCGGCGCCTCCGCCGGAGGATTGGAGGCGCTGGGACAGTTTCTAGAAAACGTGCCGGCTGACTGCGGCATGGCCTTCGTGGTCGTCCAGCACCTGGATCCGACCCAGCAGGGCATGTTGACCGAATTGCTCCAGCGCACCACCACCATGAAGGTGGTGCAGGTGAAGGATCGCACCAAGGTCCGGCCGAACTGTGTGTACGTGATCCCGCCCAACAAGGACATGTCGCTCCTTCATGGCGTCCTGCACCTGCTCAGCCCGAGCATGCCACGCGGGCTGCGCCTGCCGATTGATTTCTTTTTCCGGTCGCTCGCCGAGGACCAGCAGGATCGCAGCATCGGGATCATCCTGTCCGGCATGGGCAGCGACGGCACGCTGGGCCTGAGAGCCATCAAGGAAAAATCCGGGGTGACGCTCGTGCAGGATCCGGCCACGGCGAAATACGATTCCATGCCGCGGAGCGCCGTCACGGCGGGGCTGGGGGACTTCGTGGCCCCCGTCGAGGAGTTGCCGGCCAAACTCGTCGCCTACCACCAATTTCTGCCGCAGATCAGCAAGTCCGACCTGCCCTTGGCGGAAAAGGACCAGAGTGCCCTGGACAAAATCGTGATCCTGCTGCGCTCCCACACCCACCATGACTTCACCATGTATCGGCGGAGCACCCTGTATCGGCGGGTCGAACGCCGCATGGGCATCCATCGGTTCGGCAAGATCGCCAGCTACGTCCGGTATCTTCAGGAGAATCCGCAGGAACTGGACATCCTCTTCAAGGAGCTGCTGATCGGCGTGACGCGGTTCTTCCGGGACACCGCCGCATGGCGGCTGCTGGGGAAGGAAGCGCTCCCCAAGCTGCTCGCCGACCGGCCTGCCGGCAGCGTTCTGCGGGCGTGGGTCGCCGGGTGTTCGACGGGCGAGGAGGCCTACACCCTGGCCATGGTGTTCCTTGAGGCGCTCGAGCGGGCCAAGCCCGTTGCCAACATCTCCCTGCAGATCTATGCGACCGACCTGGACAAGGACGCCATCGACAAGGCCCGCCAGGGTTATTTCCCCGAGAACATCGTCGCCGATGTCTCCGCCGAGCGGCTCGCCCGGTTTTTCGTCAACGAGGAGAGCGGCTACCGCGTGAACAAGCAGATCCGGGCCATGGTGGTCTTCGCGCCGCAGAACCTGATCATGGACCCGCCGTTCACAAAACTGGATCTTCTGTGCTGCCGGAACCTGCTGATCTATCTGACCCCGGAACTGCAAAAGAAACTGTTCCCGCTCTTCCACTACAGCCTGAATCCCGGCGGCGTGCTCTTCCTCGGCAGCGCGGAAAGCGTCGGGGGCTTCGCCAACCTGTTCGTGCCGCTCGCGCTCAAGGAACGGATCTTCAGGCGTAACGAATCCACGGTCGTGGGGCACAATCTCGATTTGCCCGCCGTATTCGTCCCGAACCCCGTGAACCGGCTGGAAGCGTCGCTGCCGACGCGTCGTCCGGGCACCAGCCTCCAGGCGCTGGCGGAACAGCTGGTGTCTGCGCGCTTTGCCCCGCCGGCGGTGCTCGTCGACGAACAGGGCGACATTGTCTTCTTCAGCGGACGGACCGGGCAATATCTGGAACCGGCGGCCGGCAAGGCCAACTTGAACGTCATGGCCATGGCCCGCGAGGGGCTCCGCTATGACCTGGCCAACGCCGTCCAAAAGGCCCATCGGAAAAAGGTCACGGTCACGGTCCGGGACATCAAGGTCGGGGTCGGCGCCGCCGCACGGTCCGTGGACATCGTGGTCCAGCCCATCGATGAACCCAAGGAGCTGAGCGGGATGGTCCTGATCGTCTTTTCCGAAACCTTCATCCCTGCGGAAACCCGCACCGGGGGCGGGTCGAAAAAAACACGGGCCGTGCGGGCTCCCCAGAGGGAAATGGAGCGGCAGCTGGCGCGCGCCCGCGAGGACGTGCAGGCGGCCCGCGAGGAGATGCAGAGCTCGCAGGAGGAACTCAAGTCCATCAACGAGGAGCTGCAGTCCACCAACGAGGAGCTGCAGTCCACCAACGAGGAGCTCACGACCTCGAAGGAGGAAATGCAGTCGCTGAACGAGGAGCTCCAGACGGTGAACACCGAGCTGCAGACCAAGCTGGACGAGCTTTCCGGGGCGAACAGCGACATGAAGAACCTGCTCAACAGCACGGATATCGCCACGGTGTTTCTGGACAACGATCTCCGTTTGCGGCGGTTCACCCTGCAGGCGAAGACAATCGTCAAGTTCATCCCGAGCGACGTGGGCAGGCCGTTCACGGACCTGGCGTCCGACCTGATCTATCCCGCGCTGGTTGCGGACGCGCACGAGGTCCTTCGGACGCTGGTGTTTTCCGAACGGTCGATCACCACCGGCGACGGGCGCTGGTTCACGGTGCGCATCATGCCCTACCGCACCATGGACAACCGGATTGACGGCGTGGTGATCACCTTCGCGGACATCACCGCGGCAAAGAAAGTGGAGGCCGCGTTGCGCGAGACGAACAGCGATCTCAACACCCATTCGGCGGAGCAGGGGCGCGCGCTGGACCGGGCCAACGAGCGGCTGGAGGCTCATGACACCCGGCAGCGACCGGACGGGGCGAAGGACAAGCCGGTCCCGAAGTCCGTCCGCACCCCGGGGAAATCCAAGCAATAAAAAAGCGCCCCAAATCCCCGGAACGCACCGGCGGGCTGCGCCGCCGTGCCGAACACCGGCTGCGCAGGCAGGCGGCAGGGGGGGCGCGAATCCAGACCAAAGCCGACGCCCAGCGAATCCTCCACGAGTTGCAGGTTCACCAGGTCGAGCTGGAGCTGCAAAATGAGGAACTCAAGCAGGCCAAGGCCGCGGTCGACGAGGGCCTGGAGAAATATACGGATCTCTATGATTTCGCGCCGGTCGGCTATTACACCCTCACGGCCAACGGCACCATCCAACTGGTGAACCTCACGGGAGCGAGCTTGGTCGGAACCGAGCGCTCCCGGCTGCTGGGCCGGCGCTTTGGCCTGCTGGTCTCCCCCGAACATCGCCCCGGCTTCAATGACTTCCTGAAGCAGGTCTTTGCGGGCCAGGGCAGGCAATCAGGGGATTTCGAGCTTTCGGGCCAGGGCCTGCAGCCGAAAACCGTGAACATCGAGGCCCGGCGCCTGCCCGGCGGGCTGGAGTGCCAGGCCGCGATGGTGGACGTTTCCCAGCGGCTGCGGGATGCCGCTGCGGTCCGGACGAGCGAGGAACGCTATCGCACCTTGTTCGAGCTGAGTCCGGTGGCTGTCTATTCGATCGATGCCTCGGGCCGGATCCAGAAATACAACCGCCATGCCAGGGAATTGTGGGGCCGTGAACCGAAGGTGGGGGATACGGATGAGCGGTTTTGCGGTTCCTTCAAGATGTTCCGGCCCGACGGCAGTTTCATGCCCCACGACCAGTGTCCCATGTCCGACGTGGTGAGCGGCAAGTTGGCGGAGGCGCGTGACATGGAAGTGCTCATCGAGCGGCCGGACGGCTCGCGGATCACCGTTCTCGTGAACATCCGCCAGATGAGGAACCACCGCGGAGAGGTCATTGGGGCGATCAATTGCTTTTACGACATCACCGAGCGCAAAAAGGCCGCGAACGCTTTGCATCGCGCGGAGGTGCTGGCCGCGACGAATGAAAAGCTGATCAAGAGCGAGCACAACGCCCAGCAGCTACTGGAACGATCCCATCTGCTGCAGAAAAAGCTTCGTCGTGTCTCCCATCAGATCCTGCAGGCACAGGAAAACCTGCGAAAGGAGATCAGCCGCGAGCTGCATGACAAGGTCGTCCAGCTCCTGGTCGGCATCAACATCAACCTGGAGGCATTCAGCAGGATGGTGGAAATCAACCCGCAGGGTGTCCGGCGGAAGGTCATCCCGCTGCGCCAACTGGTGGAGGACGCGGTGCAGACCGTGCATCAGTTTGCCCGCGATCTCCGGCCCACGGCGCTGGATGATCTGGGGTTGGTGCCGGCCCTCAACTCCTACCTCAAGGACTATTCGAAGAGGACGGGCCTCAAGGTTGGAGTCACGGCATCGGCCGGCATCGAAGCCCTGGACAATGACAAGCTGACGATGCTCTACCGCGTCGCGCAGGAAGCCCTCACCAATGTCGAAAAGCACGCGGAGGCAAGCGCCGTCAAGGTGGTCATTCTCAGGGCCCGGGGCGGCGTGAGCCTGGAAGTCATCGATGATGGCAGGGCTTTCGATGTGGACCGCTTCTCGAACGCCGACGTCACCCATCGACTCGGATTGACCAGCATGCGTGAACGCGTGGAGATGCTCGGCGGCCGATTCGGCGTCGTGTCCACGCCCGGGGTGGGAACGACCGTTCGGGCGGAAGTTTCGATTGGAAAAAAGAAGGTGCGCAAATAACCCATCGCCCGCGAGGCGGACGCTGCCAGAGCCGTCCTGGCGGTGCCTCCCTCAGGGTTTCCGCGATGCGGCCTTTCGCGGCCGGACAATCCGGGCAAGTTCCCGGGCGATCTCCTCGGGCGAAAGGACAAAATCGACGCACCCACTCGCGATCGCACTCTCGGGCATCTCCGGATGCTTGGCCGTGTCCGCCTTTTGCGCAATGGTGACGCCCCCCGCATCCTTGATGCCACGGAGCGCCGCGGCCCCATCCCCATCATATCCGGAGACGATCACGGCGACGAGCTTGCCTTGCCAATGATGGGTCATGGATTTCAGGAATACCGTGATCACGTCGGGCCATCCCCGCGGCTTTGAGATTGGCTTCAGGCGAAACTCGCCATTCAGCACGTGCAAATCCCGCTGTTCCGGGATGATGAACACATGGTTGGGCCGGATGAGCAGTTTGTCCGTGATCAACTCGACCGGCATCGTGGTGTAGCCCGGGAGAATCTCGTGGAGTCTCGTGGCGACAGTCCTGAGGTGGTTGACGATGACGACGGCGACTCCCAGGTCGGCCGGCAAATGCCGCAACAGCCGGATGTATGCGTCGAGGCCGCCGGCCGAACCGCCCACGCAAACCACGGGAAAATCGCTGGCGGAACCTTTGGTTTTCATTGTGGGTTTGTTTCCGCCGCGACCGTGGCTGTCTTCATGGGCACGGCTGCCCGCCCCCAGAAAATGCCCCGGGAATGGCGGCAGAGTACCACAAGGGCTCCGCGCGAACCATGGGGTACTACCCGAAGAAGTGCCGCCTCTCAGGCGACCGAAAACCGGCGGAAGCGGCGCATCGCAATCCCGCATGCGCACAGGCCCACCGCCCACAGGGCGTAGGTCGAGGGCTCCGGCGTGGCGACGACCGCGGGCGTGAAATTCTGGTCGTGCAACTCATAGCCGCAGTCGGTGAATCCGTCCGCGGCGACTTCCCCCTGGACCAGCTGGGTGGTCGAGACGGCGCCGCTGGTGTCCAGGATCGCACCCGAAAATGTGCCGCCGGCATCGAGGGTCACGGTCCCCGAGCCCTCGAAATTCCAGAGGAGCTGGCCGGGGTTGGTCCCGGGGTTGAAATTGGTGCCGGTGGTGAAGAGCGAATGGCCCCCGGCGTTGAGCACATCGATCACGTACGTGAGACCCGTGGGGACATCGAGCTGGATATTGCTCACGTTCTGGCCGTTGTAATTGTTGCCGCTGATGTTGGCCGCGTTCAGGTCGAAGACGACCACGCCGCTCGTCTGGCCGCCCGGGGCGGTCAAGACCAGGTTCCCGCCGCTTACGCTGATCGTGCCGGTCGCCGTTGCGTTCTTGAGGCTTGTGGAAATCGTGCCGAGACCCGTCGGTGCGGAATTCGAGGCGAGCGTGGTCCAGTTCCAGCCGCTCGGCGCCGGGTTGCTGATCGGATTGCTTGCCGACTGGGTCGTGCTGGATCCCTGGCTGTTGATCGAGCCGCCGCCGACGGTCAGGGTCTTCGTGGACGAGTTCCAGGAATTGGACTGGCTTCCCGCGCCGGGCACGGTTGCAAAGCCGCCCGCCTGGATCTGTACTTCGCCGCCCAGGGTCAGGGCGCCGGTGGCATACAGGGTCGGGTTCCCGGCGATGCCGGAATTCTGCGAGGCGATCTGGCCGGCATCCAAGGTCAGGGCCCCGTTCACGGCAATCCCGCCCTCGGTGTCGCCGTAGGAGGTAAGGGAGGCGTTCGTAAGACTGATCAGGTTGTACTGCTTGAAGTCCGTCTCCAGGTTGGTGACGTCCGTCTGCTGCTGCGCCTGGGTCGTCTGCGCGTGAAGCACGGATCCCGTCACCGCGAGGACGGAAAAAAGCATCGCTCGCAGCGCCCCGGGGAGGCCAGTGCTGGGTATGCGTGCTTTCATGCCAATACGCTAATCGGCCAGCAGGTGCTGCGCCATGAGGATAATTACGTAGCAATCCATCGGCGTTGCCATATTAGTTTTGATACTCAATGATAATAATTTCTTATTGAGTCGGGAGGCTTGCCTCCCTGATTGCCGCATCTTGAAGCAGCGCAGCCTGTTCCGGAGGCAGCTGCATGCCCCTTGCATCGGCGATCGCCCGTCTGGCCTCAAGATTCCGATTCGAGTCCGCTGCAACCAAGGCCACCCAGAAAGCCGTCGTGGGCTCGTGCAGCTGAGAGTCGGGGAGCTTCAGGAGCGCCGACCATGCTTCCTCGGGCCGCCCCTGCCTCCATAGCGCCGCGGCTTTTGCCAGCGAGCCGGAGGCTGAATCGCCGGGAAGGTCGGCGGCGCGCGCATAAAGTTCGGGAGTTCCCTGGTTCAGGACGCACCCGAGAAGAATCCACTGGACCGCGATTTCGGCATCGTCCGGATCCTGGCGGATCCATCGGTTGTAGAGCCCGAAGAGATTGCGCATGTCGCCGCGCGCGGCGTAGCTTGTCCTCAGGGCATCATACGCCCAGAGGATCTTCGGATCGCGGTCGAGGATCCTGGTCAGCGCAAGCTCGGCGCCCTCCGTATCGTGCCATGCGTCCGCGAGCCGGACCAGCGCGCGCAGGCCGGCGGTGGAATTGCCGCACGCGGTCACCGCGTCGGCCCAGATCCTCCGGCCCCGCTGGTTGTCGAACTGCCGGAGTTCGAGGTGGGCCGAAAGGCCGAGCAGGCGGGCGTCGTCCGGGAGGGGTCCCCACGCGCCGTCCCGGAGCAGTCGGTCGAGCCTGGGGAGATCCTGCTCCTCGGCGGCGAGCTCGGTCACCGTGTCCATGGCCACGGGGTCGCTCCGGATCGACTCCGGCAGGCCCAAGAGCCAGGTGATGGCCTCCCGCCGGCGACCCATGTCGGCGAGCCAACGTGCAACCAAGGAGGCGTCGGACCCGGGGCCGGCGGCGGCAGCGGTCTTGATGCCCTCCACCAGGGCGGTCCACCCCGGGATTGCCGGGGCGCTGAAGTCAGGACGTGTGCCGGGGGAGAAGTTGGACAGCAGCCAGGCGAGAAGGAGCTGGACCCGCCTTGGGTTGTTGCGCCGGGCCGACTCCGAAAGGAGCTCGATCGCGGCCCGGATCCGGAAGGACGGGTTCGAAACCAGGTTTTCCAGCTTGGCCTGGGCTGCGTCCTGGGCCAGAGGATCCGGGCTCCACAACCGGAGCGCCGCGTAGGTGAACTGGGCGTTGACGTCGGCCGGGTCGGCCGCGATCAGCTTTTCGAGGCGCCCCGGCAGTTCGCCGGACCGGCCTTCGGCCACGTCGAGGGCCACGGCCAGCCGGTAAAAGGCGACGTCGTGCCGGGCGGCCTCAGAAAAGCCGGCCATGGCGCTCTCGGCGGTGTCATAACGCCCGGCTTTCAGGGCCTCCTGCACCAGCGCGATCCGCACCGACACGTCCTGCGGCGTGAGCCGGATCAACTGTTCGCGCGCCTGCAGGGTGGACTCCGGGGAAGCGATCACCGCAAGTTCATTGACGACCTGCCTCCAGGTGGCGGGATCCTCCGGGGCGGCCTCGGTGGCGCGCCGGAGGGCGAGCAGCATGCTCGAGTAGTCCTTCTCCTCGGCAAATGTCCCCGCCTGCGCCAGCGCCTCGCGGTTCTGCCAGCGAAGCCAGAAAGGGCGCCCCAGGAAAAAAGCCCCCGAGCCCGCCGCCCCAAGGACGACAATCACGATGGCCGCCCTCAGGATGTCGAATTGGGCCTCCGTCAGGCTGTCGCGATAGCGGTCCAGGGCTGACGAGAGTTTTCTCCAGATTGCGTTCATGAAGGTTGCGCCCGAAGTCGTACTCCAAATCAACCGTGCCGTAAAGGCACGGGATGCAGGAGCTGGGGGGCCCACTCCCGAAACCATGCCAGAGCGAGCTGGTCGTCGCGAGTCTCGATCTCGACGGTGAGATGCGCCACGTCGCCCCGCCGCCGGCCGTCCAGAACCCGTTCGAACCGCCTCCACCGGATTCCCCGGCCGGCCGGGAACTCGGCCCTCGACTGGTCGAGCTCCGCGTCCCAATGGCAGAAAAAAGTGTCGATCGGCAGTCCCGCGATGGCGAATCGGTAGGCGGAAAAGGTCAGTGGAACCCCGTCGATCCGAAGGCTTACCTGGCCGAGGTCCCGGACCAGCCTTCCCCCGGCTGCCGGGAGGCATACCGTGGGGTCGTGCCATTCGGGATTCTCGCCGTGGGCTGCGTCGCCCTGCCAGGCGATCACGTACGCCCAGGCCCGGGTGCCCGAAAACGAGTCCTGCCAGGCCAGGCCGTCCGCGCGCGTGTTTCCCAGCACCGCCTGGGCCTGCTGCGGCACGGGGCTCGGCTGCCACGACGAGTCGGGAATGCGCAGGGCCCAGGTCGTTCCCGGCGGCGCCCTCCACTCATGGGCCAGGTACCAGGCCTGGGTGCCGAGGGCGGCCGCCGCCGCCGCCGCCGCCACCACCACGGGCCAGCGCCCCTGCGCCGCCGCAGGCCTCCGCGCCGCGCGGCCGCCGTCCGGGCGCCCTCGGGCCCGGCTGCGATGGGCAAGGCCGAGGGCGATGGCAGCTGTCAGGGCCAGCGTGAAGGCAAGCTCGAGATCTCCGGCCCGGTCGTGCCAGCCCGTCTCGGCCGCGGGCCCGCGGGCGGCGAATTCCCAGGTGAGGAAGGCGGTGCGGCCCATGTTCGCAACAAGAGCCACTGCGAGCGCGGCCCCAAGAAGCAGGAAGCGCCGGGGCTTGTTCATCCTGAAAAACTCGCCGAAAAAATACCCGATCATCGCCGCGGCCTGGAGCGAGCGCAGGCCGCTGCAGGCCTCGTCGATGTTGACGAGTCCGTTGCCGACGGCGATCACGTTGCCCGCGACCATGGCCGGATACCCGGCCGCAGAGACGATCTCCGCGGCCACCCGGGCATTGAAACCGGCGAGATGGCTCGTGATCCAAAGGTTGACCGGCGTGGGCCAAAGCAGCCCCGTCAGGACGAACACGAGCGGGACCGCCAGTTGACGCGCCCATGCGCCGCCTCCGGCGAGGCCGGCTGCGGCGAGGGTGATCGCGAGGCCCGCGGCGGCCCCGGCGTATTGCGCCGTCGGCCACAGGGCATTCGCCTCGAGGACCGGAAGGGAGGCTGCGAGGAGGAGAAGGCCGCCGAAGAGAACGGCCCAGGCGGCCGCCCGGCCGCGTCCCGCCAGGGGGCGCGGGTCGGGCAGCGTGCGCCACCGCTCGGCCACCAGGTAGCCGGCGAGGACGGGCACGGCCCAACCATAGGCCTGGTCCGGAGCCGTGGACCAGCCGACGCGCCAGCGCGCGAGAAGCGGCAGCCAGACCAGTCCGAGCGCGATCGTCGGCGGCAGGGCGACCGAACGCGGGCCGGGGTTCGACATTCCGGGAGAGAACGCGGTTCGGGCGGGATCGTCAACGCCGGCGGCGCGGCAGTTCTCCCTTGCACCAGCATGGCGCCAAAAACACGCTGGAGGGGAGTGAAGTCCCTGAAAACATCCGCCGCCGTCCTGCTCGGCGTCGGGGGTTTCTGGTGCGTTGCGTGCGCAGCCTCCCCGGACCCTGACCAGCCTCCAAAACTGATCTACCGGCCGGCCCGCGTCTATCCCCCGGAATTCATCCGGGCGGGAGTGGAGGGGACGGTGACGGTGGACTTCCTCGTGGATGCGGACGGCCACGTGTCCAAGATCACGGCGATCCAGTCGCCGGACCCGAGGCTGAGCCTGCTGGCAGTCGTGCAGTTGAAACAATGGATGTTTGCGCCGGGAACGAAAGCGGGGGTTCCTGCGAGCAAACCCATGCGGGTCCCGTTCGTCTTTCGCCCGCGGGCCGACGATTCCTCCAAGGGTTCGCCCGCAAGCACGGCGATGACGGAAGGGATGGAGGAGCTGCGTTTCAAGGACTATGACGACGCGATTGCAAATTTCACGGAGGCCCTGCGCCTGGAGCCTGGCTCGGCGGCCATCCTGGAGGCCCGCGCGCGGGCCCACAGCCTCCGCAATGGGCACATGACCCTGGGGAAAGCCGATGCAAAGTTCCCGCAGATCGCCGGTGCGCAGGCCTTTGACAAGGAGCGTAGCGCGGAACTCTTCCAGGAATTCGCCAACGCCCGCAACGGCGGAGACCTCACAGCGGCGATCGCCGACCTCACGGAGGCGGTCCGCCTCGACCCGGCGAACTTCCGCTATTTTTGGGAGAGGGGCTTTGTGTACCTTCAGATGGGCGACACGGCCCGGGCAATCCTGGACTATGACGCGGTGATCCGGCTGTCCCCGGACGGGGCCGGGGGCTACTTTGCGCGCGCCTCGGTCGAACAAAGGATTCACCGCGACGAGGAGGCGCTGGACGACGGAAACGAGGCCCTGCGCCTGGACCCGGACGACGTACGGGCGCTGTACCTGACTGCGGACATCTTGTATCGACAGGGGAAATACAGGGAGGCCGCGGACCGGCTTGCAAGGGAGATCCGGCTCAAGCCGGGCTCTGCCGAAGCCGGGAACCTCCTGGGGTGGCTGGAGGCGGTCTGTCCCGACGCGGCCCTGCGCGACGGCAGGCAGGCGGTCGCCCACGCAACGGAGGCCTGCGACGCCTCAAAATGGGGAAACGCCGGGGACATGGACACCCTGGCCGCGGCTTATGCCGAGGCCGGCGACTTTGCGGACGCGGTGTACTGGGAAACCCAGGCCCTGTCGTTCCCGCAGCCCGCCGATGCGGAGCAGGCCCCTAGGCGGGCCCGGCTCGAACTGTACAAGGCCCGCAAGGCCTACCGGGAGCCTGGGCCGGACCCAAAGGCGGTCGCGTGGGAGGACCTCGCGTACCACACGTTCCAGTCGGTCTGGAGCACGGTGAACGACAGCTATTTCGATCCCGCGTTCGGGGGCGTGGACTGGGCGGCGGTCCGTGAAAAATACCGGATGCGCCTTCCCGCCGCCGGCGATGAGAAGAAATTGAGGTGGCTTCTCCAGAGCATGCTCCTCGAGCTGCACCGCACGCATTTTTCAATCGTCCCCCGGGAGAGCGCCGTGTTCGATCCGTCGCAGCGGTCGCGCGTCGGCAGCATCGGCACCGGGGAGGCGTTCGTGGATGGGCAGGTGGTGTTCAGGGAGGTGAGGAAGGGGCTGCCCGGGGCGGCAGCCGGGGTGCGGCCGGGGGACGCCATCCTCAAAGTGGATGGCGTGGAGCTGGCGCCGGTCCTGGCGTCTCTTGCCCGGGCCGGCTACCCCCGCGCCCGGGCCGGCTTCTATCTCACCCAGTTCGTCGAGTCGCGGCTGGGCGGGGCGGTCGGCTCCAAGGTGAAGCTCCGGATCGGCGCACCGGGAGGGGCGACACGGGATGCGCTTGTAACCTGCGGGCCGGCCGACGGCATCTGGTCCGAGCCGATCGGGAGCTTTCCCGCGGAACCGGTGAGGATCGAGGCGAGCCGCGGGGCGGACGGGATCGCCTCCCTGCGATTCTCGGCATTTGTCCCGCAGTTGATGAGGCAGATTCGGACCTTTCTCCGATCGCTGTCGCCGACAGACGGCCTGATCATCGACCTCCGTGGCAACCCGGGAGGGATCACGGACATGGCCAGCGGGATCAGCGGCCTGTTGTCCCTGAAGGAGGGTTCGCTCGGGACGATGCACATGCGCAAGGGATTGGAGAGCTTCGACGTCTATCCGCAAACCGGCGCCTTTGGCGGCCCCGTGGCGATCCTCGTGGATTCCCAGTCCGCCTCCACCAGCGAAATTCTGGCGGCCGGACTCCAGGAAAGCCGCCGGGCGCGCGTCTTCGGTGAAAAGTCCGCGGGGGCTGCCCTCCCGTCTTTCTTCAAGCGCCTTCCCAACGGAGACCTCTTCCAGTATGCGATTGCCGACACGACGACCCCGTCGGGAACGATGATCGAGGGGAACGGCGTCGCTCCCGACGTGGCCGTCGGTCTCACCCGCGCCGACCTGGCGGCCGGCCGCGATCCGGTGGCCGCAGCCGCGCGGGCATGGCTGGAAACGAAAAGGAGGGGAGAGTGAAGATGCTCCATGGCGCGGTTTTCATTGCGGCCCTCGCGGGCGGAGGCATCCGGTGCGTCGCCGGCGGCGGAGCCGACGCCATCGTGGATCGATGGATCGAATCGGTCGGCGGCCGCAGCCATCTCGAGTCGGTAACCAGCTACGAGATCCATGAATCGGTGAACTTTGGCATGGGGAGCCCGGTCAACCATGTGAAGTTTGTCCGCACGAAGACCGGGCAGTTTCGGGTGGAAACCTCCAACCCGGTGCTTGGAACCCTTGTGCAGGGTTGGGACGGCTTCATTGGATGGGAGAGCAACGACCGCCTCGGCGCAGGCCTCATCCCGCAGGCCGACCTCGCAAACCTTGCCGGGCAGGAAAACCTCCTGTTCCCGCTCTTTGTGGAACGCGTGTACAAGGGCCGCAGGGTGATCGGGGCCGCCGAGGTCGCCGGGAGGAGTTGCACGGTGATGGGGATGACCGCGGGCGGCGGGAGGGAGGAGAAATGGTACTTTGACGACGCGGACGGCCGCCTGGTGCGCCTCGATCAGCGGCAGCCCGGCCAGCCCGAGGGCTGGGTGAAAACGGAGTTCCTGGACTATCGCCCTGCGGCCGGCCTTGTGATCCCGTTTACAGTCAGGACGGTGAACCAGGGCGCAACCGTGGTCCTCACGAGGGAAAGCCTTGTTGTGAACCCGCCCACGGACGCCGCGATCTTCATGATCTCCACGGCGAGGCTGGTCGAGATCACCGGGATCGCCGGCATTCTTTCGAGAAATCTCGCACAGATCGGGGGCGACGCGATCACGCGGATTCACACCCGGATCAAGACCATCGCCATCGAGTCGCCTGACTCGGGGATCAAGTACACGGAGGCAATCTACCAGAAGGCGCCCAATCTCTTTCTCCAGGAAATCAGCACCCCCGGCGAGGGCCTGAAGTGGGAGGGCTTTGACGGGACGGTCCGATGGAGCGGGAGCGAGCTCGCCGGGTTCCACATCCAGGGCTCGGCCGCCACGGCCCAGTGGAGGAAGTTCGGAAACCTGGCTGACGAGGGCCGCCAACTCGTTCGGGTCCCTCTGCGGCGGATGCTCGGCGCGCGCAAGGTCAGGGACCGGGCCGCCCATGCCGTGGTCCTTTCCGACTTCGTATCCGAGGAGGGCACCTGTTACTTTGACGACGAGAACGCGCGGCTGCTGCGCCTGACCTCGGTCTTTTCGGACGGCCACGGCCAGCAGGAGGCGACGCAGGACTTTTCCGATTTCCGCAGGATCGACGGCGTCGAGATCCCCTTTGTGACCACGGACACCAACGCAGCCGGCCAGTCCGTGGAGACGATCGTCTCGCTCCAGGACAATGTGCCCATCGACGATGGGACCTTCAAGCCCCGCCGCGGCGACTGGTAGTCAGAGTTTCGAGTAGATCTGAAGCAGGCCGGGGTGGGCCGCGGCGGCCGGCCGGGCCGAGCCGGCCCCCAGGCTGAAGCGCGTGAGCAGCTGTTCGTTCTCCCGATCGAGCTGGAGGATCTGAAGAATGCGCGAGCGGGCCCGGTCGAGGGCGCCGAGGGCCTGCGGGGCGCGGGCGTCCTTGGGGGAGACGCCCCGAAGGGCAGACAGTGCGGCGTCCAGCCGGGCGAGCAGGCCGCGCTTCCGGTCCAGCAGGGCGGGCGCCGCAGGGCGCTGGTGCTGCTGAAGAAACCGGTTTTCCTCCTGGGCAAGCTCATAGAGCTCGTCGCAGATCTGTTGGTGGTTTTGCAGGGCTTCCATAAAGGTCATGTGGAGGGAGGGGGATTGCCCGGGTCAGGGGCTGGAGTGGAGACGCCGGGGGCGAGCAGGGTCGTCAGCCGGTGGTTGATGTCGTCGCGCCACCCGAGCTGGTTCATCCGCCACTTTGCCATCTGGGTCAATTCCCCGATGGCTGCCGGCGGCGGAGGCGACGCAGGGAGCCCTGCGGCCACGTCCAGGATCTCCTGGTAGGTGGCGCGAGCCCTCTCCGCCTGGAACATGCGGTCATAGCAGAGGCCCACCTGGTACAGGATGGGCAGGCGCCAGGCGGGATCCTGGGAGAGGGCTGCGAGGTAACTGTAGATGGTGAGCGCGTTGACGATGTCCCCGTTCTCAAAGAAAGTGTTCGCAAGCTGGTTGCCCGCCCTCCGCTGCCAGTAGCTCCATCGCCGGGAGTCTCCCCGGCTCTGCTTGTGCTCGGCCCTGAGGAGCTGCAGGGTGACGTTCATCGCATCCTGGGTCCGGTTCAAGGCGCCGAGCGCCGTCGCGAGCATGTACCGGGCCTCGGGCACATTCTCGTCGTTCGGCCACTCCTCGATGTAGTTGCGCAGGGTGGTGACCGCGCCCACGAGGTCGCCGGCATTCTCCTGGGCGCAGCCCGCCATAAAGTGGGCGCGGGCCCGGTCGGCCGGGGCGAGGTCGAGGAGACGCACCCGGGAGAAGAACTTCCCCGCCTGGTCGTAGTCGCCCGCCTCGTAGTAAGTCTGGGCGATCTCGAACTGCGCCGTCTTTGCCAGCAGCGTGTAATGCTCGAAGCCCTGGGCCGGAAGCTTCAGGGTCGAGTTGATGACGCTGTAAAACCTGTTGAGGGCGAGTTCGTTCGCCCCCATGTCGCGCAGCGTGCGGCCCAGGTCGAGAAAGGCGTCGGGGATCCGGCTGTCGTCGGGGTATTGGGCGACAAACTTCTCATAGATGGCGGCAGCCTTGGTGAGGGCCCCCGCCTTCCGGTACATGTGGGCCAGGCCCAGCAGGGCCGATTTCTTGTCGGCAAGCGAGAACTCGGGCCGGTTGAGGATCTGCCGATAGGCGATTTCCGAGGTCGGGTAATCGGCTTTCGCGGCGAGGCTCGCGGCGAGGTGCAGAAGGCCGTTCGCCTCGGGAAGCTCGGACAGCGCCGGCTCCGTCCCGGTTGCCTGCCGCGCAGCCGGGACCGCCGGGGCAACCACCGCGTTGGGGTTGAATTTTGCGGCCGGAGGGTCCCCGAACGATCTCAGCGGCAAAAGCGCGGCGCAGGCGCAGACAGCGCATCGGACGTTGCGGGGAACCGGCGGACGAAAAATCATTGCAAGTGCTCTTGGTAGGTTGCGCTGCTGGGGGGAATGGTTCTAGGAGTTTCGGATGCCTGCGGGGCCTGGCCCGCGGCGTTCGCGTCTCCGGACGGCGATCCGGCCCCCGGAAATTGGAAATAGGGGAGGAAGTCCTCGGGCCGCGCCTTGGGCGCGACGTCGTCGGGCAGGATTGCCGGGGGAGGCGGGGGAGGCGGCGGAGCCAGCGTCGGGGCCGGGTGGACATCCTCCTTCCTTGCAACCAGCGTGGCCGCACTGGCGGCGTGCGCTTGAAGCCTGAAGGAGGATGCGTCCGTGGCCGCGCCGTCGGGCCTCACGGCCCGAAGCTTTGGCGGGCCGCCTGCCGGCGGACGGACGGACAAGTCCGGCGGAGGCAGGGCCTCCTGGAATCGAAGCTGGGGTGGGCCGATGTAGCGCAGATAAGCTCGCGAGGGTCCGCTGGAGGATTGACTCAGGGGCATGTCGTTGCGGTCCGCAGGCGGTGACGGGCACTGCGCCACTTCGCTGGCCAAGGATGGCAGCAGCAACGAGAGATAGATCCACGCCCTGCGTCCCTTCGCCGGTCCCGGCGGTGTTACGCGGTGGTTCATGAGAAATACTCCGGTCCATAGTTATGGAACGTTCCGATTCAGCCCGGCATCTAAATCGGCCGCCATGGCGGGAGCTGGAGCGAAAACCACCGAATTCGGCGGCCCGCGTTGCAACACGCTGCTAGTCAGCGATCCCGGAAACCCCGGCTTCGCGGCCCCTGGCATCCAGGAGCCGGCGCAGGCTGCGGCCAAGCTGGTCCAGCGTGTAGGGCTTGCTCATGAAGTTCTTCTGGCCGAGCTGCTCGAATTCGGCGCGCGCCTCGGCCGAGAGATGCCCTGTCAGGACAAGCACTTTGACGCTTGGGCGCCTCTGGTTGATTACCTTGAGCACCTCCAGCCCATTGGCGCCGGGCATGTTGAGATCCAGCAGGACGGCGTCGATCACGCATGCCGGATCGCAGATCAGGTTGATCGCCTCCAGCCCGTCGCCGGCGCTGGTCACCCGGTAGCCCTTCCGCTTGAACGCGATCTTGAGGAGGCTCCGCAGCGGATCCTCATCGTCCACAACCAGCAGCGACTCGGTTCCGCCTGGTGACGGCGTGGATGCCACGACGGTCCTTGCCGCGGATGCGCTTTCGGCAAGGGGAAGGTAAACCCGGAAGGTGCTTCCCGCCTTCGGCACGCTGTCGACCTGGATGAAGCCGCGGTGGTTCGCGACGATCCCATGGACCACCGCGAGCCCGATCCCGGTCCCCTGGTTGGCGGTCTTGGTCGTGAAGAAGGGCTCGAAGATCCTGGCCTTCACCTCCGGGGTCATCCCCATGCCCGTGTCGGCCACCCGGAGGCAGGCGTAGGGTTTTTCCACCGCGCCCGAAACCCCCTCGATCTCGCCGCCCTGGACCACGCTCGTGCTTACGGTGATCGCGCCGCCGGAGGGCATCGCATCCCGGGCGTTCACGCAAAGGTTGAGCACGATCTGTTCAAGCTGGTTCTGGTCGGCCAGGAGGGGAGGCAGGCCTTCCCCAAGTTCGAGGTCGAAAGTCACGGTCCGGGGAAATGTCTCGGCGAGCAGGCCCACCAGGTCGCGCAGGAGCTGGTTGAGGTCGAGCGGGGTCGAATGGACCTCCGTCTTCCGGCTGAAGGTCAGGATCTGGCGGACCAGCCCGCTAGCCCGCTGGGCCGCCCGACGGATCTCCCGAAGGCTCTTGTCGAGCGCGACGTCGCCATTTGCCTGCATCTGGCTGAATTCGGCGTAGCCGAGGATCACGGCGAGCAGGTTGTTGAAGTCGTGGGCGATGCCCCCGGCCAGCGTGCCAAGGCTCTCCATCTTCTGGGCCTGGCGGAGGTCCTCCTCGAGGCGCTTCCGCTCGGTGATGTCCTCGCGCAGGCACAGGAAGTTGCTGATCTGGCCCGCGGCATTGCGCAGGCAGGACACCTTGGTGGACTCCCAGACGACGGAGCCGTCCGCGGCCCTTCTGCTGAGTTCGCCCTGCCAGTCGCCGCCCGAGCGGACCACCGCCCAAAATCGATCGTAGTCCTCGTCCGAGGCGTGCCCCTCGCGCAGCACGGGCACGTTGCGGTCGAGGATGTCCTCCAGCGTGAGTCCCGACACCTCGGTGAACTTGGGGTTCACATATTGGACCCGGCCCTCTGCGTCCGTGATCACCATGCCGACCGGGGATTGCTCCACGGCGCGGGAAAGCTTGTAGTAGAGTTCCTCGGCAAGCCGCTGGCGCGTGATGTCGTGACCGACCGCCCGGACGGCACGGGCGGCCCCGTCCGCATCGAAGAGAGTGAGCTCCTCCCATGCGATCCATCGCCACCCCTGCGGGGTGAGCCAGCGATGGCTCGAGGCCGTCTGGTGCGGGGGCCGCGCGAGCTCGGCGTCCGCGGACTCGAAGAGGGGCAGATCGTCGGGATTGATGAAGCGGGCGGCCGGCTGACCCGTGATGTCCTGGACGGGCCGGCCGAACTTGCGCGCAAAGGCGGCGTTCGCCACGAGGATGCGGCCGCACAGGTCGCGGCAGTAGGAGGGCGCCGTGCTCGCGGCCCATTCTCCAAGGAGGGTTTCCCGCGGGGCTGCCGGACGCGGGCAGTCAGGGGTGGCGAGTGCGGATTCCCGGTGTGTGGCGGCGGTTTCCATGGCGTGGATTCCCGGTCATCCCACGGCGGCCACAGCGGGGGCCACCCGCCCGAAGTTCCCCGGGAAGCAGGCGCGCAGGACCTGGGCCCCCGCATCCTCGTCCTCCCCGTAGAGGATCTTCCAGCCCGGGAGGTTGACCCATGAGTCCGTGACGACCGGCTCCGTCATCTCGAAGCCGGTCCGGATTCCCGCGTGGCGCGCGAGGTGGTCCGCCAGCTGGACGGCAGCAGCGAACTGGTGATGGCAGGGAGCCTGTTCGGGCTCCGCGT
>Ga0302319_10008940_pt1 | contig 19388 bp, 17 predicted proteins | sample Bog_T0_2_FD_203319 | JGI IMG/M metagenome (GOLD analysis project Ga0302319, IMG submission 203319) | Peat permafrost microbial communities from Stordalen Mire near Abisko, Sweden - Bog_T0_2 | ecosystem: Environmental > Terrestrial > Soil > Wetlands > Peat | place: Sweden: Abisko, Stordalen Mire... | reverse complement strand
GCTTTCGACCATGCAGACCTCGGCCGTTTTCCCGAATTCGACGCCCTACGCCGCGCCCAAAGCGGCGCTCGTGCACGCCGCGCGCATTCTCGCCAAAGAGTGCCGCGGCCCCGCCGATATCCGCGTCAACGTCATCTCGCCCGGCGTCAACGACGCCGGCATGGCGCGCGCCAGCATCGCCAGAGGAAAGTACGCGCCGTATCTTAAAGACGGTTCCATCGCGCGCTATGGCCGCGCTCTCGACGTTGCTCGCGCCGTGCGTTTCCTGCTCGAACCCGACAACTACATCACCGGCCAGGTGCTCACCGTGGACGGCGGCCTGACGCTTTAGCGCGCGGTACTTTATCGCCGCCCGGCGGCTTGACCCGCGCCGGCCCTCCGGCGCGCTTCAGCATACGCACTTCGTCCGCGGTCAATGTGCGCCAGTGGCCGATCGGCAGCGCGCCCAGCCGCAGCGGCCCGATCGCCGTACGCACCAGTTTCAGCGCCTGCGCCCCCAGCGCCTCCACCATCCGCCGCACCTGACGGTTGCGCCCCTCGCTGATCGTGATCTCGATAAACGTGTACTTCTCGGAGTCGCGGATGCGCCGCACGCGCGCCGGCCGCGTCACGCCGTCTTTCAATTCGACGCCCGTTCGCAGCCGTTCGAGCTGCTCGTCGTCGAGCCGCGTCGAAGCCTTCACCAGGTACGTTTTGGCGACGTGGCACTCGGGATTCGTGACGTGCTCGGCGAACTCGCTGTCGTTGGTCAGTAGCAGCAATCCCGATGTGTCCAGGTCCAGCCGCCCCACCGGGAATACCCACTGTTCGGTGCTGCCGAGCAGGTCGTACACCGTCGGCCGGCCGTCGGGGTCGGTGTGTGTGGTCAGGTAGCCCTTGGGTTTGTACAGCAGCAGGTACGTCTTCTGTTCGGCCTGCACCGGCTTGCCGTCCAGCACGATCCGGTCGCGGTCCAGATCGACCCAGCGCTCGGGGTCGCGCACCGTGGCGCCGTTCACCTTCAATCGCCCGCGCACGATCCACTCGCGCGACTCCGTGCGCGAGCATACGCCGAGCTTCGACAGCACGCGATCCAGCGTTTTCAGCCGGCGCTCCGGTTGGGGCGGCGCGGCGCCCTGCGCCGCCGTCTTGCGCTCCGTTCTCCAGCGTTTCTTCAGTGCCGTAATCGCTCCCTGCCGTCTTCCGAATTAGTCTAACGTCAATCCCGCTTCTCCGTCTGAGTACCGCCGCATTGGCTGGAAACAATCCGCGCGGTCTTCGTTGTTTAGAATAGATGCAGACCCATGACTCCTGAATCCGCTCCCGCGCCCTCCCGGCGCAGCCGCGCCTATCTCTTTCTTTGCTCCGCCGTGACCCTTATCGGCGCCGGGCTGGTGTGGTACTCCCAGACGCTGTCCTTCGCCTGGGATGAGGGCTTTCATCTGCTGTGCGCGCAATTGATCTCCTTCGGCCGGCGCCCGTATGTCGATTTCGCGTTCTGCCAGACGCCCTTGAACGCCTACTGGAACGCCCTGTGGCTGACGATCTTCGGCCAGACCTGGCGCGTGCCGCATGCCGCCGCCGCCCTCTGCACGGGCGGCGCGGTGCTGCTGATGGCCGATTATCTGTTTGAACGCCTGCCCATTCCGCGCTGGCGCCTGGCCGTCGCGCTGGTGGCCGCGGTGCTGTTCGGTTTGAATATCGCCGTCGTCGATTTCGGCACGCTGGGGCAGGCCTACGGGCTGTGCCTGTTGCTGATCGCGGCCGCGTTTCGATGCGCGGTCGCGGGCGTCGACCGCTCCAGCCCCGCTCTGGCGGCGGCGGCGGGTCTCGCCAGCGGCGCGGCGGCGTGCGCGTCCCTGCTCACGTCTCCGGTGGCGCCGGTGTTGCTCTTGTGGATGCTGGTCGCAAATCGCGCCGGCCGGAGGCTGGTCAAAGTCGCTGCGTTCATCGTCGGAGTCGCAGTTTCCTTCCTGCCGGTGCTGGCCTTGTATGTGCAGTCGCCGCGCAATGTGGTGTTCGGCATTCTGCAATACAACCTGCTCTTCCGGGACGTGCAGTGGGAAGGCTCCTGGCGGCAGAACTTCGAGGTTTACGTCTCCTGGATCGACTCGACCTATGCGTTGCTGCTGATTGTGCTGGCAGTGGCCGGCCTGCTGTTCGTCTTGCGCAGCGATTGGGAGCGGCGATTGCGCTCGGAACTCTATCTATGCGGCTGGCTGGCCCTGGCGCTGTGCGCGCATATTTCCACTGCGCGCCCGACCTTCCCGCGCTATTACCTGCTCACCGTGCCGTTCCTGGCCGTTCTGGCCGCGGCCGGATTCTACTCAGTTGCGATCCGTCTGGTCCATCCCGACCGGCCGCTCTGGCCGGCGCTGGCTCTGGTGCTTCTGTTGGTGCTCATGCAGGGGAAATCGCTGTACGACAGCCGCGACGATTTCGCGTGGCGGACTTTCGATGCAGTCGCCCGCAAAGTCGTCGAAGTGACGCCGCCGCAAGCTCTTCTGCGGGCCGACGAGCACGTCTTCTTCATGTCTCAACACCGGCCACCCTCCGGCCTGGAACTGCACGATTCGCACAAGCTCGAGTTCCCGCCTGCGCTCAACGCCCAACTGCATCTCATGCCCGGCAGCGAGCTCGAGCGCCGCACCAAGGCCGGCGATTTCGACACCTTCCAGACCTGTGACGACGAATCGGACTTCCCGTCGCTGGACCTCGAACACCTCTACGCCCACAAAGCCACGATTGATTCCTGCACCGTCTACTGGGGCCCCAGTCGAGCGCCCGCGACTGCCAGCGCGGGCCATTGATCGTTGAACATTGATGCGCCGGAACTGCCAGCGCGGGCCATTGATCGTTGAACATCGATGCGTCGCAACTGCCAGCGCGGGCCATTGATCGTTGAACATTGATGCGTCCGACCAGGCCCCGTTTCCGGCTCTAATGCCGGCTCCGCCTCAGGGCATTGATCGTTGAATATTGATGCGCCCGGACCAGGCTCCGCGAGGCCGGTTCGTCCCTGGTTCCTGGTTCCAGTTTTGAACCAAGCAAGTGGCCGGCCGCTACAGCGTAGCGGCCAAGTCGGTCTAAGTCATTATTTATCAATACTTTAGAAAAGTCCAGACCGCTACTAGTAGCGGTTTGGCCCCTACGCGCGCGCATTTTTCGCGCCGCCCGGCCGCTACACGGAGGCCACTCCGGAGGCGAAGGGGCGGCTCCGGCTCGGTTCGGAATCGACCCCGCGAACTCCGCCTCGGCAGCCCCAATCCGGGGCATGCCGCTAGCGGCAAGATCAACGTTTCGCGCTAGAAAACGAGAAAAAGGGCGTAAACTCGGAAACGGATGAAAGCGCCGGATGGGCTTGGCGGAGCCGTCCGGGTGAATTCACAGGAGGGAACCGTGCGAACAGTCGAAGCCGGTTTGCATCGATGCTGCGTGCCGCTGGCCATCGTCGCATCTCTGGCCGCCGCTCTTTGGGCTCCGCCAGCCATGGCGCAAACGATTACCGACCTCGGCACGCTCCCCGGCTATTTGCGCAGCACCGCTATGGCGATCAACGATAACGGGCAGGTCGCGGGATATTCAACTGACGTTAGCGGGTTCACAACGCATGGGTTCCTATACTCGAACGGCACCATGACGGACCTGGGTACGCTGGGTGGCACATTCAGCGCTGCCACTGGAATTAACTCCATCGGACAGGTCGTGGGTTACTCGAGTCTCGCAAACGGGATGACCCACGCCTTTCTGTATTCCAATGGTGTGATGACCGACCTGGGCACGCTGCCGGGGGGTAACTCGAGCTCCGCCTCCGCCATCAACAGCAGCGGAGACATTGTCGGCTGGGCCAACATAGTCGGTGGTCCGCCTCACGCGATTCTATACTCCAAAGGCGCAATGACGGATTTGGGTACGTTGCCGGGCTACATCCAGAGCTTCGCTACCGCCATCAACTCCAGTGGACAAATCGCCGGATATGCAATGGGGTCGTGGCACAACTTCCACGCCTTCGTGTATTCGAATGGCGTCTTCACCGACCTGGGTGCGCTGTACACGGGCTATAGCTGGGCGCTGGGAATCAATGACAGCGGGCAGGTGACAGGGTACATCTCCCCACAGACCGGCCTCGAGCACGCCTTTCTCTATTCAGACGGTGTCCTGACCGATGTGGGCGCGCTGGTTTACAGCAGATACGATGTATGGGTGAATAGCCGAGGCTATGGAATCAACTCCAGCGGACAGATCGCGGGCACGGGGGATCCAGGCGCTTTTCTGTTTGCTGACGGCTACTCCATCTCCGGCACTTGGCTTACATGGTATTTCACCGCACAGGCGTACGCAATCAACGCTACCGGACAGGTTGTCGGTACCACCGAAGACCCTTCGCAGGGACCCGCCTTTTCACAGGGACACGCCTTCGTTTTGGAGACCGCAGGCCGGCCGGTCATCACTGGCTTGAGCCCGAACTCGGTTAACTTGGGATCGGGGAATGTGACGTTGACGGTGACGGGTAAGAACTTTACCCCCGAAGCGACGGTAGCGTGGGATTCCAGTGGGAGGCCGACAACATACGTCAGCGCCACCGAGCTGACCGTGCAATTATCATCGAGCGACATTGTCGCATCGTCTTTCAAGAACTATATAACCGTGTCCACGCCCGTGGGCATGTCGGGCGCGGTGATCGTGCCCATTGTGCCGCCTGCGCCCCGCGCGAAGCCCGGGGATCCGGAAAGACAGCGACCCCGCGGGACCAGCGCACCACAATAGGTCTCTGGCACACACTAGGGCTGGACAGGGAGGTGCTGCCCTGCGGCACGGGACTGCGCGCCCTGGCCGCGCAATACCACCGGCGCCCTAGACGTTGACGATGGTCTCGCTCGCCGCGTCCCAGCGCACCTTGGCATTGCGCTTGTAAGCTTCGACCGAAAGGAAAATCGTCGCCGCTTCTTCAAAGGCGCGGTCGACGCCGCAGCGCGGCATGGCGCGGCTGCGGACGCAGTCGATGAAGTCCTGCCAGTGCGAGGAGACCTGCAGCTCGTCGCGTTTCATCGAGTAATCGGGGATCGGCGGCGCGTCGCCGGGCGCGTAGCCCAGGGCCTCGAGCGCGGCGGCGTTTTTGGCGACGTACTCCTTATAACCGGGCTTCCATTCGGCGGGGAAGGTGCGGCAGAAGCGCGGCGAAACCTCCAGGGTTTTGTCGCGCCCGAGGTATTGCTCGACTTCGCCGTAATGGCGGTTGTGGAAGGTGCACATGAAGCTGACTGAAAGCTCCTTGGTGGGGTAGTCCATGAGCACGTTCCACTGGTCGGGGACGTCGCGGCCGTCCTTCCAGAAGTAGTTGCCGCCCTGGGTGACGGTGGTCTCCGGAATGCCGAGGCCGGCGACCATGTTGGCCGAATCCCACAGGTGGCTGAGCAGGTCGCCGGCGATGCCGTTGCCGTACTCGAACCACTTGCGCCACAGGAAGAAGCGCTCGGCGTTGAAGGGCCGCTGCGTCGTGTTGGCGGTGAACCTCTGCCAGTCGATCGTCTCGGGGCTGGCGTCCGCGGGCATCACCGGGTTCTCGTAGGTTTGGAAGAACTGCCACTCGGGATACTGGCCCGTGCGGTCGATGTACAGACGGATGGCGGCGACTTTGCCCAATTCGCCCGAGCGGTAGATTTCGCGCGCCTTGTGGAACCAGCCCATGCTGTTGTAGTTGTGCCCGAGCTGCATGACGATGCGATTGTCCTTGATCGCCTGGCGCATGCGCTTGGCTTGGTCGAGGTTGAGGCACCAGCCTTTTTCGACGTAGACGTCCTTCTTCGCCGCGGCGGCGCGGATGGTCATGGGCGCATGCCAGAAGTCGGGCGTGGCGATGACGACGGCGTCGATGTCGGGGTCGGCCATCACCTTTTCCCACTCTTTGCCGGTCTTCACGCGGTCGTTGGTCGAGGCGGCGCGGGCGCGCTTCAGGTTGCCGTCGTAGAGGTCGCAGATGGAGCGGATCTCGACGCCCTGGATCTTCTGGAATTCGTTAAACAGGTAGAAGCCGCGCGTGCCGACGCCGATCATGGCCAGGCCGATGGTGTCATTGGGCTTCGTGCGCGCGAGCACAGCGGGCGCGGCGGCCACGGCGGCGGCGCTCTTCAGAAAATCGCGGCGATCCATTTGGTTTCTCCTTGATGGTTCACGGATGGGAATGCTCCGACACATTCTATCGAGGCTGAACAACCGCCGTGGGGCCTTCGGCGGCGCGGGCTAGCGGAAAGTCCGCCACTCCGCGCGGTCGAGATGCGGCGTCGAGTTGAAGGTGAACAGTGATGGCCGGCTGCCAGCGACGTCGAGGATGGTCATGTTCGTGTTCAGGGCCACCCCGGCTAACTGCATGACATGGCGGGGTTCGAGGGGGAAGATGCGGCCCAGCGTGAGGCCCACGGGCGTGGCCGAAGTGAATACTGCCACGCGCCCGCCCGCGGCGGCCGCGGCGAGCGGGGCCTCGCCGGCCAAGCGAACGCGCTCGGCAAACGCGGCCCAGGATTCGCCCGTGAACCGGTATTGTTCATGGATCCAGGCGCGCACGACGGAGGTGTCGGCGGGGGTCCAGTGGCGGTGGACCTCGCCCTGGCCAGAGGAGAGGGCGGTCAGGAGGGATTCATAGTGCCGGCGGAAGGCCGGATCGGCGGCGGCCATCTGGGGGGCGATGGCGGCGTAAACGGCGTCGAGGTCGAACTCATTCCAACGGGTATCTACCAGGGGTTCGGGCTGCGGCGAACCGGCCTCGGCGAGGGCGCCGAGGACGAGTTCCGCGGTCTCAGTCTGACGCGCCAGGGCGCCGGTCCAAACGGAGTCGAAATGGACGCCTTCGCGGGCCAGCCAGGCGCCCAGGAGACGCGCCTGACGGCGGCCCAGATCGGAAAGGCAGTCATAGCGGTCGCGGGGGCCGGCCTGGCCGTGGCGGATGAGATAGAGCAGGTTCACGAGGGTCAGGGTAGCAAAGACGCAGGCAAAGTACTCCCGTGCCCCAGGCCGAGGAGGGACGAAGGGCCGAGTCGCGCTTACAACGGCTCGGGGAATCGCAAGTTGGACTTCCCTAAGGCCTTAGCGAGAATTACGGCGGCCTCCGGCTCGTCGACGCCGCGCGAGGTGGCCAATTCCGCGACGAGCATGTTGCGCGCGCGGTCGAGCATTTTCTTCTCCCGGAACGACAATGACTTATGGGACTGAATGGCGACCAGGGCCTTCAGCACCTCAGCCACTTCCAGAAGACTGCCGCTTTGCATTTTGGCGGAGTTCTCCTTGAAGCGATCCTTCCAGTCGGAACTGGACTTGCAATCGCCGCAGGAGAGGAAATTGAGCATCTTAGCCATCTCGCCATTGCGCGTCACCTTGCGCAGGCCCACCTCCGAAACATGGGAGAAGGGAACCATGACGGTCAGGCTATTGTAAAAGAGCCGCAGGAGGTAAAAATGCTCTGACTGGACGCCGAAGGCGCGTGAACTGATGTTCTCTATCGTACCGACCCCATGGTTGGGGTAAACCACTTTTTCACCGACTTGAAAGGTCATGCAGGGACCTCGTAACACCTTTCAGCAGTTGTATGTCACGTTCGTCATTTTTCAAACGTAACCGAGACTTAGTTCATTGTGATTTGTTCTGACCAAACCGTCAAGGTGTTTCTTTTCAGTATTATAAAGACTTAATCTGATATTAACGAAGGCTAACGCGCAGGTCTAATTTCGGACCTGCGAATCCGCTGAGATGTAAGATAACACGCGGCTTAGGTGCTAGTACTGGCAACGCCATGGCCACCGTGCCGCGGGGTGCGCAAGGCGGGCTCAGGCGGTTTTCATGAGGCCGCGAATGTAGGCCAGGTTGCGGCGCATGTCGGCTTCGACCGATTTGGAAGGTGAATCGGTCTCTAAATTGGCGAAACCGGAGAAGCCCAGAGAGCCGATCAGGCGCATCACTTCGGGGAACGGGATCTTGCCTTCGCCGAGGTAATGCGGATTGTCCTTGAGGTGGAACTGGCAGATGCGGGCTGCGCCGAGCCAGGGGATTTCCTTGAGGACGTCAAAGCCGGCGTTGGTCGAATTGCCGACATCGTAGTAGACTTTCACGGCCGGGTTGCGGGCGCGGTCCAGGATGCGCACGTTATCCTCGGCCGAAATCATGTTTTCGAGCCCCAGCAGGACGCCGTTTTTGTGGGCCTCGGGGGCGATCTCGCGCAGGAAATCGCCGACGTAGTCCATCTCCTCATGGGTGGTCAGGCCGCCTTTGCCGAAGAACGGCAGCAGGACGACCTTGGCATCCAGCTTGCGGGTGATGGGGATGGAATCGGCGACCCATTTCTGGCCCAGCTTGTCGTTCTTCAGATAATTGACGTGGAGGATGTCGAGGCAGGTGCCGGCGGCGGCGATGGAGTGCTTCTTCAACTCGTCGAGATAGCGCTGCTGGAGGTCGGCGCCGGCCAGGGGCAGCTTGCCGTCGACGGGCTTGTTGCCGAGGCTGATCTGGACGCCTTCGAAGCCCAGCGAAGCGGCGAGGGCGACGGCTTCGAGCTTGCCGGAGAGGTGCAGGTTCCAGTCGGTGACGCCGATTTTGAGATGCGATTTGGGGGCCGGTTTGGCGGCCAGTAGCGGCGCAGCGGCGAGCGCGCCGGCGCCGGCCAGGAAGTGGCGGCGGGTGGTGGCAGATGAAAACGTCATGGTTTTGACTCCTCGAAGCGGACGCGTGGAACGTCCTGGCCGTTGATTCTCTCACCAAACGGGGTGCCGTGTCCGCCGCCGGCGACGACACAGGCCAGGAAGCTCCGGGACGCTAGCCTGCATTCCTCGCAAGTGTTCGGGCACCTCGACGTGGCGCAGGCACTCTTGCCGGCGCTTTGCCTTCGACACTGTGTCGTGCCCGCCAACAGATGTCGAGACGAGTCTCGACACGACAGACACGAGTGTCTGCGCCACGCCGGCTGGTGGAGTGTGAGAAATGCGGGCTAATCCGATGCGCGGAAGTCGCACGCGGCATGCGGACTTTCTGCCACAGGCTGTTAAGGACACTCCTGGTTGTCAGGGCGGGATCGCAGCGACTACATACGCCGCGCGGAGTTGGCGCGCGGCAGACGCGCGTGAGCAGAGTTGGCCGATGAGGCTGGGCGGCCGACTGGCCGTCTAGGAAGAGCCGCTCGGAAAACACCTCCGGCCGCAGTCCCTTCCTCTGTCTATAACGTCAGCTCCAACTCCTGCACGGTGAAGTTATATCCTCCCGCCGGCCCACGGTAGTTGCCGCCCTCCACAATCCACATTCGCTTCCCGCCTTGGGTGAACCATTTCGCCGGAAAGCCCGGGGTGTAAAAAGCGGGACCCCATTGGGGTTGCGCATGGAAGAGGTGCCACGGACCCCACGGTTTTGGGGCTTCGTAGAGGCACAGCATGGTCTGGTCCGCCTGGTCAGGCTTGGGTCTCTCCGGCCAAGGCATTGGCACGGCAGAGCTCGCCGGCCGGTCGCCGCCGCCGCTCATCGCCACATAGGCCCACTGGCCCAGCACAAACCGCTTCACGGCGGGAACGTATTGAATGCCGGTCATGCTGGTATAGCCCTTATGCTCAAAGATTGGCTCGGCGTGGGCTCTGTCGCGATGCCATGACGGTTCACCGCGCTTCCCGGCGCCCGCGAAGAACTCCCAATCGTTCCGGTCCAACTGCTTGAAGCTGTTGCGCGAGATGCGGGCCAGCAGCATCCGGTTCCAGTTGTTCCAACCGCCGTCGTTCGAGACAACGTAAACATAATTGTCGATCGCGCCGGAGTAATCCTTGCCGTACTGCACAAAGTACGGCGTCGGGAACTCCTTTCCAGGAAACATCGGTTTTTCGACGGTGGCCGTCGGACTCCAAGTCTTGCCATAGTCGCTGGATTTAATGATGGATGAGTGGTCGGCGTTGAAGGAGACGCGGGTGGCGGAACCAACCCTAGGGACGGACTGGCTGTAAATTCCGAGGTACAGGACACCGTCGATCGCAGCCAGGCCCGCGCCCTTCCACCAATGGCCTTCGTTGGCATGGCCGTACCCCCGCATGTCGTTGATCCGCGTGACGACATGGCCGGGCGGCATGCCTTCCACCTTGTAGATGGAGAGGTTCCACCCTTCCTGTCCGGTGCCGGAGGTGTCGTCGCCAACGCTGTACAGGTTTCCGTCGTCGGCCCAGGTGCAGGTCCAAGTGTCACCAGCGTTGGCGTTGTGCTGAGGCTCGTTCAACCAGCGCAGACCGTGGATCAGCTTGCTTTTCTGGTAGGGGAGCTCGGGCAGACCCACGACCGTCGCGGCAGGTGCTTGCGCCCAAGCGCTACGACTCAGCATCATCCCGCCCGCGCCGGCCAGGAAGTAGCGGCGGGTGGGGGCAGATGAAAACGACATAGTAATGACTCCTCGAAGCGGACGCGTGAGACGTCCTGGCCGTTGATTCTGTCACCAAACGCGGCGCCGTGTCCTTCGCTGGCGCCCGCGCGGGCCAGAGAGCGCCGAGGCGCACGGCGCCGGTTGTCAGACCGGTGGTAGAATCCGGCGGCGGGAACAGAGCGGGAGCGGGCATAGAGGCGAATTTCCGACATCCTGGAGCCGCGGCGTAGAATCCTACTTAGTATGCCTATTCAAAGTATTCTCGATCAGCTTCCCGATTACGCGCGGGACTTGAAGGTGAACCTGCAGAACGTGCTGCAGCAGCAGGAACTGACGCCGCAGCAGACGTGGATGTGCGCCGTGGCCTGCGCGATTGCCAGCCGGCAGACCGAACTGACGCATGCGATCGCGGAGGAAGCGGCGGCAAAGGTCCCACCGGAGGCAGTCCAGGCCGGGCGCACGGCGGGCGCGCTGATGGGGATGAATAACGTGTTCTATCGTTTCCGGCACTTCATCCAGTCGAAGCCGGAGTACGCTCAGGTGCCGGCGCGGCTGCGGATGCAGGCGATCCGGTCGCACGGCGGCGATCCGGTGGATTTCGAACTGGCGTGCCTGGCGGCGTCGACGATCAAGGGCTGCGAGGCGTGCGTGCTGGCACACGAGCAGGTGGTGCGGGAGAAGGGTCTCAACGAGAACCAGGTGACGGCGGCGGTGCGGATAGCGGCGACCTTGCACGCGGTGGCGACGGTGCTGGATGCGCTGTGAGGCGGGCGGGGCCGAAGGGGCTTTGATATAGGGCTTATCGACCAACGACGACTATCGAGATCCGAAGCGGTCGAGAGTTGCTTTCAGCAGCGCGGGGGAGGCTCTGAAGCTGGTCATCCGGAGGCGGTCGATTGCTGACGCCAGTTCAACCAGTCTCCGAGTCGCGGCCTCGCCCAGAATACCCAGAATCCCAGTCACCCGCAGGCCGCGATCGGCGGCAAGGCGTCGCGCTGCCTTTTCGTCGAGCAGGATGATGTCAGCCTGGCTGGACTCGGCCAAAAGGATCGCCGCCTGCTCGCCAGCCTGCAGTTTCTCCAGGCCCGAGGTTGGCGTATCGGGAGATTCTTTGGCGCAGATCCAAAGTGGCAGGTTGGACGCCCAGCTTCGAACCGCAACGGGAGCGTCTTCGTGAAGCAACTCGGCGAGCACTGCCCGCGGCATGAGAACTTGATTGCAAAGCCTGGGCAGAAGGTCGATCTCACCGATCAGAATGAGATAGCAGATCGGTGACGTATCCGCTACGGCGATCATTGCCGCGAGGCGTCACGAATGGCCGCAAGATCCCGCTCGAGGTCCTCCATCGTGTAGTCGTGGCAGGCCTCGGCACGCCGGAGGAAGGACTCCGTCTCCCACCGCGAGCGCAGCCCGAGCATCTGCTGCACCTGTGCAGGCGTGATCGCGCCAGAGCGATACGCTTCGACGGCGACCGCTTCCAGCACCGCGCGAGAGATACCGCCCGCCTGAGCGGCGAGCACGCGGCCGATATCGTCCGGAATCTCGATGGCGATGTTCACAACGGGCTTCCTTCCTAGTATCTTACCGCCGAGAGACGCCGGTTCGGAACCCGATCTCGATGCGCTGGGCGGCGGCGGTGCGGATTGCGGCGACCGTGCACGCGGTGGCGACGGTGCTGGATGCGCTGTGAGAAGAGTCCCCGCCTGCGCTCGCTGACGTGGCTGTGGGGTTGGTGCGCACGCTGTCCGGGCGTTGCGGCCAGTCTTGCTACTGATTCAGGGCGGCATTGAGGCTCCACGATTCGCGTGTCGGCATCGTCTGCGATCACCTGTCGACTTTGAGTTCAGAGGGCGTCTGCGAGAAACGTACTTTCCCGCGCAGCTCTCGTAGGCGGGAGTAGGGTTGGGACTCGGCGACTGAGAACTGCAACGCGTCGGCCGCAGGCTGCATTTCGCCGTGCTCGATCTCTTCAGCGATCACGCGGAGGGCAAGCGCCTTGGCCTTGAGTATGGCCTGGTCCTTGGTCGCGCCATAGACCGTCACGCCGGGCAGTTCCGGTACGTCGGCGATCCAACGGCCGTCCGTTTCGCGCAGCAACCGGATGGTCAGTTGCATGCGCCCATCGTAGCAACAAGGGGCAAGAACTCCGCGGTCAGTAGAAAAGAGACGGGCGGCCCTACGGCGGGCCGCCCATTGAGACGAAAGTCGAAATGAAAAAGCTAGCCGTTGAGCGACCAGCCGGAGCGGTAGGTGCGCTTGAGGTAGCTGTTGGCTTCGGTGTCGTTGGTGACGCGGCCGGTGGCGGGGTCGTATTCCAGGCGCTTGCCGGCGTGGTGGGCCACCAGGCCCAGCAGCATCTGTTCCATCATCGATCCGGCATAGTCGAAGTCGCAGTGGGTCTTGCTGCTGGTGCCGTGCGTGACGTTGTTGCTGAGGCCCTTGCAGGCGTCGATCCAATCCAACTGGAAGACGTCGGGGCGGCGCTGTTCGGCGAGAGTACCGTTCTTTTCGGCATCGAGAATCGGCTCGATCTCGGGGTTGGGCAGAGACAGGGCGGCGGGCACGCCGTCGGGGCTGAGCTGGACTACGGGGAAACCGCCGGGCTGTGGCGTGGCGTCGGGTTCCGCCGTGAAACCGGGCGGCAGAACGGGCTTGGGACGCGGGGTCGGCGGGCCGGTGCGGCGGCGCGCGGCCTGCGCGGCGTAGCCGGTGCCCTGGATCAGCGGCAGCAAGTCTTCCTTCGAGCGGCGCTTGTAATAAGTCAGGTCGCCGTCGTCATTGTTGGGGATGATCAGGCGGGACTCGAAATCGGCCAGGATGCTGCCTTTGGTGCCTTCAAAGATCGCCCCGTTGCCGATCTTGTTGACGTCGATGAAGCCCTTGGGCGCCTTGGGCTTCAGTCCGCCCTGATACCAGATGTTCTCGATGGGCCCGCGCCAGGAGTTGGCGGGCAGGAAGAAACTCACCTTGAGTTTGACGGGCGTGATATCGGCGTTGAACTTGTCGCTGACCGCCTGGTCGACCTCGATGGCGACCGGCGCGCCGGCGTCGATGGAGTTCCAGACGAGGTCCATGGTATGCGCGCCCATGTCGCCCATCTGGCCGACGCCGAAGTCGCGGTACATATTCCAGAAGAGGCAGTTTAAGCCGTTGGAACCGCCGAAATACTGGGGGCTGTAGGGGTGGTAGGGCGACGGGCCGATCCACTGCTCGTAGTGCAGAATGTTGGGCGGCATGCCCTGGACGTCGGGGTAACCGGGGCGGGGCAACTGGCGGCTGTCCCAGCTATGGACGGTCTTGAGCTCGCCGATGGCGCCATCGAGAATCAGCTCGCGCAGGCGTTCGAAGTTGGGGAAGGCGTGGCGCTGGGTGCCGTGCTGCGTGGCGAGCTTCACCTTGTTCTTCAGGTACGTGGCGCGGACCGTGCGGACCTCCTCGACGGTGATGCCCAGCGGCTTTTCGCAATACACGTGCTTGCCGCGATTCAAGGCCCAATTGGCGATGAAGGCGTGGTGATGATCGGCAGTACAGATGACCACGGCCTCGACGTCTTTCTGATCGAGCAGGCGGCGCCAGTCGTAATACGTCTTGGCATTGGGGAAGATGCGCAGGGCCTGCTTGGTGCGGTCATCGTTGACGTCGCACAAGGCCACGACATTCTCCTGCAGCAGAGTATTGTAGTGGGCGGTGCCGCGGCCCCACACACCGATGAGGGCGATGTTGAGCTTATTAGAAGGGGCGTTGCGGCCGCTCAGTGTGCCGCTTCTCAGAATCGTCAATCCGGCCGCGGAGCTAGCCGCGGACTTCAAAAAATCGCGTCGTTGCATGGAGCACTCCTGCCGAACATACTATCGGATCTTCGCGTCCGATAGAGGCGCGCGCGCGAAGTGCGGGGCTTGTCAGAGGCGCAATTCGTAGCCCGCGGCGCGAAGCGCGTCGATGATGGAGTTGCGAACGGCCGCGGCTTCTTCGCTCGAAAGAGTGCGGTCGGGCGCGGCGAGCGTGACGCGGTAGGTCAGGCTTTGGCGGTCGTCCGCGAACGGCTTGCCGCGGTAGGCGTAGAGGTATTCGACGCGCTCGCAGCAGGGGCCGGCAGAGGCCTGGATGCGCTGGCGCAGAAGGCCGGCGAGCTCGCGCAGGCCCGTAATCACAGAGAGGTCGAAGGCGCTGGAGGGGAAGCGCTGCAGCGCGGAGTAGCGCTTGGTTTCCACGCCCAGACCGAAGAGGCGGGCGAGATCGACGTCAAGCGCCGCGCCGCGACCCGCTTCCATCAATGTGGGATGCAGTTCGAAGAGACGGCCGAGTTCGACGCCGCGCCATGTGATGGTCGCCGAGCGAGCGGGATGTTCATAGGGCCTTGCGGCGGTGGGCAAAGCCTCGCAGCCCGGCATGAGGCACTCGGCGAGCCGCTTGAGTTCAAACAGCGCCGCTGCGCCGTCGCCTTGGTTGTAAATGGCGGCCATCAGATGCGGGATCTCCGCGGGAAGCACGCCAGGGTTCTGAGCGTCGGCCGGTAGCGGATGGTCCGCGGCTTGTTTGTGGATCTCGTAGCCGATTTCGAAGAGCCGGAATACGTCGAAGCGCTTGGCGTTTTCGAGCAGATTGCGATGCAGGCCGGGCAGCAAGCTGATGCGCAGCAGCGACTGCTCGCTGCTGATGGGATTCGTGACGCGCAGGTGCGCGGCGGGGTCGAAGCCAAAGCGCCGGGCCATCTCTTCGCTGATGAAAGAGTAGTTCTGCACCTCGGTGAAGCCCTGCGCGGCGCAGAGTTCGCGGACCTCGTGCTGGAAAAAGCGCGGGCGATTGATCCACGGACGCGTGGCCGGTTGCAGCGGGGCGACGGCGGGGACGGTGTCGTAGCCGACCATGCGCCCGATCTCCTCGAGCAGGTCGTCCTTGATGGTGACGTCCTTGGTGGCGCGCCAGGTGGGCACGGTAACCGCGAAGACGCCGGGGCCAGCGTCGGCGACGCCGAATTCGAGTGACTCGAGAATCTGCCGGACCAAGCCCGCGTCGACCGGACGGCCCAGTTTGCGGATCACCCATTCCAGAGGCAAATCGATGACGCGCGTGGGCGCGGGGCCGCGCCAGTTGTCGATCAGCCCGCCCACGAGGCGGATGCCGGGGCACGCCTCCTTGAGCAGCACGATGGCGCGAGAGAGCGCGCGCAGCGTGTTGACGGGGTCTTGCGCCTTCTCGAAGCGCATCGAAGCGTCGGTGCGCAGCTTGAGGGCGGAGGAGGTGCGGCGAATGCAGGCGGCTTCGAAGTTGGCGCTTTCGAGCACGATGCGCGTGGTCGCGGGGCCGATGGCGGAGTCCGCGCCGCCGATGACGCCGGCCAGCGCGACCGCTCCTGCGGCGTCGGCTATCACCAGATTCGACGGGTTGAGGGTGTAGGTTTCACCGTTGAGCGCGGCGAGCACTTCGCCCTCGGCAGCGCGGCGGACGAAGATGGTCCGGCCGTGCAGCTTGTCGGCGTCGAAGGCGTGCATGGGCTGGGAGAGCCCGGCCAGCAGGAAGTTGGTCACGTCGACGACGTTCGAGATCGGATTTAAACCGATGGCTTCGAGCCGGGCCTGCAGCCACAAGGGCGATGGTCCGACGCGCACGTTGTCGAACACCAGCGCCGAGTAGCGCGGGCAGAGGTCGTAGTCGCGGATCTCGACATTCCATTCGTTGCCCGGCGCGGGCAGGAGCGCGAGATCGACGGGTTCGAAGAGCCGCTCTCCGGTGATGGCGGCGACCTCGCGCGCCAGGCCGTGATGGCCCCACAGGTCGGGGCGATGGGTCAGGCTTTTGTTGTCGACTTCAATGACATAATCGGGTGCGCAGCGGGGCAGCGGCTCTCCGGGCGCGCCATCGAATTCGATAATGCCTTCGTGGTCGCGGTTGATTTCCAGCTCCACGCCGGAGGCCAGCATGCCTTCGCTTTCCACGCCCGCGATGGTGGCTTTGCGAATCTCTCGCGATCCGAGCCGCACGCCCGCGGGCACGTAGGCCGTGACGATGCCGGGCCGGCAATTGGGCGCGCCGCAGACCACCTGCTTGCGGCCGTAAATCGGACCGGCGTCGACCAGCGCCACCACGTTGTGGCCGCCGGCGACGGGCGCGACCGACAGAATGCGCGCGGCGACCACGCGCGCCAGGTGCGGCGCGAACTCCTCGCAGCTCTCGCACTCGGCCGTCTTCATCGTGATCAGGCGCGTCAGCTCGGACGGGCTCAGGTCGAGCCCGGGGACGAATTCGCGAATCCAGTTGAATGAGAATTTCACGTCAATCGATTCCTTGGCATCGGGAAAAAGGGTGCTCGATCGGGGCCTTTCAGAACTGGCGCAGGAAGCGCAGGTCGCCGGCGGCGAGGTGACGGATGTCGTCGATGCCATAGCGCATCATCACCAGGCGCGTGAGCCCTAGTCCGAAGGCGAAGCCGTTCCACTCGTCGGGGTCGATGCCGCCCGAGCGCAGAACGTTGGGGTGCACCAGGCCGCAGCCGACCAGCTCCACCCAGCCGCTCTGCTTGCACACGGGGCAGCCCGGCCCGCCGCAGATGAGGCAGCCGATGTCGAGCTCGAAGCCCGGTTCGACGAAGGGGAAAAAGCCCGGGCGCAGGCGGACCTTCACGTCGCGATGGAAGATCGCGGTGAGCATCTGCTGCATGAAATACAGCATGTGGCCGACGGAGACGTCGCGATCGACCATCATGCCTTCGATCTGGTAGAAGGTGTGCTCGTGGCTGGCGTCCACCTCCTCATTGCGGAAGACGCGGCCGGGGGCGATGATGCGTAGCGGCGCGCCGAACTGCTCCATGGCGCGCACCTGGACGGGCGAAGTGTGCGTGCGCAGCAGCAGGCCGCCCTCGACGAAGAAGGTATCCTGCGCGTCGCGCGCGGGGTGCGTGGCGGGGATGTTCAGCGCATCGAAGTTGTACCACTCGGTCTCGACCTCGGGGCCGTCCATGACCGCGAATCCAAGCGAGGTGAAGTACTCTTCCAACTCGCGCTGAATCTGCGTCACGGGATGCAGCGAGCCGGGGCGCGTGCCGGGCGCGGGCAGCGTGAGGTCGATCCACTCGGAGCTCAATCGGGCGTCGAGGGCGGCGCGCTCGAATCCCGCCTTGCGGGTCTCATAGCGCGACTCCAGATCCTGCTTGACCGAGTTGAGCAGGCGGCCGATGAGTACGCGCTGGTCGGGCGCGAGCTGGCCCATCTGCTTGCCGACGGCGGCCGTGACAGAGGCGAGCATGCCTTTGCGGCCCAGGTATTCGACGCGCGCCGATTCCAGGCCGTCGGCGTCGGCGGCGGCTTCCAGCGCGGCCGCGGCGCGCGACTGAAGCTCGGATAGCTTGGATTCCAGCATGGGGATGAAACTTTCAGTTTAGCGCGCACTCGCCGGCGGCCTTCTCGCCGCGCGCATTCGGGACGGGCATCGCGGCGCCGTCAACGCCGCGGGAGGACGTAGAAATAAACGGCGCAGAAGTGGCAGACGCTGCCGGCGAGAACGAAAAAGTGCCACACCGTGTGGGCGAATTTCGAGCTCGCCGCGAAGAAGACCACGCCCGCCGTGTAGGCGACGCCGCCGGCCAGCAGCCACAGGAAGCCGGGCCAGGGCAGGGCGTGAAGAAGCGGCCGGAAGGCGACGACCGCGACCCAGCCCATCAGGATGTAGACGCCGGTCGAGAACCCCGGCCAGCGGCCGAGGGCGACACTTTGAAAGATAATGCCCGCCACGGCCAGGCTCCACACGACGCCGAACAGGCTCCAGCCCCACGCGCCGCGCAGGGTCACCAGCTCGAACGGCGTGTAGGAGCCGGCGATCAGCAGGTAGATCGAGGCGTGATCGAGAATTCGGAAGACGCGCTTGGCGCGGCGCGCGGTCAGCGCATGATACAGCGTCGAGGAAAGGTACAGCAGAACCAGGCTGACGCCGAACACGGCGCAGGAGACGATGTGCCAGACCGTGCCGCGCAGCGCCGCCGTCACTACCAGAATGACGAGACCCGCGACGCTGAACGCGGCGCCAATGCCGTGGGTGATGCTATTGGCGATCTCTTCGGCGATGGTTTGGACGATATTGTCAGAGTGCACGTGATGGACCGTTCGGGCGCGGGCGAACAAGCGCCCAATTCCAGGATGCCTTGAGAGGACCCGCGCGTGCTGGCATGGGCGGAGGCGACGACCCGGACGCGAGCGGCCGAGGACCGCCGGTTTGCGTCGCGACGGCGCGCAGCGCGCTCGTGGCTGCCGCTCGGCTGCATTGCGAGGCGCGTTCGTACGGCGGCAGAGACGAGCTCAGGCGGCCAGCATCGAGAACGGAGTGCGGCCGTCGTCGGCGGCGTGATGCATGTCGGCGCCGCGCGCGACCAGCACGTCGATGGAGGGCTGATCCCTGTTCTGGACGGCCGAATGCAGGGCCGTGAATCCACCGGCCTGCGGGGCGTCGACCGGCGTACTGGCGTCGAGCAGACGTTCGAGAATAGCGGCGCGGCGTTCGGGAACGCGGCCGGCGGCGGCGGCATGCAGGGCCAGGTTCCGCATGTCGTTTACGGAGCGGACGTGCACGTCAGCGCCCCGCGCCAGCAGCAATTCGACGCAGTCCAAGTGGCCGTAGTGCGCGGCCAGGTGCAGCGCCGGCCAACCTCCCGGACCGGGCGAGTTGACGGATGATGAATCGGCTTCGAGCGACGCTCCGAGCGCGGCGGCGTCGCCGGCGATGGCGGCTTCCCAGTGGTTCATTGCGGGTCAGTGTAGCGCCGAACGCGGCCGCAGTCCAGCCCTTTCAACGCCTCGCGTCAGGCCGCGGCCGGAACGAAGGCTTCCTGCGCGACGCCAGTCTCGACCCCGAGGTGATTGATGTAGAAGATCAGCACGGCGGGCGGGTACTTGCCTTTCAAGGCATCGAAGACCTGCTCCTGCCAGCCCGCTTTGAAATAGCCTTTGATGTCGGCGTCCTTGGCGAAGAAGCCGTCCTGGTGCGGAACGCCGAGCAGGTTCAGGGCCTCGATGATCATGTCGAGAGACGACACCAGGACCGCCTGCGA
>Ga0302319_10008939_pt1 | contig 19388 bp, 14 predicted proteins | sample Bog_T0_2_FD_203319 | JGI IMG/M metagenome (GOLD analysis project Ga0302319, IMG submission 203319) | Peat permafrost microbial communities from Stordalen Mire near Abisko, Sweden - Bog_T0_2 | ecosystem: Environmental > Terrestrial > Soil > Wetlands > Peat | place: Sweden: Abisko, Stordalen Mire... | reverse complement strand
TGTTGTCGAAGGGGTACAGAATGTTAAAGACGGGGCAATTGTAAATCCAACAGTAGTTAATAGTACAAATTAACCGTACGCAATAGTTACATCTTTGCGGAACTAAAGGAATAGGGCATGTCTAAATTCTTTATTAATCGTCCCATCGTAGCCATGGTTATAGCAATCCTTACGGTGATTGGTGGTTTGGTTTCTTTATTTGGATTGCCTTTGGCCCAATTTCCTCAGATTGTTCCGACCCAGATATTTATCAGTACGACTTATACGGGAGCCGACGCGATTACCATTGAACAAACGGTAGCCACCCCATTAGAACAGGCGATGAATGGTGTTGAGAATATGCTTTACATGCAGTCTACCAACGCCAATGATGGTTCTTTGCAGGAAACGGTTACATTTAGCGTTGACAGCGATCCAAACATTGATCAAGTTAATGTGCAAAATCGCCTTGCACAAGCCCAGCCGAATTTCCCTCCACAGGTTAATCAATACGGTTTGGCATTTCGTAAATCCACCGGATTTCCGATGATGCTGATTCCTTTATTCTCTCCAAAAAACACGCATAAATCTATCTTTTTGGCTAATTATGCCAATATTAATATCGTTGATACGCTTTACCGAGTTAAAGGTGTTGGGGAAGTAAGGATCTTTGGTGCCGGGGACTACTCCATGCGGATCTGGGTCAAGCCGCAGGTATTAGCTAAGCTAGGGCTTACTGTTTCTGATGTGAATGCCGCTATCAGCCAGCAGAATACCGTCAATCCTGCTGGTCAAATTGGTTCAGAGCCATCGCCTAAAGGTAAAGAAAAAACTTACACTGTTAGGGCCCAAGGGCTTTTAGTTAAATCGGAAGAGTTTGGGAATATTGTGGTTCGTTCGAATCCAGATGGTTCCTTGGTGCATCTCAAAGATATTGCCCGTATTGAATTGGGGGCTTTGAGCTATGAACAAATTGCTCGATTTAAGGGTCAGCCCAGTTGTGTTATTGCGGTTTTTCAAACACCTGGATCTAATGCGATCGAAGTTTCGGCTGGGATTAAAAAAGCTATGGAAAAACTCAAGGAACGTTTCCCAACGGATCTTGATTACACCGTAGGTCTTGATACTACGTTGCCGGTGACTGAGGGGATTAAGGAGATTTTAAAGACATTGATGATTGCCATGCTCCTTGTGACCATGGTTGTTTTTATTTTCCTTCAGAATTGGCGTGCGACGTTGATCCCCATGATTGCTGTTCCTGTTTCCTTGATTGGGACATTTGCTTTTTTTCCATTGTTGCATTTTTCTGTGAACACGCTTTCACTTTTTGGCATCGTGCTTGCCATTGGTCTTGTTGTTGATGATGCCATCGTTGTGGTGGAGGCTATCGAGCGTCATATTGAAGAAGGAATGAAGCCGAAGGATGCGGCGTTTAAGGCCATGGAAGAAGTCTCCGGCCCTGTCATAGGTATTGCATTGGTTCTTTCTTCCGTATTTATTCCTGTAGCTTTAATGGCTGGGATTCAGGGAAGCTTAAATAAGCAATTTGCTCTGACCGTTGCTATTGCAGTGTTGATTTCTGCATTTAATGCGCTGAGCCTTTCACCAGCGCTGGCATCACTCTTGCTCAGGCCACGCAAGAACACTAAGAATTTTTTAACCATTTTTTTTGATAAGTTTAATCAGTGGTTTAAAGGAGAGACACAGCGTTATGGCCGTTGGAGCCTTGTTGTTATCCGCAAGGTCCTTTTTTTTATGCTCCTTCTGGCTGCATTCGCGGTGGTTGATGGAGCGATGGGTGTTAAGATTCCGACAGGATTCCTTCCAAATGAGGATTATGGTTTCTTTTTCTTAAATCTTCAACTCCCTCCTGCAGCTTCTTTAGAGCGTACAGATAAGGTTTGCCGTAAGGTGGAAGCGATTTTGGCTAAAACTGAAGGGGTTAAGAGTTATGTGAACGTGGTAGGGTTTAGTCTTTTAAGTCGAGTTTCAGCAAGCTATAACGGTTTCTTTTTTGTAACCCTCAAGCCATGGGATGAGCGTGTCCCTGAATCGCTTCATGTTCAATCCATCGTCAATAAAATTAATAAACAATTAGCGACCGATGTTCCTGAAGCTAAGGGTTTTGCCGGCCTTCCGCCTGCTATTCCGGGGCTGGGGACATCAGGAGGTTTTTCATTCTGGCTGCAAGACAGGAGTGGGGGTTCGATTGAGTTTCTCGATGAGAATTTAAAGAAATTTTTAGCGGCCTGCAAAAAAAGACCGGAGCTTGCTGGAGTTACTTCTCAGTTTTCTGCGAATGTTCCTCAAATTTACGCTGATGTTGACCGTGATAAAGTTTTAAAACAAGGGATTGCTATCGGGGATGTTTACCAAACCCTTCAAGCTTATTTAGGCGGTTTGTATGTTAATCAATTCAATCGCTTTGGCCGTCAATGGAAGGTGTTCCTGGAAGCTGAAGGGGAAGACCGGATGAACCCTGAGAGCATTAAACAATTTTATGTGCGCAATAAAAATCAAGAGATGGTTCCTCTTTCAAGTTTGGTTACTATTAAAAAAGTTTATGGCGTCGAATACACGAATCGTTTTAATCTTTACCGCGCGGCCCAGATCATCGGGGCTGCGGCGCCAGGTTATAGCTCTGGTCAGGCGCTCAATGCGTTAGAAGAGGTGGCTCGACAGACCCTTCCGTTGACGATGGGGTATGATTATAGCGATCTTTCATTTCAGGAAAAAACAGTGGGAGGCACGGCCGGTCCCATATTCGCGCTTTCTATTATCGTGGTATTCCTAATCCTTGCAGCACTCTATGAAAGTTGGTCTTTGCCTTTTTCTGTCTTGCTCTCTGTGCCTATTGCGGTATTTGGTGCGTTTTTAGGATTATTTATGCGTCATTTTGATCTTAATATTTATTCTCAAATCGGTCTGATCATGCTCATTGGCTTATCAGCCAAGAATGCTATTTTGATCGTAGAGTTTGCCAAAATGGAACATGAGAAAGGTAAGGATATTGTCGATGCAGCCCTTGAGGGAGCCAAGTTGCGCTTGCGCCCCATCATTATGACTTCTTTCGCATTCATATTGGGATGTTTACCCTTATTTTTTGCTAGTGGTTCTGGATCAGTCGCCCGTCAAGTCTTGGGGACGGTGGTTATTTGTGGGATGCTTGCTGCGACGATGATTGCTATATTCATTATTCCAGCCTTATTTGTAATTATTGAACGTTTAGCAAAAAAGAAAGTCCCGGAAAGCCCTCCCGTTGAAGAGGTAAAAACTTCTAAACCGACGATGCCATTAGTCCGTAACAGGATCCCTAAAGAAGATCTTCCGAAGCCAGGGGGAGAAATATGAACATAAAAATGTCCGTGGTCTTTATTTTGTTTTGTGGATTGATGGCTGGATGCTCAATTGGTCCTAAATATCAGAAGCCCAATATTGATATTCCTGTAAATTATAGGGGAGCATCATCGAGCGTTGAACAAGGTAATATCGCCTCAATCGCCGATCAACAATGGTGGGAAGTTTTTCAAGATAAAGAATTACAAGACTTAATAAAGATAGCTTTACAACAAAATTTCGATGTGCGCACAGCATCTGATCGCATCATAGAAGCCCAGCAAACGTTAAATATTAATAATAGTTATGAATTACCGACAATTAATGCGGGTGTAATGCCCAGCGTAGAACGGTATGAGAAAATTCGGAATACTAACGCGTATACGTGGGGGTCATATCAGGTTAGTGGTTCGCTTTCCTGGGATATAGATTTCTTTGGAAAATATAGCCGGATGATAGATGCCGCTAAAGCTAATTTACTTGCGAGCCAATGGGCCCGTCAAGAGGTGATCTCTACATTGGTTGCACAAGTGGCAGGTGCTTATTTTCAGCTTCGAGAGCTTGATATGGAATTAGAAATCTCACAGCGTACGTTAAAATCTGAACAAGAATCGCTTGAGCTAACCAAACATTTGGCAGATCATGGTTCTGCATCAATGTTGGATGTGCATCAAGCCGAGCAATTAGTTTACACTGCGGCTGAAAAAATCCCCGATCTAGAGCGCCGTATCCAACAGCAAGAAAATTTGATTAGTATTTTATTGGGCAATAATCCTGGCGATATCAAGCGTGGGTTAGCATTAATCCAAGAGCCGCATGCTCCCCAGATTCCTGCCGGAATTCCATCGTCACTGCTTGAACGACGACCGGATATACGTCAGGCTGAGGATCAATTGATTGCGGCCAATGCTCAAATTGGGGTGGCCGAAGGGGCGTATTTTCCAGATATTACATTAACGGCAACCGGAGGGTATCAAAGCGCTGCGTTGAGTAAACTTTTTATGGGCCCCAGCGGGATGTGGGATTTGGCTGGTACTTTGACACAACCCATTTTTAATGCCGGACGCATACGGGCTGGTGTGAAAATCGCTAAGGTCCAAGAAGAAGAAGCCGTATTTCTATACCGAAAGACCGTTCAGGAAGCATTTAGAGAAGTATCGGACGCGTTGGTGGCGTACCGTAAAAATCAGGAATTTACGATCCAGCAGGTATTGTTAACTCAATCGGCCAAGGATGCGGCTAGATTGTCTGATTTGCGTTACAAAGGTGGATCAGCAAGTTATTTGGAAGTCCTTGATAGTGATACGCGCTATTTTTCTGCCGAATTAGGTGAAGCGCAGGCACGCTTAAATGAGCTCCAATCTTTAGTTGATGTATACAAAGCTTTGGGTGGAGGTTGGTCTGCAATATAATGGAACTTTTTGATCCTGCCTATTGTCTAAGTTAGTGAAGGACAAGAAAATTTAGAAATTTAAAACAGGGGGTTGATATGGTAACAAAAATTAGAATTGTTGGGTTACTTCTTACAGCCATGGTTTTATCTGGGCCAATGGTTTACGCGGAAAGTGGGATGGGTGATAAAGATTCTTGGAATCAGGAGGGTGGATGGCATCATGGCGACAAGGATCATATGATAGCTAAAATACTTAATTTCAGCGATGATCAAGTCAAGCAGTTAAAGGATATTCATCAAAAACAACGGGATTCTATGAAGGCCAGCGTTGAACAAATTAAATCTGTTAGAGAATCTTTGGAAGCAGAGATCGTTAAAGCAAGTCCAGATATGAACAAGGTCAGCACCATACAAGCTCAGCTAAAAACTCTTTTATCACAATTGGTTGATGATCGGTTAAATTCTACTTTGGCTGTTAAAAAGGTATTGACTCCTGAACAATTTGCCGGTTATATGGCCTTGAAAAAAGAAAGAAAAATGATCAAGCATATGATGGGCCACATGATGGGGCATGAAAAATTTGATCAAAAGGGGAATTTCTGTAAGCTGGGAGATGAACATAAACATTGGGGTAAAAAGTCAGATAAAGATGATGATGCAGATGATTATCAAAACTAATATCAAGGAAGTTTTATTTTGGATGTAGAAAAGAGGGGACAGGTATGAAAAATAATATAACTAAATTCTTAACGGGGTTACTTGTTTTAGTATTTTTAACGATTCCCCAATTCTCATATGCGGATTGGTCGATTGGGGTTGGTGTAGGGGATCATTATGATCATCATTACTATGGTTGGCATGATCATCCTCATTATGGTCTTCATATGCATTTTCTTCCAGACGGTTATTTCACGGTTTGGGTGGGAGGCATCAGGTACTATTATTATGATGGCTTATATTATTCTTATGTGGGTGATGGGGATTATGTGCTGGTATCCCCACCGGCTGGAGCAATCGTTAACACAATTCCAACAGATTTTCAACCGGTCATCGTTAATGGGATGACGTATTATGTGAATGACGGGGTTTATTATGTCTACACCCCGCATGGTTATCAAGTTGTCGGACAACCTACGGCCCAACCGGTCACAACGGTGGTGGCAGCACCTGCAGCGGTTGAAGTACAAGATTCTTTTACCGTTAATGTTCCTAATAATAGTAACGGTTATTCAGCTGTGCTCATTAAAAGATCTGGTAATGGGTATGTTGGCCCTCAAGGAGAATTCTATCCAGAATTTCCTAAAATAGCCCAATTGAAGGTTATGTACGGTAAATAAAAAAAATGAATTGGTCATATTTATTATTTATAAGGAGAATATAATATGCGTATGAAGGCGATCTGCGCTTGTTTGATGATTATTTTTTTCACATCAATCCCTGTGTTTGCGCAGGGACAGCCGCCGAGCGCTGAAGATATTGTTTCAAAAATGCAATCCAAGTTAAATTTGACACAAGATCAGGTTACTGCGATTACACCTATTATAGAAAAGTATACTTCCAAACGTGAAGAACTTAAACAAGGCGTTGAGGATGGCACTATTGAGCATAGTGATATGCGTACTCAAATGAAACAATTAAAAGAAGACGAAAAACAAGAATTAAGCCAGATCCTGAGTGCGGATCAGTTAAGCCAGTGGGAGAAAATGCTTAGTCAAATGCGTCACTCCCACCCGGAAGATGGCAATGGTGGCTCAGAGGGGACTTCTAATCATGATGGGGATAACTCTCCAGCGCAGCAATAGCATCCGATGATAAGTAGATCTGACATAATCTTTTAAAATTTTGGAAATATTTTCAATGAAAGAAGAAGTAAAGGTAAACGAACCGAAGAATAATGGCAAACGCCAGGGCACTGATTTACCTAAAACCCGTCGATTGCCTTGGGTATGGCTGATTATTATTATTTGCTTGTTTGCTCTAGGAGTTTATAAATTCTGGCCAAGGCCTTCCGATCAAGCCGGAGTAGATTCTTCTCAAGCCGGCAAACATGCTGGATGGGGAGGGAAACCTGGTGGACGTATGCCCAGCGACTCTCCCATTGTGACAGCAACGGCAAAGACCGGTGATATTAGTATTTATTTAAATGGATTAGGGTCTGTAACGCCTTTAAATACGGTGACAGTTAAGTACCTTGTGGGCGGGCAGATCATGAAAGTATTTTTTAATGAAGGTCAAATGGTCAAGCAAGGGGATCAATTAGCGTTGATTGACACCCGGCCTTTTGAAATTCAATTGGCTCAGGCTCAGGGCCAACTGGCCCATGATAAGGCTTTACTTGAGGATGCTGAATTAGACCTGGCACGTTATCAGGTTTTATGGAGTCAAGATTCTATACCCAAACAACAATTGGATACACAGGACTCTTTAGCCAAGCAATATGAAGGCACGGTAAAGGTTGATGGGGCTTTAGTCAACAATGCTAAGCTACAATTGGGCTATGCGCATGTCACCGCACCAATTAGTGGGCAAATCGGTCTGCGCCTTGAGGATGCCGGTAACATTATTACTCCCAGTGATACCACAGGATTGGCCGTTATTACTAAACTACAGCCTATTACGGTTATTTTTGCAATCCCTGAGGATAATCTTCCTCAAGTTTTAAGTAAATATCAAGCAGGTCAGAAATTAATTGCGGAAGCTTATAACCGTGAAGAAACCAGGAAGATAGCGACGGGGTACTTATTAGCAGTAGACAGCCAGATCGATCAGACCACAGGCACAGTTAAGTTGAAAGCCGTTTTTGATAATAAAGATTATGCCCTGTACCCAAATCAATTCGTTAATATTCATCTGCTTGTTGATGTTGAAAAGGGTGCGGTGGTGATTCCGGTGGCTGCGATTCAGCAAGGACCTCAAGGGACCTTTGTTTTTGTTGTTAAGGCGGATAATACCGTGACCGTACGCGAAGTCACTGAAGGACCAACCCAGGAAGATAATGTGGCCATAGAGGATGGTTTGTCCGTCGGGGAAGTGGTGGTGGTCGAAGGCGCTGACAAATTAAAAGAAGGCAGCAAGGTCACCTTGGCCACGAGCTATAAACATAAAACCATTAATAATTAAACTTGCGTTAACCCCTCACGATAAATAAAACCTATGGCTACAAAGGAACAGGGAATGTTGAATCCTTCCCGCATATTTATTATGCGGCCGGTGGCGACCGTATTATTGATGGTGGCCATTCTTTTGGCCGGTGGTGTCGCTTTTTTTCAACTACCCAAATCTGCTCTGCCTCAAGTTGATTATCCCGTCATTCAAGTAGTTACATTCTATCCTGGTGCCAGCCCGGATGTAATGTCTACAGCTATAACCGCTCCATTAGAGCGTCAATTCGGCCAAATGCCTGGCCTTAAACAAATGCGTTCCACCTCTTCTGGTGGCAGCTCTGTGATCACCCTTGAATTTAGTTTAGATTTGAATATCGATATTGCTGAACAGGAAGTTCAGGCGGCGATTAATGCAGGTACAAATTTATTGCCGATGGATTTGGCCAATCCTCCTGTTTATAGCAAGGTCAATCCGGCAGATGCGCCTATCATGACCTTGGCTTTAACTTCAAAAATTATTCCTCTGCCTCAAGTGGAGGATTTAGCTGATACCCGTTTAGCCCAGAAGATATCTCAGGTTTCAGGGGTAGGATTAGTCAGTATAAGCGGTGGCCAGCGGCCAGCGGTCAGGATTCAGGCAAACCCGACAGCTTTAGCTTCTTATGGATTGACTGTGGAAGATCTGCGCACAGCGATTGGAGCTGCCAACGTCAATCAAGCCAAGGGCAGTTTTGACGGGCCGCGGCAGTCTTCGATCATTAATGCGAATGATCAAATATTATCCAGTAAAGACTACCGTAAGTTGGTCGTTGCCTATCAAAATGGTGATCCAGTATATTTGTCTGATGTGGCGACCGTGATTGATGATGTTGAGAATTTTAAAGAAGCGGCCTGGATGAATAAATCTCCTGCGGTGATTGTCAATATTCAACGTCAGCCTGGATCTAATGTCATTAAGGTTGTTGATAGTATTAAAAAGATGTTGCCGCAGCTGGAATCTGCCCTACCGGCATCAGTACAGGTTTCTGTGTTGACGGACAGGACCACCACCATACGCGCCTCAGTTATGGATGTGGAGTTTGAGTTGATGTTGGCGATTGCATTGGTAGTCATGGTCATATTTTTATTTTTGCGTACGGCTGCCGGAACTATTATCCCAAGTATCGCTGTTCCAGTTTCATTAATTGGCACTTTTGGGATTATGTTTTTACTGGGATTCAGTTTGAATAACTTGTCTTTAATGGCCTTGACGATCGCGACGGGTTTTGTGGTGGATGATGCGATTGTGATGATTGAGAATATTTCCAGATACATTGAGCAGGGGATGACACCCCTGGAAGCAGCGCTTAAAGGTTCTGCCCAGGTTGCTTTTACCATCATGTCTCTGAGCATTTCATTGATTGCAGTTCTCATCCCCTTGCTCTTCATGGGAGATGTAGTGGGGCGCCTGTTCCGTGAATTTGCTATTACGCTGGGAGTCACTATCGTCATTTCAGCAATCGTTTCGCTGACCTTGACCCCGATGATGTGCGCTAAATTGCTTAAGCATATCCCTTCGGAAAAACAAGGTAGGTTCTATCACGCTTCTGAAGAAATTTATAATAAAATCATTAAGAGATATGGTGAGTCCTTGCAATGGGTGTTGAAGCATCAACAATTGACTTTAATGATTGCTTTAGCAATGCTTATTTTGACGATCGGTTTGTTTATTATCGCACCTAAAGGGTTTTTCCCCATTCAGGATACAGGCATCATTCAGGGCATTTCCGAAGCCCCTCAATCCATTTCATTCCCGGCAATGGCCAAACGCCAGCAGCTTTTGGCAGCGGTCATCCTTAAAGACCCTGCGGTTGAAAGCCTTTCCACGTTTATCGGGGTGGACGGAAGCAATTCGACACTCAATAGTGGCAGGATACTTATCAATCTAAAGCCTATCGAAGAACGTAAAATGACGGCCAGTGATATTATCCGCCGATTACAAAAATCTTTAGAGGATGTAAAGGGCATTACTCTTTTTATGCAGCCTGTGCAGGATTTAACGGTAGATGATACGGTTAGCCGGACGCAATATCAGTACACCCTTGAAGATCCAAATGGTGATGAGCTTAATGAATGGGCTCCCAAATTAGTAGATGCTTTAAGCGCTTTGCCGCAATTGCGAGATGTGGGCAGTGACGAGCAAGCGCGTGGTTTGCAGGAGACCTTAGTGATTGATCGCGCAACAGCGTCCCGGCTTGGGGTAACACCGGCAGCTATTGATAGTACGCTGTATAGTGCGTATGGGCAGCGCATTGTATCCACCATATTCACCCAGTTAAATCAATACAGGGTTATTCTTGAAGTGCAACCTGATTTTAAAAAGAATCCCGAAAATCTGCATAATCTATATGTACGCGGCTCTGGAAGCGCACGAATACCTCTGGACGTGATTGCTAAATTTTCGCAAACGACTGGGCCTTTGATCATCGGCCATTTGGGGCAATTCCCGGCGGTGACCTTGTCATTTAATTTAGCGCCAGGAGCGTCTTTAGGGGATGCTGTCAAAGCCATTGAGGCGACCACCAAGGCCATAGGAATGCCTGGCAGTATTAGTAGTCAATTTCAAGGGACTGCCCAGGCTTTTCAATCGTCTTTAAGCAATGAACCTATATTGATCTTGGCGGCCTTGGTAACGGTTTATATAGTGCTGGGGGTGCTTTATGAAAGTTACATCCATCCTCTTACCATATTATCAACCCTTCCGTCGGCAGGTGTGGGTGCTATTTTATCGCTGTTGATATTTCGTACGGATTTTAGCGTTATTGCGTTGATTGGTTTAATTCTTTTGATTGGTATCGTCAAGAAAAACGGGATCATGATGGTGGACTTTGCTTTGGAGGCTGAGCGCAATGAGGGCAAAGCACCCGAGGAAGCCATTTATCAGGCCTGCCTCTTACGCTTTAGGCCTATTATGATGACGACGATGTCTGCTATCTTGGGTGCTGTCCCGTTGGCATTTGGCGGTGGGATGGGAGTTGAGTTGCGGCGGCCTTTGGGAATTGCCATCATCGGCGGCCTTATTTTTAGTCAAGTGCTGACGCTTTATACAACACCGGTTATTTATTTATGGTTTGATCGTTTAGGGAATCGGCTTGGGCTAGGTACTAAAAAATGAGCCTTTCTACACCATTCATTCAACGACCTGTCGCTACCACTTTGTTGACGGTGGGAATTGTTCTCGCCGGCTTGGTAGCTGCATTTTTTTTACCTGTGTCTACCTTGCCTCAAATTGATCTTGCAACGATTAATGTGCAAGCTTCTTTACCAGGTGCAAGTCCTGAGACCATGGCTTCTTCCGTAGCAACTCCTCTGGAGCGTCAGTTGGGCCATATTGCAGGTGTCAGTGAAATGACTTCCAGCAGCACTCTTGGCTCGACTAATATTACAGTCCAGTTTGATTTAAGCCGTGATATTAATGGTGCTGCCAGGGACGTTCAGGCAGCGATTAATGCGGCACAAGATTATCTGCCGGCTGATCTGCCCATTCATCCCACTTATCGCAAATTAAATCCGTCGGAAGCTCCCATCATGATTTTATCTTTAAGATCGGATACGATGACTAAGGCGGATATCTATGACGTGGCGGATAGTATTTTGGCACAAAAGTTGTCCCAAGTGGATGGTGTCGGCCAAGTTATTATTGGTGGAGGAGCATCGAGGGCCGTAAGGGTGGAATTAAACCCCACGGCATTGAATAAATATGGCATTGGTCTTGATACCGTGCGTAATGCCATCAGCTCAACTAATGCGGATCGCCCTAAAGGACAGGTGGCTAATGATAGTAGAACCTGGGATATTCAAACGAATGATCAAATCTATACAGCCAAAGATTATCGTCCTCTCATCGTCGCTCAAAATTCTTCAGGAGCTGTGGTCAGGGTGTCAGATGTGGGGAATGTCTTGGATTCACAGGCAGATATTCGCCAACTGGCACTCGTTAATAGCAAGCCGTCAATTCCCGTTATTATTTTTCGTCAACCAGGGGCCAATGTCATTAAGACGGTAGATGCGGTCCGTGCCTGTCTTCCTCAATTGCAAGCGGCTATTCCTGCGGCCATCAATCTTTCGATTGTCCTGGATCGTTCACCAAGTATCCGTTCTTCAATAGCTGAGGCTCAACGCACCATCGTGATCGCCGGGATACTTGTGATCTTAGTGGTCTTTGCGTTTTTGCGTAATTTTCGTTCGACTTTAATCCCAAGCATTGTTGTCCCTGTCTCAATCATTGGTACTTTTGGAGCGATGTATTTACTTAATTTTAGTTTAGATAATTTATCTTTGATGGCATTGACGGTGGCTACTGGATTTGTCGTTGATGATGCGATCGTGGTGGTTGAAAATATCACACGTTATATCGAGAAAGGCATGTCACCTCACGAGGCGGCTTTAAAGGGGGCAGGGGAAATAGGGTTTACCATACTTTCTATCAGCATCTCTTTAGTCGCTGTTTTCTTACCCATCCTTTTAATGGGAGGGATTTTGGGCCGTTATTTCCGGGAATTTGCAATGACCTTATCAGTGGCGATACTGATATCAATGGTGATTTCACTGACCACGACGCCCATGATGTGTGCCTTGATTTTAAAGCCTCATCAAGAACAAAAGCATGGGAAAATATATAATATTACTGAACGGGCTTTTAATTGGTTGCAGGGATTTTATAAAGACACGCTGCTTTGGGCTTTACGGCATCAGGGCTTTATGCTCTCATTAACACTGGGTGCTTTGTTGTTGACGATCTTTCTATTCCACATCAGCCCAACAGGTTTATTCCCTCAGCAAGATACTGGGCGTTTGACGGGTAATGTCCAGGCTTCTCAAGATATTTCTTTTCAAGCGATGGAAAAGAAATTAAAAGCTATTGTTGCGATCATCATGAAAGATCCCGCTATAGACACGGTGACAGCTTTTACCGGAGGTTCAAACTCAGCGCGGATGTTCATCATGCTTAAAACCCCAGCAGTGCGTAAGATTTCAACAGATCAGGTGATTGCCAGATTACGAAAGAAATTAGGGCATGTTCCCGGAGCTCCCACCTATCTTCAAAATCAGCAGGATTTACAAATTGGAGGGCGTCAGTCTAATGCCCAATATCAGTACACTCTTCAAGCAGATACCTTGGATGAAATCACGACCTGGTCACCGAAAATAGAAGCTTCCTTAAAAAAGTTGCCACAATTAGCAGATTTCAACAGTGATAAACAAAATAAAGGATTGCAGACCAACTTGATTATTGATCGTAGTACCGCATCACGATTGGGAGTGACGCCTCAAGAGATTGATAGCACTCTTTATGATGCCTTCGGTCAACGGCAGGTTTCAACTACCTATAAGGAGATCAATCAGTACCATGTCGTGATGGAAGTGGCTCCTCAATTTTGGCAGCGAGCAGATACGTTAAAGAATATTTATGTGGCGGCATCGAATGGGACCTTGGTCCCTCTGAGCGCCTTTTCGCATTTTGAAGCGTCGACCACGTCTTTAGCGGTTGCCCATCAAGGACAATTCCCTGCTATCACATTTTCGTTTAATTTGCCCGCAGGGGTGTCACTCAGTGACGCTGTCGATGCTGTTAATAAAGCGATGAATGGGATTATGTTGCCCACTACTATTCATGGCAACTTTCAGGGTTCAGCGCAGGTGTTTCAATCGTCCATGAGCAGTGAGCCGATTTTGATTATGACCGCACTTTTGGCTGTTTATATTGTTTTGGGAATCTTATATGAAAGTTATATTCATCCGATTACTATTTTATCGACGCTACCATCGGCGGGTGTCGGGGCGCTGGTGGCCTTATTGCTGACACATACAGATCTAACCATCATCGCCATGATTGGTCTTATACTATTAATTGGGATAGTGAAGAAAAATGGGATCTTGATGGTGGACTTTGCGCTTGAGGCAGAACGCAAGGAAGGGAAGAATTCTTTTGACTCAATTTTTGAAGCTTGCCTCTTGAGATTTCGTCCCATTATGATGACTACGATGGCGGCCATATTTGGCGCCATCCCTTTAGCTTGCGGGACGGGGATGGGTTCTGAACTTCGTCATCCCTTGGGCATTGCTATTATCGGTGGACTCCTTTTTAGTCAAATGCTTACTCTTTATACAACCCCTGTTATTTATCTCTATATGGAACGATTTAAAATTTGGTTTGAATCTATACGCAATAATTCTCAACGAAAGGTCGTCCCATGTTCAATTTAGTTATTGTGTCTTTGCGAGGAGCGACCCCTAAAAATCGGGGGCAGGCGCGACGAAGCAATATTGTTAATAAAGATTGCTTCGCCCCTACGGGGCTCGCAATGACACTAGTAGTGCTTGTGTTATTAAGCGGCTGCGCGATTGGTCCTAAATACGTGAGGCCAACAACACAGATTCCGGCTGCATATAAAGAATCAAAAGATTGGAAGATTGCTCTTCCACAAGATGGGATTATCCGCGGAGCGTGGTGGAAAATATTTAATGATCCTCGATTAGATGCGCTGGAAGCCCAGGTTAATATATCAAATCAGAACATTGCATTAGCCGCAGCACAATATGCGGCAAGCTACGCCTTGGTGCAAGCGGCCAAGTCAGCCTTTTTTCCGATTGTGGGAACTACAGCTTCGTACACACGATCCCATAGTGCAGGAGGTGGTGGATCTTCATCTAATTCAAAATCTGCTGTCTCGGATAATCTATTAAATGCCGATGTGTCCTGGGAGTTAGACCTTTGGGGTAAAATCCGTCGTACAATAGAAGCCAACCGTGCTGCTGCTCAAGCAAGCCAAGCAGATCTTGAAAATATTAGATTAAGTGCCCAGGCTCAATTGGCTCAGGACTATTTTCAGTTGTGTTCTTTAGACACGCAGGAAAAACTGTTGGATGACACCAAGCTTATCTATCAGAAGTTTTATGATTTGACCAAGAATCAGTATGCTAGTGGCGTGGCCGCAGAATCAGCAGTTATCCAAGCGAAGACTCAGCTAGAGGCTACCGAGGCCCAGGCGATTGATGTCGGCGTACAGCGTTCACAGATCGAGCATGCGATCGCTTTGTTGATGGGGAAACCAGCGTCGGATTTTTCAATTCCTGAGTTAACTTTGTCCAGCACGGTCCCATCTGTGCCTACTGGTTTACCATCGGAAATACTTGAACGCAGGCCGGATATAGCTGCCGCGGAAAGGACTGTTGCATCTGCCAATGCCCTTATCGGAGTCGCCCAATCTGCGTATTATCCAACGTTGATATTGAGTGCCTCGGGAAGTTATAATAGCGCAAATTTGGCTAATTTATTTTCATCACCTAATCCGTTATGGTCAATTGGGCCGGCATTAACTGAAACCATTTTTGATGCGGGTTTAAGGCAGGCCCAAACCGCCCAAGCAAGGGCTGTCTACGATCAGGACGTGGCCAGCTACCGTGAGACGGTCTTGACTGCATTTGGTCAAGTAGAAGATAATTTGGCTGCTTTGCGAATTTTAGAACAAGAAGCGCAAGTACAGGATGAAGCCGTGAATGATGCTAAAAAAGCAGTCATGCTCGAGACTAATCAGTATAAAGCTGGGACAGTCAGTGCGTTGGATGTTATCAATACTCAAGCTATCGCATTAACCGATGAGAAAGCTGCAGTAACGATTCTTGGCGAGCGTATGAATGCCTGCGTATTACTTATTGAATATTTAGGTGGTGGATGGGAAGCCCCGAAGCCATGAACATGCATAGACTCGTGTCAAAAGGCCTAATTTCTTCGTTTGGCGTAAAGTTTATGTCATTGCGAGGAGCCAGAAAGGCGACGTGGCAATCTTTCTTAAGAGATTGCTTCGCTTCGCTCGCAATGACACTGATATGTGTTTCAATTTCTTTTGCCGATGAGAATCACCCGCTAACCATCGAAGACTTAAATAGGGTGATCGCTATCAACCCCAATTCCGCAGATGCCTATTATGACCGAGCCATTCTTTGGGAGAAGCAAGGGAATCAAGCCCGAGCCATTGCTGATTTTACCCAAGCGATAAAATTAAATCCCCAAGACACAAGCGCTTATTACAATCGGGCCAATGCTTATGCCGCTCAAACTAACTTAGTATTAGCGATTAGCGATTACAATAAAGTCATTGAGTTAAATCCACAGGATGCCACAATCTATTATAATCGGGGACTTACGTATGAGAAACAAGGCAATGAAGCTCAAGCCATATCTGATTTTAGCCAAGCGATCAAAATAGATCCTGATTTTGCAGAAAGTTATCACAACCGAGGCCTTACATGGGTCAAAGTAGGTAACTTGACTCAAGCCATGGTAGATTTAAACAAATGCATTGCCTTAAATCCAAATATTGCGGAAGCTTATTACAACCGTGGCAGTATCTATGATAAAGAAAATAAGCTTCTTGATGCTATTAATGATTTTAGTAAGGCCATTGACATTAATCCGCAATACGCTGCAAGCTATGCTAATCGTGGCGAAGTTTATATTAAACAAGATGATTTTGCTCAAGCTAGATTTGATTTAACTATGGCCATTGAGATAGCCCCTCAAATGGCCCAGGCGTACAATAATAGGGCCATTGTCTATTATCAGCTGGGGCAATACACGAAAGCCTTGGAAGATTTGCAAAAAGCAACTACTTTGGGTTATCCGGTAGATCCCGATTTTCTTTTGACTGTCAAAAAAGGATTGGACAGAAGACGGTTTTAAGATGATAATCCCACATAGTAGTTAACGTTAAAAGGAGATAATCAAATGGGTTTTCAAGGTGGTCAGGGTGGTCGTGGTGGATATGATAGAGGTCCTCGCGAGATGCACAAAGCGATTTGCGGAGATTGTAAGAAAGAATGTGAAGTTCCATTTAAGCCGAGAGAAGATCGTCCGGTTTATTGCAAGGATTGTTTTTCAAAGCATAAAGACGGCGGCCGTTAATTATCAAGTAGTTTTGAAAGCGATTCAAAAGCCCGTCAGGCCTTTAGCTGGCGGGTTTTTTATGGGAGGTTCAAAGTGAAAGTAATGGGGGGATGTTTAATCACGTTTTTGATCTTAGTCAGCTCTTCTTGGGCCCAGGAAGGTTCTAATGCTAGTGATCTTATCGCCCGGATGAAAACACAGCTTGATTTACAGGAGGATCAAGTAACGAATATTTCACCTATTATAGAAAAATACACGATCGCCTTTGCGGATCTTCAAAAGAGCATTGACGATGGGACGATCAATGCCAGTGCCATAGATAGTCAAACGCAGGGAATAGAGGCCCAGGAAACACAGGAATTGGCCACCTATCTTAAGCCCTACCAATTGAGTGAGTGGAGGCAGATGCAGAGCCAGATGGATCAAGCCAAGGGGCAAGACAGTGGGGCAGCTGGCAGTGACTCAGATCAATATTCAAATTTACCTAAGAATAATTCCCCGCAGAATTAAACAGGACTTTAACCGCATTAAGTATATTTACTGCAGTGCCTAAATTTTTCTACCCATAAAATATAAATTATGCTAATATTGAAATTTCATTTATGCATTAGGATCTCCCAATAGGGGCAATCCCGTGGATAAATGAGCAAGGATTATGACGGGCCTATAGCTCAGTCGGTAGAGCAGGGGACTCATAATCCCTTGGTCCCTGGTTCGAGTCCAGGTGGGCCCATTTAAGAATAGAGGGACTCATAGCTCAGTTGGTTAGAGCGTCGCCCTCACATGGCGAAGGCCGCCGGTTCAACTCCTGCTGAGTCCACCATATATGTTTTTTGTCCCATTAATAGGAGAAATATGTCTGTGACGAGTCAAAACTTGAAGGATCAAATTAGGAAACTTGTCGATCTTCAGATAATGGATGAGGAAATATTTCGTTTCAAGCGTGAATTACGTGAGAAACCTAATGAGTTAGAAGCATTGAAGGAAGAGTTTGAGTCAAAGAAGGTCAAACTTAAAGAGTTGGAAGATAAGTTAAAAGCCATCCAGGTGGTTCAAAAAGAATTTGAATTAGAACTCAAGATTAAAGAAGAAGGAATTTCTAAAGCCGATGGTTCGTTGAGTTTATTAAAGACTAACAAGGAATATCAGGCCAGGCTTTTAGAGATTGAAAATCTAAAGGCGGATAAATCCATCGTCGAAGAAAAAATTTTATTGGGTTATGATGCAGTGGATGCGGCCCGCAAAGCAATGGAAACTGAAAAGGCCGTTGTTCTTCAATATGAAAAAGAATTTAGTGCTAAGAAAAAGCAAGTAGATGATGATTTAGCCGTTATCGCGGACCAGCTTAAAGTAAAAGAATCACAACGTGAACGTGTTGCTCCTGAAGTCAGGCCAGATTGCTTAAGCCGATACGAGCGTGTTTTGAAGAATAAAGATGGTTTAGGAATTGTTAAAGTCGAAGGTCACGCGTGTGGCGGTTGTTACATGCATTTGACCGAGCAGGTGATGAATGAGCTTAAGAAATACGAGCAGATCATTGCTTGCGATCAATGTGCTAGGATTCTTTATCTGGCCGATGAAATATAATCACCTTTTGTCATCCCCGATAGTTTCTGTCGGGGATCTAGAGCTTTTATGAAATTAGAGATTTTTACCGATGGTGGTTGTTCAGGAAATCCAGGACCGGCGGCCATCGGAGTGGTTATTAAAGACGGTGGCAAAACCGTTAAAACCTTGAATCGATTCATCGGTCAAGGGACGAATAATATTGCGGAATACACCGCGTTGATTGTGGCCTTACAGGAAGCGTTAATTTTAAAAGCGGATGACGTTAGCGTTAAGACTGATAGTGAGTTGATGTGTAAGCAGGTTAGTGGTGTCTATGCGGTGAAGCATGAGAATATCAAACCGCTCTTTGCACAAGTTAAACATTTGGTCTCAGGCTTTAAATCGTTTCACATTGCACACGTGCCACGCGAGCAAAACAGCGAGGCTGATGCACTGGTTCGACTCGTTTTAAAAAAAGCAAGTCAGGATGGCCGCCGTGATGCTTATAGCGTCGCAGAGGAAAGTCCGAGCTCCAAAGGATAATGCATCCCGATAACGCGGGACGGTCGCAAGATCAGGATTAGAGCTACAGTGACGAAGCCCTTTACTGGGAATGAAACGAGCAATCTCTGCATGGAGCAATGCCAAATAGGTGGGAATGTCGAAAGACAAGGGGGCGATCCGTTCCCTCATACTCACGGGTAGGCTGCAAGATATCTGCCAAAGGCGGATGTTAGTCAAATGGTCATCGTCCTCGTAAGGGGATTACAAAACTCGGCTTATTGACTGCTTTTTTTTATTTAAACTTAAACACAGATTCACCAATAGGGGGTATTTGAAATGTCAGGACATTCTAAATGGGCAAAAATTAAACATAAAAAAGGTGCTGAAGATGCTAAACGTGGCGCGCTTTTCACCAAATTGAGTAAAGAAATCACAGCGGCTGCTAAAGAAAAAGGCGGCAGCATGGAGACCAATTTCCGTCTGCGCGCGGCTGTCGCACGTGCACGTGAATATAATATGCCTCAGAGCAATGTTGAGAACGCTATCAAAAAAGGAACAGGTGAAATTCCTGGTATCGTTTTTGAAAACGTAACATTCG
>Ga0302319_10008938_pt1 | contig 19389 bp, 18 predicted proteins | sample Bog_T0_2_FD_203319 | JGI IMG/M metagenome (GOLD analysis project Ga0302319, IMG submission 203319) | Peat permafrost microbial communities from Stordalen Mire near Abisko, Sweden - Bog_T0_2 | ecosystem: Environmental > Terrestrial > Soil > Wetlands > Peat | place: Sweden: Abisko, Stordalen Mire... | reverse complement strand
ACCAGCACATCCTCGTCCAAGCCATCGTGGACAATGAATTTCGTCTCGCACGTATCCCAGCGCGTCGCTTTGTTACGAACCTACTTATTCCAACCCAGCGAGTGCGAGATGTCAATTAAGGTGTCTTCGGGGTAGCGGTTTCTAGAATCCCAAAGCATCCAGCCACCACCCGAATCCTGCGCCGCCTTGATCTGCGCTTCGATTTGAAGCTTGCCGAACTTGCGGTGGTCGAAAGCGTAATCGTTGAAGGCTTGCAACCAGGGCCTGAACACCATGGCCGGGAAGCCCGTGCGCTCCTTGGCTCGTTGAAGTGAAGCAAAGACGATGCGATATGGATCGCTGAGCGGATTGCGAAGTCCGGGAATACCGGCTTGAAAGGAAGATGGATACAGCATGGGAGAGATGTAGTCGACCGTTGGCCCAATCTCCTCAAAAGACTGTCCAATGCCCGTGTCGCCCAAATTCCAACAAACGTAGCCGAAGTTATCGGCCGAGACGAAGACGTTATAGGGGTTAAGACGCTTACGGCTTTCTGCTAAGAAGCCAACAATGGCGGGACCACGGTCGGCCTCGGTGCTGGGCCTTGAAAATTGCAGACCCCTCTGGTCGGGAAAACGAACGTAGTCGAATTGAATCTCATCAAAGCCCTCTTTGGCCGCTTCAATGGCGAGCGCAATGTTATAATCCCAAACTGCGTGGTTGAAAGGATCAGTCCAGGCGAAGTGCTCACCGTCGATAAACAGCTTGCCCTCTGCGGTTTTTACCCCTAAATCAGGTCGAAAGCGCGCCAGTGGATTGTCTTTGAATACCACGATGCGGGCAATGGCGTAGAGGTGACGTTTGTGTAGGTCGGCGACGAACGCCTCAGGATCGGGCATGGTGATGATATGGTTAGCGCCCGCGGCTGCCGCCAATTTGGATTGACTAGGATGACTTACAAAGCCGCTATCGCCTTTGACGTCGACAATAATAGCGTTCAAGTGGGCCTTACTGGCGGTATCGAGAATGCTATTACGCAACACTGGTGAACCGGCACCCCAAAATGAAAGATAAAGCCCGCGAACGCTTAAGGGAGTCAGCGCAAAATGCAACTCCGGTGAGGCCGGTAGCTGCATTCTCCAGTGTCCAACAGCTCTCACGCCGATCAACGGAGACGGCTTCTCCAGTAAAAAGCGCCCCGCATGATCCGTGCGAGTAGTCTCGTCGCCTGAGACCACCCAAGCGCCTTCTATTGGTTTATGGGTAGCTGCGTCGATCACCATACCCGCAACCCACGCGGAGGGATCGGCGCGGGCCAACCCGATCCCCAAAAGCACAACGCCAACAGTAACAAGGACTTTGATTGCCCTTGTTCGTGTCATTCGAGTCTTCAGCGGCGACCTCCACCACCACCGCCGCGAGATCCGCCGCCACCGCCGCCACGAGCGCCGCCGCCCATCGACTGTCGCTGCGTCATATTCTGCGACTGCTGCGTATGCCTCTGCTGCATCTGCTGGGTCTGTTGTTGATGCCTTTGTTCCTGTTGCTGTGTTCGCTGTTCATTGGCCTGCTGTTTGGCTACTTGCTGATGCTCGCGATCCTGCTGCCCCTGGAGCTTCTGCCGATCTTGATTTTGCCTGGCGACAAGCTTGTCCTGCTGCTTCTGATATTTTTGGTCGAGCTTGGCGTTACCCGTGTCGGGCTTTGCAAGGCGGTCGATGGCTGGCAATTCCTTCGGATGAACCGCAGCGTTGGAGCGATTGCCGCCAGCGCCGGCCGGCACTCCGTGGTTCGCAGCAAACCGCTGTTGGGGGTCATTGCGGGCAGTTTGTGCATGGTCGTTTTGGCGGGCAACCGGCGCAATATGTCGATCGTGTGAGGCCGCTTCCTCCTGCGAATTGGCACGCGCTTCGATACCGCCCCGTCCACCGTTGTAACTAGTGTGATTCGTGCCAGCCGGTTCATTCACCCTTGTTTCATAAATGTTGTGAATAGAATTGCGGTTAATGTTATTGAGTGTTGAATTGTAGAAGAAGTGACCGTGGTCCCAACGCCCGCCGTAATAACCGCTGCCAAAGTAACCGAAGCCGTAGTTGATTCCACCGTAGAAACCAACGGACTGGCCCCAATATCCCTCATTAAACATAAAGCCTTCGCCGCCCCAACCCCAATAACCGGGAGTCCAAAGAAAACCTGCTTCCGGAGGCATCACCCATTCACCTGATACCCAGTAATACTCGTTATCCCAAGCCCAATAACCTGGTGTCCATAGGTAACCATCACCCGGACAAAGCGGCTGGTCATAAATGGGCAGCATGGGCGGCGCCATTGTGACGAACCCGCGAATCTGTGCCGAAGCGGAAGTGGAGGTTAGAATGAGTCCAATTGCCAACAAAAGTGAGCCAATGAAAGAACTTCGCATATAGAGGTGTACGCACGAAGAGGGCCACCCTCTTGAACGATAAAAAAGCGGTGGCAGAAGCATTTTCACGGCGGTATGCAATGACCTGCCTCGGTCAAGTGACCAAATATGGCCTCAACCCAGTCAAAATTCTGCGAAACATCCATGGACTCATGAGAATGTAACTGGCCCGTTATGAAGCGACAATACGGCGATATTCAGGCTCCCACATCGAATCTTGCACTTGCTTGACGATGTCGTCGGATTGCACCCTTGCGAGACCTTCGTCGTTAGCAGCCTCAGCGACAGCTACGGCCACAGTCCTGGATACACTGCGCAGATCGTCTATGTGTGGAAGCAGAGAGGAGCCCGGCTGGCGAACGGTGACAAGGCTGGAAACCGCGCTGGCGGCAGCGGCGAACATTCCGTTGCTGATCTTGCTTGCGCGGCAGACAATAGCGCCGAGACACAACCCCGGATACAGCATGGCGTTGTTTATCTGGGCCACCACGTAGGTCACTCCTTTATAAGTGACAGGAGCGAACGGGCTGCCGGTTGCGACAAGGCCTCGCCCTTCTGTCCAGGCAATTAAGTCGGCTGGATTCGCTTCAGCGCGAGCCCGTGGGTAGGAAAGAACAAAAATGATCGGCCGTTCGGTGTGAGCCGCCATTGTCTTAACTATCGATTCGGTAAAGCTTCCGGTTGCATTGGAAGCGCCGATGAGCATCGTTGGAGAGACGCGACGTACCACTTCGGCAAGGTGTATCGCGTTTTCTTTGCCCTCACGCTTCCAGTCTTTACTCTCGCCGGCGGGCCTGGCATAAGCGAATTGATAATCGCCCAGTTGGCGTTTCATGTCGGATGTCAGCAATCCTTGCTGATCAACACACCAAAAGCGTTTCGTCGCCTCTTCCCTGGAAATGCCTTCGCCCACCATGGCGTCCCGAATTTGGTCGGCTATGCCAATACCCGCCGTACCGGCTCCGAAGATGACGACACGCTGGTTGCGAAGCGGCGTTCCACAGACACGAACAGCAGAGATGGCGGCCGCCAGGGTAATGGCGCCCGTGCCCTGCATATCGTCGTTGAAGGTACAGATCTGCTCGCGGTATTTTTCGAGAATTCGACGCCCATTGCTTGGCGCAAAATCCTCCCATTGGAGCAGGGCATCGGGAAACAGCTTGGTTGCGGTTTTCACATACGAATCAATGAAGGCGTCGTATCGCCCGTTGCGTACCCGGGCGTGGCGGTTCCCGATGTACATAGGGTCGTCTAGAAGGATTTCGCGGTTGGTCCCCACATCAAGCATTACGGGAATCACGCGTGTGGGATCGATACCTCCCGCAGCCGTATAAATGGCGAGCTTGCCGATCGAAACCTCAATACCGCCGATACCCCAATCGCCGATGCCCAGGATCTGTTCGGCATCGGTCGCCAGAATCAGGTCGATATCGTTTGGGCCAGCGTTAAAATTGTTAAAAGCTTCCTCGATGCCGCCCGGATGATCAATCGAAAGATAGACGCCGCGAGGACGCCGGCTTTCGTGATGATACTGCTCCATGGCGACGCCCACTGTCAGGTCATTGACGATGGGAATCATCTCCCGGAGGTGCTCTGAAAATAGCCGATAGAACAGCACTTCATTGCGATCATGCAACGCGGTTAAGTAGATATTCTTGCTTAAAGCATCCGTCAGCCGCTCATACTGGATGTAAGCGCGCTTCACCTGGGTTCCCAGGCTGCTGATCTCGGGCGGAAGAAGACCAGTTAAACCGAGCGTACTTCTTTCTTCTGCATTAAAGGCCGTGCCTTTATTCAAAAGAGGTGAATTCAGCACGGCCAGCCCACGAGCTGGTGTCTGGTAAACATGATTACCGTTCTGCTTGTTGTTCATGGCAGACGCCAGAAACGGGATTACTCTCCGTCGCATGTTGTTACCTCTTTTAGTTATCAGGAGGAGCGCTTGTCTAGCGCCACGTCCTCGAGTTAGAATCTGTTCAGCTAATGTCTCTCTCGGAGCAGCGAAGAGCAAAGTGCCGCGTTTGCTGAGGCGGGTATGCCATTATTTTTACGGTCAGATTGGAATCTAGAATTTTAAAGAAATAGGTGCCAGTCGGCAAAATGCTCCAGCCTTTCAGGTGGACTCCCAGAATCTCAACTGGACTGCTGAAGGTGACGATAGTTTTTTGGTCCCAAACGTCAGCTTTGGCGGGGGGCGCGAAGAGTGCTCCCGCCAGCGCTAGGCCGCACACGGTTGTTACTGCCTTGAATGATTTCATTTCTTACTTTCCTTTGATTCAACGGGAGCCTGCTTAGGGTTAAAGGGGCGCAGCAGATCTCAGCGAGCAAGTCCCACATAGATATTCAAAGCATTTCGCTGGCCGTTCCTTAAGTGTCACCAAAAAGTGTGCCACTTAATTTAGGGAGGCTCTGCTAAGTAACGACATGTGGTCAGATGACCTCATATCGTCGGTGAGTTTACGAGATATTGAGCCGGGCGTAAACAGGGACTTTCACAAAGTCAACGACGAAAGCGAACACTGCCGCAGCGGCGAGGAGTTGCACCACAAGAAGGATAGAGAGCGGTGCCATCGCAATGCCATAGATTACAAGAAGGGAGCAGATGGATAGATCTAGTACGGAAGAGACCATCAACCACCCGCTTGGCCGGCAGGAACCTAAACGCTTGCGGTCGCGATTGAGATATGTCGCCGCTTGGTTGCCGAATACGAGCGACACAAAGGCGAGCGATCTGAGCTTATTTATGTCGTAACCTAACGCGAACTTGCCTAGCGCGAGGCACGAAGTGCAAAAGAGTAACTCAGCAATCCCCATGAAGACTCCGGCAATGGTCAGTTTACCGATCTGCCAGGAATTCGGGCGCGGAGAAGGCTCGACATTATCCGTTGTCAGGGACATGCCTGGTAGATCGCCGCTGAGCATGCTGATGATCATTAGTAGCGGCGTTAAGATGGCATGTCCTGTCATCACCAAGCCGACAGTTAGAAAGAAAATCTTGGCGATTTTGTTGCTGATGGAATTGAGTGTGTAGGTCAGGATGCGCTGAAAGATCACGCGTCCTTCTTTTACAGAAGCAACGATGCCGGCGAGTCCAGGCTCTGTGAGGACAATGCCGGCCGCTGACTTAGCGATATCGGTGGCGGTGGAAACGGCGATTCCCATCTGCGCTTGGCGAAGCGCCGGGCCGTCATTAGCCCCGTCGCCGCACATTCCAACCGTGTGGCCGCATTTTTGAAATGCCTTGACCAAATTGAACTTTCCCTCGGGAAGAATGCCGGCGAACACGGAGAACTGCTCGGGGCGGACATCGATAGGGATAGCTCCTGGCGGAGCGATATTGCCGTCGATTCCCACGGCGTGAGCAACGCTGGCTGCGGTTTCAGGCGCATCGCCCGTCAGCATGATGGCGCGTACGCCGAGCGTGCGGAGTTGCTTGATTAGCGCGGCTGAATCTGGGCGGGGTGGATCGCTCAGGGCAATAAGGCCAGCCATCTTCAGCGCAGAAGAATCCCCGGTAGCGACGGCTAAAACGCGGAATCCTTGCACCTCTAGCTCGTGTGCGGCTGTAGCTGCTTCTGGCGGCGATTGAGCGAGTTTCGAAATGACAGCAAAAGCCCCTTTGACGACACGCACCGTTTCGCCGTTTGCATCAGATACGGTAGACTCCGACATCTTAGTCGCCGGATCGAAGGGGACGAACTTGATCAGCTTAGGCAGGCTATCAGCAGCCTTTTTGAGCCCCGCACTGTGGACAGCGGCATCGACGGGATCCTGTCCGCCGTCGGAACTGGCCAAGGATGCGAGCCCCAACACGCGCGATTCGTCAAATCCGGAGAAGGTGCGTACGGTAGTAACCGATAGCTGATTTAGAGTGAGAGTGCCGGTTTTATCGACACACAAGACGTCGATGCTGGCCGCTTCGTCAACGGCAGTGAGCCTTGTGGGAAGAACGTGCAACTTGGCCAAAGCCCTGGCACCAAGCGCGGCGGCCAGGGTAAAAGTGGCGGGAAGTCCAATAGGTATGGAACCAAGAACGGCCGTAAGCACAAGCGGAACAATCTCGCCAGCGGGCATTTTGAGGAAGTAGGCATACACGACGAGCAAGAAAATAACGAGGGCATCGAAAAGAGCCAGATTACGCACCACGCGGAAGACGGCCTTCTGCTGGGTGCTTTCAACCTTCGCCGTTCGAACCAATTGCGCAGTGCGGCCAAATTTTGTTGAGGCTCCCGTGGCGGTCACTTGTGCGACAGCTTCACCGCGGCGAACGAGTGCGCCGGCAAACGTTTCGAAGCCGCTGGCAGCTTCGATGGGCACAGATTCACCGGTGAGCATGGATTGGTCAAGCAGCACCGATCCTTCCGTGAGCCGGACATCGGCAGGCACGACGGCGCCTAGCGAAAGCTTTACGACATCTCCGGGAACAAGATCGGCAGAGGCAACGGTTTTCCAAGTGTTGTCGCGCTTAACGGAAGCGTTAAGGGCCAAACGCGATTTCAGCGCCGCGAGGGTGGACTGAGCTCGCGCTTCCTGGAAAAAGCCCAAGCCAGCGTTGAATGCCAGAAGAAAAGCGATGGTGCCCGCTTCGAAATATTTCCCTAGAACAATCTCCAACACAACTGCTGCTTCCAGCATCCACGGAACCGGAGCCCAGAACTGGCCAAACGCCCTGCGCAACGGGTGCACAGAGGCATCGGGCAGCGCGTTTGACCCGGAAGTTCGCAACCGGGTAAGAGCCTCTTGCGACGTGAGACCGACTGCGGATGTTTGAGCTGCCAGTCTCTTTTCAATAGCAGGCGAACTAGCCAAGCAGGTTCCTGTCTATGAAAGTGAGCAGCCTGGTTGCGCGCACTTCTTCGTGTCTACGTTTGCCACAACTTGTTGGTCCTCTGTATCGAGTGTACGGAGGAAAATGTCAAGAAAATGTCAAAAAAATTTTGCTCGACTATCAGTTTCTTTCGAGTTTTTTGTGAGGAGCTTGCGGACAGTTTGCAATTCCTCGCGGCATTTCTCAGTCGTTTTGGGATAGGCCATCTTCAGACCAGAGAGTGCGTCCAGCACAATTTGGGAGACGATGAGCCGGGCATTTTCCTTGTCATCAGCGGGAACGACGTACCATGGGGCGTGGTGCGTTGAGGTAGCGGTAAGACAATCCTCGAAAGCTTTTGCATACTGCTTCCAGTAAGTCCGCTCCTTCACGTCCGAGGCGCTAAACTTCCAGTTTTTGTCAGCATCGTCAATTCGCTCGAAAAATCGCTGGCGTTGTTCTTCTTTCGATAGATGCAGAAAGATCTTGACGGTACGCGTGCCGTTGCGATAGAGGTGACGTTCGAAGTTAGTTATGGATTGATAGCGCTCATCCCAGATCGTTTTCTCATCACGCAGTTCCGCCGATAAACCTTGATTGCGAAGCATCTCAGGATGCACCTTTACGACGAGGACCTCTTCGTAGTAGGAACGGTTAAAGATACCGATTTTTCCTCTAGCGGGCAACTTTCGCGTGGTGCGCCAAAGGAAATCGTGCGCCAATTCTTCGGCGCTCGGCTGTTTGAAGGAGGACACCTCGCAGCCTTCTGGATTGATGCCTGACATGACGTGGCCGATAGCGCCGTCCTTGCCGGCGGCGTCGATGCCTTGGAATATAAGCAGCAACGCGTAACGATTCGAAGCGTAGTGCAGGCGCTGCAGCGAACTGAGTTCCTCGACGTGTTTATCGAGGAGTTCCTTGTATTCGTCTTTTGTCTTGTAACATGGCTTGACACGGGTAGGCCAGTCTTTAAGCTTCACTTTCTGACCAGGTACTACGCGGAAATCGCGTGAATTGATCTTCATTTTGCCGCCGCTCCTACAACGGGCGCAACGGGCGGCTCTAGCATGCGTCTTAACTCCGCCTGTTGAATACGGGCTTTGCCTAATTCAATGGCACTGCTGGGCGTCTCTACACCAGTCTGCTGAACTTGCTGTCCACCGAAAAGGGCGCTGAGCGTTTGATGCAATATAGGCTCCACGATGACTTTGTCTCCAGTCGCGACTTTGACACTTACGCTTTGATCGATCAGGGTGCCCACCTTTTTGCGAAATTCATGATGATATTCCGATTGGTCACTTCCCGGGAGTTTCATTAAAATATAGTACGGTTCCATCGGGGGCACTTCCCAGCGTACTTGTCTTGTGGCTCTCGCGCACGTGAGCCGCGGTCAATCAGATCTATGGATGGCAGGTGTGCTTCGCGAGAGCTTCAAAGCCCGAAACAACGTCAAACAACTCTTCATCGATAGACTCTTGCCGGACCCGATGGAACTCAAGAGTCAGGTCTTCCAGGATCTGCTTAATGTTTTTTTCTGCACGCTGCATAGCAGCTAAGCGGCTGGCGTTTTCGCTATTAAGCGATTCGGCACAGGCTTGAGACAACGAAACGAAGAGATAACCGGAAAGGAAAACATCAAGAGCGGGTGTAGCGCCGTTCACTATCTGCGGGAATTTTCTGGTCGGCCACGGTATGGCCGCCAACTTGCTGCGCCATTCACGATCAAAAGGCAGAAGACGTTTACCGATAGGCTCGTAGGAAGCACCAGGTTTCGGGCAATTATGGAATACATACACCTCCACAACATCGCCCTTCTCGCGCGCCTTTTGAATTTCGATCAGAACCTGGCCGATTAGAGGAGTGATGCCATTCACCGAGGTTGGAACAGTCAGCCGGCTAACCGGCGCGAACTTGGCGTCAGTGAGTAGAGAGTTCACACGATCGCCAACGGCCAGAATTCGTTTTGTTTCACCGGGCAGTTTCTTAAGGGTCTCGATAGCCAGATCAACGATCACCTCGTTAAAGCGTCCAACAAGACCCTGGTCTGATCCGAACACGACTGCCCCGATGCGACCCGTGATTTTCTTTTGGGGCGATAGGGGAGCCGGCTGCGCTTGGCGAAGACAGGCCGCTAATCCAAGCTCCACTGTGCGGTAGTAGTCATTTAGCGATAGCACCGCCTTTTCATACTGTCCGATGCTTGAGGCCGCTAGCGCTTTCATGGCGCTAACGACACCTTGGAGATCGCCGGCACCAGCAATCTTTCGGCTCAAACTCTGCATTGTGCCGCTCATTATTTCGCCTTAGGAGCGGTCTTGGGAAGAAAAACTAAGAGCGCTTTGTGTGCCACTTCGAGAATGGCTTTACGATCGTCTTCGCTCAACTTATCAGCAGAGCTTAGTCGTTCTGCAAGGTCGCTAGGCAAGAGTGCTGCAGAGTTCTGTAGGGCTTTTTGCGCCTCGACCATCTTGTCAAGAGGCACCGGGTCGAGAAGGCCGGCGGTCAAGGCAAGAAGAACGCAAATCTGTTCGACCATAGAGACCGGCTGTGATTCCGACTGTTGGAGGCAGGCGCGGATACGCTGACCATGATCGATTGTCTTTCGCGTGGCATCGTCAAGACGCGTACCGAATTTAGCGAAACCCTCCAGCTCCTCAAATTGCGAGTAGGCTAGCTTGATATTGCCCGCAATCGATCGATACGCCGCGCGCTGAGCAGCACTCCCCACCCGTGAGACGGACTTGCCCACGTCAATGGCAGGAAGAACACCCAGTTCGAACAGAGTGGGCGAAAGATAGATCTGGCCATCTGTGATGGAGATGAGATTCGTTGGGATGTACGCGGAGATATCTTGCGCGGTGGTTTCAATAATCGGCAACGCCGTGAGGGAACCGCCGCCTTTCTCCGGGCTCAGATGGGTTGAACGCTCCAACATTCGGGAATGGATATAGAAGATATCGCCGGGGAATGCTTCGCGGCCTGGTGGACGGCGGAGCAGAAGTGAAAGTTCACGATAGGCACGCGCATGATGAGTCAGATCGTCGTAGACGATGAGAACATCGCGGCCTTTTTCCATGAAGTATTCAGCAATCGTAGTTGCGGCGTAGGGAGTGATGTACACGAGACCTGGAGCATCGTTACCTTCAGCGACCACCACCACGGTGTACTCCATCGCGCCCTTCTCTTGGAGATTGGCGATGACCTTGGCGACGGCGGAAGCGCGTTGACCAATAGCGCAATAGACGCACAACACATTCTTGCCGCGTTGATTCAAGATGGCGTCGATGGCAATCGCCGTTTTACCCGTTTGACGATCGCCCAGGATCAATTCGCGCTGGCCGCGACCCACGGGAATGAGCGCGTCAATAGCTTTGAGTCCCGTCTGCAGAGGGATCACAACGGGCGAGCGATCCATGATGGCGGCGGCGGGACGCTCGATGGGCAAACGCTTGTCGGAATCGATGGGGCCTTTGCCATCGAGTGGATTGCCTAATGGATCGACCACACGTCCCAACAGGCCATCTCCGACCGCAACATCCATGACGCGAAAAGTGCGCCGCACTTCGTCACCGGCGTGCAAATCTTGGAAGTCACCTAGCAGGATGACGCCAATTTCGTCTTCGTCGATGTTGAACGCCATGCCGAGCAGGCCGCCTGGAAAGCTGACTAATTCCTCATAACCGACTCCGGGAAGACCGGAAACGGCAGCAATGCCGGTAGCGACATTTGTGATGGCGCCCACCTCGTGAGCAATGAGTTCCGGCTTGAAGGTCTCACGGGCGCTGCGAAGGCTGGCAAACGCTTGATCGAGCGCGGAGTCCAAGACACTGGATGAAGCGCTCATTTAGCTCCGGCGTGAGCGGCCACTTTGGCGGGAGGTTTGACTTCTGCAGCCAAAAGCGCGCCTACTTTTTGGTCGAGCGAAGAGAGGTAGTCGGCAATACTCCAAGCGATCTTCTGTCCATTGGCGGACAGCTCAATGCCGCAAACAATTTCGGGCGCAGTCTCAAAGCTGAGTCGTACTTCGGAGGAAAAAGTCTCGTTGAAAGCGTTCCGAATCGCGGATTTTTGACTTTCAGGCAAAGCAAAGCTACTGCGAACGATGGCCGGCTCGGATTCTGTCTTCAAGGAGGCGCCCAATTCTTCTTTTGATTTTGGGTCCATCTCGCGAAGGCGGCGGGTGAACACCTCGCCCATACGCTCTTCGAGGCTGACGGTGGCAAGATCCGCCAACGTTTTGCGTGTTATCCCGAACACTTCGTTCCTTGTAAGGTTGATGATCTGGGTATGCAACCTTTTCGAGTCGTTTTCCAGTGCCGAAGTTTGCGCGGCGCGTAACGAATCTGCTTGTTTGCGCGCTTCGTCCAGCAGGCGATCTTTTACCCCATTGGCCTCATCCGTCGCAGCGCTGAGAAGATCGTTTCGCTGCTTGTCCCAAGCCTTATTTTTGCCTTGAAACTCGTCGCTCTCTTTCTGCGCCTCCGCCTTCTTCGCCGTGGCGTCGGCCAGTTGCGCGGCGATGCCCTTTTCTCTGGTATCGATGGCGGTGAGAATCGGCTGGTATAAGAAATGCTTCAATAGCCAGACGAGTATCAGAAAGTTGAGCGCCTGAGCGCCAACGGTGAACCAGTCAATGAGCATGGCTCACTTTCCCCCAGATTGGGCGATAGCGTGAGTCCAAAACGGATTGGCAAAGATCAGAATCATCGAGACGACGAAGGAATAGATGGCTAGTGATTCAATCATGGCCAGACCGACGAATAAGGTGCGAGTGATGGTGGCCGATGCGTCGGGCTGTTGAGCCAGGGACGTCAAAGCGGTGGCGACAGAACGCCCTTCGCCGATGGCTGGGCACATGCCGCCGATTCCGATGGTGAGGCCCGATGTGGCGATAGAAACGACCGCGATGAGAGTGGTATCCATTTGTTTGTGATCCTTTTAGTGCTTTCAGAGTTCAGCGGCTCGTAATAGCTTTTAATTTCTTCGTACTGACTCGGGTAGCAGCCGCAATGTAGACAGTGGCGAGAATGCTGAAGATGTAGGCTTGCACCATGCCCGTCAGCAGGCCGAGCGCCGTCATGACAATCGGAAAAATGAATGGAGTAATAGTGAGCAAAATACCGACAATCATCGCTCCACTCATCATGTTTCCAAAAAGGCGAATGGCCAGCGCGAGTGTTCGTGACAATTCGCTGATAATGTTGAAGGGCAGCATGATGAAGGTCGGCTTGGTGTAGGTCTTCAAATACCCGCCCAAGCCCTGCTCTCTGACGCCGAACAAAGGTACAGCGATGAAAACACAAAGCGCCAGTGCAGCCGTTGTTGACAGTGAGCCAGTGGGAGGGCTAAAGCCGGGAATGACGATACAGACACTGCAAGTGGCGACGAATAAGAAAAGCGTACCCAAGAAGGTCAGATACTTCTTTGGTTGGCTTAGGCCGACGTCGGCAATTTGTTTTTCAATACCCGTAATGATGATTTCGAGCGCTCCTTGCCAGCGCGAAATTGGCCCCTCCGTGGCGAGCTTTCGGGTGACAAGTTTGGCGCCTAGAGACATGAGCAGCATCATGGCCCAAGTGGTGACAATGGTGCCATTTAGCCTGATGAAGCCGTGCTGCCAGAATATTTGCTGATCGGAAGTCAGGTTCACGCTGCTCCTCCGTGGATGAGGTCAGCGCTCTTTGCAGGTCCATTACGGGTTAGACGCACAACGCAAATTCGCGCCAGGAGGAAGCCGGCCAAGCAAGCCACTAAGCGCTGCCAATCGCCACGCATTACGTAGTAAAAACCAGATACAGCAATGGCCGTGCGCACCAACATGCTGCCGAGAAACCAGAGAGCCGGCTGATGAGAGGTAAGACCGCGACGAACTGTCCACCAAAGGCCACCGAAGAAAAAGGCGCCGAGCAGAATACCGGCAAATAGCGCGAATAGCAGACCTGAGATGTTAGCCATCTTTGTGCTCCGGCTTCTCGTGCATAGCGTCGTCTTGCTCCGTGACCCAATGCCAAGCGTTCGCACATCCGACCACCAAACCGATCGCCAGCAACATGAGCGTCCAAGAGCGACTTCCAGGATGGCGGTGATCCAGCCAAAGACCGAACATCGCGCCGCCTAGGGTGGGAACGGCGACTGACCAGCCGACGATTCCGGCCATGCCGAGGCCAAACCACACACTTTGACTGCCGTCTTTCTGAAATTTCAACTTACGCGCGGCCTGGGCCGACACTTCGCGCATGAACACAGTCTCATCTTCGGGTGTCGAAGGGCTCTTCACTTCATCGTCCATGCTGCAGCTCCTGAAGGCGACCGATGAGTCCGCTTTCCATTTTGGCGACTGCGCTACGAACTTTCTTTTCCTGTTCGTCGATTTTGAGGAACTCACGTTTGACGGCAGCGTGGAGTTGGCTGAGATCTGTCCCTCCAATGGCATGGCGAACGGAGACAAGCACGTCCATGCCCGCTTTGACCATCACGCCCTCATCTACCGCTACATAGACTGTCCCATCCTCCGCGGTTTGATAGGTCAGTATGCCAGGTGCGATGGCGGCGACGCAATCGAGACGGTTTGGCAGAAATCCAAAAGATCCGGCGCCCGTCTCAGCGACGACACGCAAGACATTGGTTTTCGTAGCGAAGATTTCGGAAGGCAAAAGAATTTTAAGATTCATGAGGCTTGGCCGGTTCCGGTTTAGCGTTATCGTCAGGTTTCTTTGCCTCGGTAATGGCGCCGATCATGTACAACGCACTTTCCGGGTAGTCTTTGAATTCGTCACGCAGAATGCGCTCGCAGCCATCAAGCGAATCTTTGAGACTGACCAGCTTGCCTTTCATCCCGCTAAACTGTTCAGTGGTAAAAAATGGCTGGGTGAGAAAGCGCTCGAGCCGCCGTGCGCGACCAACAATCATGCGGTCTTCCGGCGAAAGCTGCTCCATGCCGAGCATGGCGACGATATCCTTGAGGTCTTCATACTGCGCTAGAGTCTTGCGAATTTCTTGGGCGAGATTGTAGTGGTCTATGCCAACGATTCCCGGGGTAGCCATCTTCGAACTGGATTGAAGCAGATCAATGGCCGGATAAAGACCTTCGCTCGCACGCTTGCGGGAAAGTACGATCGAAGCCGACAGATGCGAAAACACATGGACCGCCGCCGGATCTGTTAAGTCGTCGGCGGGCACATACACCGCTTGAATAGAAGTGATGGCGCCGGCTGTCGTATTGGCGATTCGTTCCTCCAGGCCCGAAAGCTCAGTGCTCATCGTAGGCTGATAGCCGAGACGCGATGGCATGCGTCCCAGCAAGCCAGACACCTCCATGCCGGCTTGTATAAAGCGGAAGATATTGTCGATGAGCAGAAGGACATCTTTATGTTCGTTGTCACGAAAATATTCAGCAAATGTCAAGGCGGCGGCGCCCACGCGAAATCGATTGCCAGGCGGCTCGTTCATCTGACCGTAAACCAACACCATGTCCTTGAGCACGCCGGCAGCCTTCATGCCGCTGTAGAGTTCTTCGCCTTCGCGGCAGCGTTCGCCGATGCCGCAGAAAATGCTCATACCCTTTTGGTGCCCGATCATGTTGTGAATCATTTCGGTGAGCAGGACAGTTTTACCCACGCCCGCACCACCGAATAAACCGCCTTTACCACCGCGCTCCAGTGGAACCAAGACATCAATCGCTTTTATGCCGGTTTCAAATACTTCCGATTTTGTGGACCGCTCCGAAAGCGCAGGTGGAACCCGGTGAATCGTCCGCCACTCAACATCGGCTGGTTCAGGTTGGTGATCGATAGCGTGGCCAAAAACGTCGAACATGCGTGATAACACGGTCTTCCCCACCGGTACGCGCAGGGGCTCACCGGTGTCTTCGACCGACATCCCGCGAGCAAGGCCTTGGGTCGGTGTTAAGGCAATGGCTCGGACGCGGCGCGCATCCAACTGCGTCATCACCTCAATCACGATCTCGCCGTTTTGTCCTGCCCGTAGCACGTTATAGATTGGCGGAAGGTTGTGGTCGAAGCGCACGTCAACGACTCCGCCGCGCACTGACACAACGGCGCCGTGATTCGTAGAAGTGCTGCTAGGGCTCATTTGGCCCCAGTGCCGGGCCATTTCCAGTTGCGAATTTCAGGCATATCTTCGCCGTGCTTATCAATGTAAAGTTTGTGTTCAATCAGCTTGTCTTTCACCATTTGCTTGAGATAGGTGCCTTTTGTACCTAACTGCGGAAGACGGTCGACCACATCCTGGACTAAGTGGAAACGATCCAAGTCATTCTGCACCCTCATGTCGAAAGGAGTTGTAATCGTGCCTTCTTCTTTGTATCCGCGAGCGTGGAGGTTACGGTTCGTGCGGTTATAAGTCAGCTTGTGAATCAGCCAGGGGTAACCATGAAAGGCAAAGATGATGTGTTTATCTTTGGTAAATAGCGAATCGTAATCCAGGTCACAAAGGCCGTGCGGGTGTTCGCGTTGCAGAGTCATCAAATCAACGACATTGATCACTCTGGTTTTCAGATTCGGAAGGTGCTCTCGAAGTATGGAAACGGCCGCCAAGACCTCTAATGTGGGTGTATCGCCGCAGCAAGCCATCACAATGTCCGGTTCGGCATCTTGATCGTTGCTCGCCCATTGCCAGATGCCAATGCCTTGCGTACAATGCACAACGGCGGCCTCAATGCTGAGCCACTGCGGTAGGGCGTGTTTGCCGGCTACCACCACATTCACATAGTTACGACTGCGCAGGCAATGGTCGAAGACAGACAGCAAACAGTTTGCGTCGGGCGGCAGGTAACACCGCACGATATCTGCCTTCTTGTTGATGACGTGATCGAGGAAACCGGGATCCTGGTGGGTGAATCCATTATGGTCTTGCTGCCAGACGTGGGAGGCAAGAAGGTAGTTGAGCGAAGCGATCTCGCGGCGCCATGGAAGCTCGCGTGTAACCTTCAGCCATTTGGCATGCTGGCTGAACATAGAATCGATGATTCGAATGAAGGCTTCGTAACTGTTGAAGAGGCCGTGGCGGCCAGTAAGAAGATATCCCTCTAACCAACCTTCGCACTGGTGCTCACTCAGCATGGAATCAAGCACTCGGCCGGAGGGAGCAAGGAATTCATCATCTTGCACTTCCCGCGCATCCCATTGGCGGTTCGTTACTTCAAAAACTGCGCTCAATAGATTTGATACTGTTTCGTCGGGCCCAAAGACGCGAAAGTTATGTTGGTCTTCATTGCTAATAGCCACGTCGCGTAAGAACCTACCGAGGATCTGCGTATCTTGGGCTTCAACGGCGCCAGGGGCGGGAACACTCAGTGCGTGCACGCGGAAGTCTGGCATGCGGAGGTCGCGTAATAGCAGGCCGCCATTGGCGTGCGGATTCGCCCCCATGCGCCGATTCCCCTTCGGAGCCAGTTCGGACAGTTCTGGTTTCAGGCGGCCATTCCCGTCGAACAATTCTTCGGCTTTGTAGCTTTTCATCCAGCTTTCAAGTAACTTGACGTGATCGGGATGTTCAGAATCGACCAGCAGCGGCACCTGGTGAGAGCGGAAGGTGCCTTCTATCTGGAGGCCATCGACAACTTTAGGTCCCGTCCAACCTTTCGGTGAGCGAAGCACGATCATTGGCCAGCGCGGACGGCTATTGTCATTTCTATTGCGCGCAGTCTCTTGAATTTTGCGGATGTCCTCAATGGCTTTTTCAAGGGTGCCTGCCATCAGCAGGTGCATCGTTTCTGGATCGTCACCTTCGACGAAGTAAGGGGTCCAACCGCAACCGCGGAAGAACATCTCGAGTTCATCGTGCTCGATTCGGGCTAGCACTGTGGGATTGCTGATTTTGAAACCATTTAGGTGCAGGATTGGCAATACTGCCCCGTCAGTGATTGGATTCAGTAGTTTGTTCGATTGCCACGCGGTAGCCAACGGACCTGTTTCCGCTTCGCCATCTCCCACAACGCAGGCGACGATTAGATCTGGATTATCGAATGCTGCTCCGAAAGCATGGCTTAACGAATACCCGAGTTCGCCGCCCTCATGAATCGACCCTGGCGTAGTGGGTGCAACGTGACTTGAGATGCCGCCTGGAAACGAAAATTGGGTAAACAGCTTTTTCAGCCCGGCCTCATCCTGACTAACATTCGGGTAAATTTCGCTGTAAGTACCTTCGAGATAAACATTCCCGACAAGAGCCGGACCACCATGGCCTGGGCCAGCCACGTAGAACATGTTAAGGTCGTATTTCTTGATAACCCGGTTTAGGTGAACGTAGATAAAGTTTTGCCCCGGAGTCGTGCCCCAGTGTCCAACGACAATCGGCTTAACGTGCGACAGCTTGAGTGGCTCGTGCAACAACGGGTTGTCGTAAAGATAGATCTGGCCGACTGAAAGATAATTGGCGGCCCGCCAATAGGCGTTTATCTTGCCAAGCATTTCGGGCGACAACGCATGATCTGCCGGGTTCGCCTGGCTCGTCGTTACGGTAGCTACACTCTCGTCGGCAAAGGTTGAGGTATTGAGTCGATGTTCGGTGTTGAGTTCAATCATTATTTACGTCTTTTTGCGAATCTCAGGCACGCAGAGCCAACCTGAAAGTCAGCCTCAACTCTAGCGGAAAAAACGTCAAAAGCACGTCAAAAAGCCAGTCATCGGGAGAGTTGACCGACCAGATATGGTCATTCGACGTTCAATGGGCGACAGTGATCGTTGGACAGTTTGCTGAGTTGCCAAAAACCCTTTGAGAATCTGTGTGATGCGTTAGGCCCGTCAATTGCTTATTTACCTTTTGTTCACGATTCAAAGAAATTGGAGGTTACGATGGCGGCGCTATTGCAAAGTTTTGGGTCGATCATTGAGAACAGCCCGACTCCCATGCAATTCGGAAACGACGGGCTTCGAATACTGCTTGTGGGCGATGACGGCTCGATGGCCGAACGCCTTAGCACAGCACTGAATTCAGCAGGTTATCGGGTCTACAAAGTAGGAACAAAAAAGGAGGCGCTTCGGAGGTTTCAATTTGCGCGTCCCGACCTGATTCTGCTTGACCTTCATTTACCTCACATGGGCGGTAAGCAGGTTCTACAGCACTTGAGAGAATGGACGACCGCCCCGATTATTGTCACCTCGGTTCGGCAAGAAGAAGCCGAAAAGATCGCGTGTCTCGATACGGGCGCGGATGACTATGTAACGAAGCCGTTCGCCATGGGCGAGCTTCTGGCACGGCTGCGCGCCGCTTTGCGCAGAGCCTTTGGGACACCGCGAGCCGAGATATTTACAGCGGGCGACCTCAAGCTGGATTTCAGCAGGCGAGAGGTCTTCGTCGGCACGGCGAAAGTCAAGCTAACGGCGACTGAGTACGATCTTTTGAAACTCCTTGCCAGCCACGCCGGCATTGTAAGAACGCACTATCAGCTAATTCACGAGTTGTGGGGAACAACGCAATACCAGGATGTTGTCCACCTGCTACGCGTCACGGTGAGCAACTTGCGCCGGAAACTGGATTGCGATCCTGGGATGTGTCGGCACATCTTTACTGAGCCCGGGGTAGGCTATCGTTTGGCCTGCGCATAAAAGGCCTGCTACTCCATAGCAGCTAACACCTGTGAGAGCGGAACGGTGGCGAAGCCGGTCGCGTGGTCTGCCAGGCCATAGGGAATAATCAGGGTCCCCCGATGAATGAGAGATCCGCAAGTATAAACGACATTGGGAACGTATCCTTCCCGCTCGTCCTGATTCGGCTTGAGCAACGGCTCTCGAAGACGGCCAATCACTTTGGAAGGATCATTCAAATCCAGCAGAAATGCGCCAATGCAGTATTTGCGCATCGGACCAACTCCGTGGCTTAATACTAACCAACCGGCTTCGGTTTCAATGGGAGATCCACAGTTCCCGATTTGAACGAGTTCCCAGGAAAAGGCAGGCTTGAGAAGGGGAGTGTGCTCGTTCCAAAAATGAAGATTGTCGGAAAACATCAACGAGATGCTTTCATTATCTTGACGGGCGAGCATCGCATAGCGGCCGCCGATCTTACGAGGGAACATTGCCATGCCTTTGTTCTTGGCGGCTGGACCGTTTAAGGTGATGAATTGAAAAAGTAAGAAGTCCGATGTCTCTAACAGTTCCGGAACAACAGTTGACCCATCAAATGCTGTGAACGTAGCAAAGTAAGTGCACGCCTTATCATC
>Ga0302319_10008936_pt1 | contig 19391 bp, 18 predicted proteins | sample Bog_T0_2_FD_203319 | JGI IMG/M metagenome (GOLD analysis project Ga0302319, IMG submission 203319) | Peat permafrost microbial communities from Stordalen Mire near Abisko, Sweden - Bog_T0_2 | ecosystem: Environmental > Terrestrial > Soil > Wetlands > Peat | place: Sweden: Abisko, Stordalen Mire... | reverse complement strand
CCCAATGATGCCCAGGTTAGGATGGCCCCGCGGTACAGGCGGGGACGCCGATGACCGCGCCCGATGATGCGACCCGGCGTTCCAGCGGCGCCGGGTCGTTACCCCTCGCCGGTCGAACCCGACCCCACCCGCGCAACCAAAATAAGTGAGGGCGCCGCCCCATCGTCCATCGCCGAGCGTGCTCAGAAAACGCCCCATCCGCCATCAATTTGCGAGCGCAGGCTCACCTGAGCGGGTTCGGGGTGGGTCGGTGGGGGCGCGGAGGCGCGGGTGGTTCCATACAATCTTCTTATGCGAATCTGGGGCGAGGCTTCCCGTCAGAGCGGCGCGGGCGGGGCGCGTCGGCAGCCGTCGTCGTTGCCGCTCGCCTGCGCGGGGTCGAATGCGCCCTGGGGTCGGGCCTTGGCGGCGAACTCGCCCCGCGTCGGCGCGGGTTTTGATTGGTCGGTCATAATAGCTGCCTGTAGGCTCCGTGGGCCGTCGGCTCTATGCCGGTTTTGCGACCTCTAAAGAGGTGATCGGCGAGTCAAACCGCGCGCCAAAAGCTGATTTAGGCGCAGACCATTGCCGACTTGGTCATGCCCATGTGCATAGAGTGTGCTACCATTTCCGCAGCAGCGTCGGAGTGCGTGCACGAGCCGCGTGAAATCGACGAAGCGAATCGGAAACAGACTAGATGCCGACCTAGAATAAAGCTGATGCCAAAAGACAAATATCTCATATTTCACATAGACGCCTATTCGCCGGAAACTATTCCGCTTGCGAAGCTGGCGGATTATATGACCGAATTTGCCGCGTTGCTTGGTCGCGACAACGCGGTGCATTTCGGCGGTCTCACCAGTGGCAGCACAAAGCTGGCAGCCATTGTCGAATATGAGGACGTACCGAAGGTCACAGCTCGCCTCGGGGACCTCCGCAGGGGAAGTGCGGCGAAGGACGTCATGAAGGTGTTCGAGGCTATCGACACCCGCCTTGCGAACGACAACGCAACGGGGCGCATCTATGTCGAGGACCAGGAAGGGTCGGCCGAATTGCTGACCTTCCCAGGCCGTACCAAGCCGAAAGCCTTGACCTATGGTCCGTTCAATCAGGAGGGCCATCTGGACGGCATTCTGATCTCGGTCGGCGGCAAGGATGAGAGCATCAGCATCCGCCTGCAGAACGGCGACGTGACCCATGCGAACTGTGAGACGAATCGTACGATAGCCCGCGATATGGGCAAGCATCTATTCGAACTGATCCGCATCCATGGTACGGGTCGGTGGACCCGAGAGGCAGACGGCGCTTGGACGCTATTGAGGTTTAGGATTCATCGCTTCGAGGTGTTGAAACAGGACAGCCTGCGCGAAGTTGTAAGCATCCTCCGTGCCGTGCGCGGCAATGGCTGGAAGGAAATCAAAGAGCCGCTGGCCGAGCTGGCCGACTTACGCGGTGATGAAGACGAAATGCACTGAATGGTTGTCTTCGATGCCTCCATCCTTCTGTTCCTTCTCGATGAGAACACTCCGTCCTCTGTGCCGAAGGCAAAGGAGCGCGTTGAACACCTGATCGACGCCCTGTCCGAGGGTGGCGAGAAGATCATCATCCCCACGCCAGCTTTAAGCGAGTGCCTAGTGGGCGCCGGCGAGGCCGGCCCCGACTACTTGGCGATCATCCACAAGCAGGCCTGTTTCCGCATCGCGCCCTTCGATGAGCGCGCCGCCGTCGAGGCGGCGGCGCGGGTTGATGCCGCGCGACGGCGCGGCTTGCGGAAAGGTGGCAATCCGGACGCGGCCAAAGCCAAAATCAAGTTCGATCGCATGATCGTCGCAATCGCGGCGGTCGAGCGCGCGACGGCCATATATTCAGACGACGAGGACGTGTGCAGTTACGCCCGCGAGGCCGGAATGGAAGCGTACCGGCTGCACGAGCTGGACCTGCCGCCGGAGGACCCGCAGGCGGAGTTGCCGTTTGATCCGAAGGAATGAAAGGCGGCCCACGTACATAAAGCGCGCTTACTTTAGGAGTGCCCTTATTTAAGTGAAGGCGCTTTTGCTTAAACAGCGCAATTGACATGTTGCCTTCGCAATATCTGCCGCAATATCTCCGCGGCCGCGTAATATAACATTAATTGTACGCATAATTGTGCTTTGACGGCTTGATGATAGGTTGTATCATTATATCTGATAAAAGATGTTATCGGTCAGGTACTTAGTTGAATTCCGAATACGGCCCAAGGAAGAGGTCGCCAAGGGCCTTGCGCCTCCGGAAGGTAAGCCAGCGACGGCGCTGGTGCTCCTCGCGGTCATGCAGCATGTGGCAGCGCTGGCAGAAAGCCTTTAGATTTCGAGGCCGGTTGTTTCCTGGATCATGATCGAGGTGGGCGGCGGCCAGGAACACTTTGGTGGTGAGGGTTGCTCCTTCCCCGAGCGAAGGCGCATGGGCCGGCATGGCGGATAGGGCCGTCCCCTGCCCGTTACGCCAAGTGTTCTCTTCCTCATCCCACCAGCGACCGTCCCCGAGGTGAAATACCAAACGGCCATGCGGACGTCCGCATTGCTCGCATCGTCCCTTTGCCCGACCGAACCGGATGGAAGCGGAGATCTGCGGCCAGTCGATCGGGTAAAGCCATCGGAGCTGGCGGCGGATTGGCATCACGTCTTCTCCTCGACGCGCGAGCGCAGTCCCGGCGCGTGGCGATAGAGGGTGGACACACTGAGGCCGAGCCGTTTGGCGGCGCCGCGGACGGAAATCTGCGGGTCCTGGAGGAGCGCCAGTGCCGCCCGAATGTCGTCGGGTTTCACCTTGGGCCGCCGCCCGCCTTTGCGTCCGCGGGCCAAGGCGGCCTTCAGGCCGGCGTTGGTTCGTTCGCGGATGACGGAGCGCTCGAACTGGGCCAGAGCACCGAAAATGTGGAAGAACAATTCGCCGGCGGCCGTCGTCGCGTCGATCGCTTCGGTCAGCGACCGGAAGCCAATCCCGCGCGCCTTCAGCTCGTCGACGGTTTCGATGAGCTGCTTCATCGACCGAGCGAGCCGGTGTCGAGTTTCCAGACCACGAGCGTGTCGCCGGGGCGCAAGTAATGGAGCGCCGCCAGCAACTGGGGCCGCTCCTCCTTGGCTCCCGACGCGCGCTCGACGAAAAGCTTGGCGCGCCCGTTCGTCTTCAGCGCATCGAGCTGAAGCTCTGGTTTCTGGTCCAGGGTCGAAACCCTGGCGTAGCCGACGGATGTTCCCATATCTCGCGGAAGAATCGCATATGAGAACGAAGATTAAAAGAACATTTTATGGGAACGAAATTAGTGAGCAAAGCCGAAATTGCCGTTCGCGCTGTGCGATGTTCCCGCAAACGTTCGTTTGTGGGAACATTATGGCAGGAGTCGACCCTACTCGGACCTTCAGCGTGTCTACTTCGGGACAACCTGAATTGGCGCCGAGGGTAGGTACCAGCCGTGAAGCGACGGTCCGCTTTAGATCAGGGGCACTAAAGAACTGACACTCGCGACCGTGTTAACCCGGACTCCACTGCGTTCTCTCGGAGGCATGTCGATGAAGTTGAACTACCGACAAAGGAGATTTCGAGGCGCGCATGACGGCGAAACGGCAAGAAATCTGCAACAGACTTCTTGCAGATAGCGGCCGGGTCGGTGCGGCGAATTGCAAGCTAAGTCGGGTTAGCTTGCGTTATCTGACACCGAGCGCGGATGAAATCGCGCCCATGATCGGGGCAAGCACGGGTGCCAATGCTACCCCGGCGCCGACGATCTTCCCCACGTTGTCGAGGATGTCGACGGCCTTCTGAACCTTGTCCGGAGTCGGGTCGTTCTTCGCGGCCTCGATGGCGCCCAGAGCCGCATCGCGGTCGGGCTTGCCCAAGGACGAGCCCTTGATGGCCTCCTCGGCCAAACCGAGCTGGGTCATCAGGGTGGTTATCTGCTGCGGGTTGTAGTGCTGGACGTTGACGCCGCCCTGGTTGGTGGCTGAACCCGTCTGCGACAGGCCGCCGGTGTTCATCGTCCCGTTGTTCACGAAGCTGTTGTTGTTGGTCACGTTGGTCACCTGCTGTGTGAAAAGGTCTGCCGAGCCACTGTAGGCGATGTCCCTGAACCTGGCGAAGAGGGACGTCCCGAAGGCGTTGGCTTCCAAACGCTTCCGGAGGGCGGAGCTGGAAGGTTCAGCCGCGTAGATCTCCACGACGTACTCGGCGTAGCTGGGGCATTTTCCGGACTGCCTGACCATGTGCTCATAGAGGCGGGACAGGACCTCGGGGTGCCGCTCGTCGGGGACCCAGGTCAAGATCAGGTCGTCGAGGCCGTCGACGTACACGTCCCTGAGGCCGACGATCAAACCGCTCCTGGCTTCCGCGCTCTTGTCGCTTGAGCCTGCCACCAGATGGTCGAAGTTCTGCTCTGCTAGGTCGGGGTCCATGGCTATGAGTTGGTAGACCCAGGCCCGAACGTTGTCCGGCTTTCCCTCGATGTCCCGCAGGTCGATCCCGAGGTCATCCAGTCCGAGGTTCGGGTTCTCCGTGATGGCCCACACGCTGTATTGCGAGACGATGGGGTCGGGATGTCCGCCCAATACCTTCACCATGGCCGCGTCCGCATGCCGAGGGTTCAGCATGTTTACCGTGGATTTGCCGAGGCCGATGACCAGCAGCGCCAACCGCAGGTAGTCGGGCGACGCCGTGTCCACGTTCAGGGGAAGGGCGGACAGGTCGAGTTTGGCTGGCGCGACATGCTGGAGCGCGGCCAGGGCCTGCAACTGCGGGTGGATGTCGAACGGCGCGAGTATCTTCCCGGGATCGCCCTTCCGCACCAGCTTGTGGACGGCGGCGACGCCTGCGGCCGCCGTCTGAGTCTCGCCGGGCGGCATGCGGCTCAACACGTGCTGGATGGGGTCGACGCATTCGTCTTCGTTACCGATGCGGGCGAACGTGTTGAGGGTCCAGCGGCGAACCTTCTCGTCGTCGACGCTCATAAAAGCCAAGCCGATCAGCGACATCAGCATCGGCCTGAGCCCGACGGGTCTCAGGTGGGCGCCGCGGCGGTAGAGCTTGCAGAGTTGTTGGAGGGCGTTCTTTATTCGGACCGGATCACAGCTCTCGACTTGGTCCTTCAGGTAGGCTGCAGTCGCGTCGTCGATAAGGCGTCGTGGGTTGGCCAAACTGTTGACTCTGCTCGACGGTACCGCCGGACTGGTACGATAGCACGATTCTCGACCAGGGGTCGAAATCCTCGATGTTGTTCATGTGCTTGCAGTCGATCCACCGCAGGTCGTTGAGTGCAAGCCGCCGCTTCACCGGCTCGAACCATCGGGGGCACTCGAACAGCACCACAGCAAGGATGTCATCCGAACCGTTCGGATTGTGCGACCACAGGAACCGGGTGAGGTTTGCTTTGATGGGCTCCTCGGACAGCGAGGCCGGGAGATCCGGAACATCGAGGTCCACCTTGGCGGCCCGGACGCCGGCATCGATGATCCCGAAAGTCTTGTAGTTGAAGAGGGTGCACTCGTCGGCGTGCACGAACGTCGAGAATCCTATTGACCGCTTGCTCATGAAGCTGTCTCGGTCCTCGCGGTACCGCCCGACGCGGTAGGACAGCATCTTGCTGTCGCGTTGGACGCAGACGAACGAGCGGAAGAACACGGAATCGGGGTTCTTCAGGCGCGGGTCATCGTACCTGAACTTGTCCGTCTTGAGCAGGCGGAAGACGGTCTTCGGATCGATGGCGCTTTCGGAGTGGGCGACGTGCTCTAGCGCCTTCCGTTCGAGCGCCAGGACCGGACCACGGACCAGCTCCCGGAAACGGCGACGCGTCGGGACGGGGCGTCGATGCTCCTCAGAGATGCTCTCGTCGGCCAAGAACTCGCGCAGGAAGAAGCGGCCCGGCGCCGTCCTGAAGAACGCGCTCCGTTCCTTCTGGAGGACGATGTCTTCGCTGATCCGGGCCTGGAGCGTCTTGTGCTGCGTCCGGCCGTAGAGGTAGGTGGGAACGCGGCCGTGCTTATAGGCCGCCGCGAGGATGGCCTTCGGACTCAGGGGCCTGCGCTCGGAGCGCAGAATGCTCGCCGCGATGTCCAGGTAGGCGTCCAAACAATCGCCCTTCCCGCGTTGCTGACAGCACCGTATCCCACGATGCACCGTGCCGCAAATTTATCTTGGGCGACGAATGTTCAAGAACCGCTAAGACGCCGCAGCGCCGAGACCGTCACCCTCCAACGGAGAGCGAGGCCACCTTAAGGGGGCTGAAGGCCCATCTGTGTAAAAACGCACGCTAAGGAAGCCCGTTTTGGGGATTCTGGGGCTGATTTTGCTCATTTGGGCCTGTCGGGACCACGTCGAAGCCGTTTGCTGCGTGCAATATTGACGTGCAATGGGAATTGGACGCTATATTGCGGCTTAGAGCGGCGTATTGCACGCAATAAAGGGGGTACCTAACGTGGGAGGTGACTTTGCGTGCAATACATACAGCGGCCGAAAATGGCCCCGGTGACCCGGAATGGATGGCGGCCTTCCTACTCCGTCTGGAGCGGGACGATCTCGCGCCGGCGACCGTGCGCGGTTATCGCTACGATCTTCGCCATTTCCTCGTCTGGCGCCGTACGGTCCAGGACGGGATCTTCGCCATCCACGATCTCGCTGAGCATGACCTGATCGCCTATCGGCAACACATGGTCGCCGCCGGTCGCCGGCCGACCTTCCCGCCGACGCTAACCTCATACGCAACATTGCGTGCAATACGCTACCGTGCGCTTTTACACGGATGGGCCTTCCGCCCCTATTAGGGTGAGCCTCGTCTCAGGCGCCTTTTTCCAATATTCTCCCGAGGAATATACGCCAGTGCCTTCGTAGACCGGCGGGCCCCAGTGGAACGTCCCCTCTGGCGCGGAGAGAATTTTGATCCCTCCGGGATCTTCACTGAGCCGGAAGAAACCGTTCCTTTTCAGCGCGCAGACCGCCAACATGGGGGTTTCAAACCGAAGCTCGTCGAACACGTTCCCATGGTCGTTGACGAAAATCACTAGGCCATGTGGACGGATTTGACCAATATGATTGCGAGGACGAAGGCCAGTAAGGAGGCGAAATTCATAGTCGTTTTCTCGCATCGGAGCGCAATCCGTTTGAAGCGCTTGATTTTGCCGACTGTGATTTCGATGCGCGACCGGCCGGCGTAAAGGATTTTCGGAAAAAACTTGGGTTGGGCTTTGGTATTGGAACGATAGGGGATGGCCGGGCATACGCCACGCTCACGCGCCGCTTTGCGATTGGCCTGCGAGTCGTACCCCTTGTCGGCGAGCGCTGCGCGCGGATAGACGTCGGGTCCGATATCCAGCAAGGTCGGGAATTGCGGGCTGTCGCTGGCCTCGCCGCCCGTCAACAAGAAAGCGAGGGGTAGGCCCCCGAAGTCCGTTTTCAGATGGATTTTCGTAGAAAAGCCACCGCGCGACCTCCCGAGGGACTCATTCTGTTGCCCCCTTTTGCGCCGGCGGCCGATACGTGCGCGCGCACCACGGTCGAGTCGAACATCTGGACGAGATGCGCGGTTTCGCTAAGGCTGGCGAGGGTTTCGAAGAAAAGCTCGAACACGCCGGAATGGCTCAATCGCCAAAATCGCTTCCAAACGCTGTTCCAGTTTCCGAACTCCGCCGGAAGCGCGCGCCAAGTGACATTGTGAACCGTGAAATAGAACAGCGCCTCCAAAAAGCGGCGGTTGTCCTTCGCCTTATCCCCGCGCCGAGGCAGCGACGCCTCGAAAACGCGCAAAATGATCGTCCAGTTCTCTTCGGTCAGCTTCGTAAGCATCGTCGGTTCTCCGCGTACCGACCGCCCATGAGTCACAGAGTTCTGGTTTTGGGAATCCTGCCATCGTTCAAAAAATCGAGACTTGGCCCGTTCCGTCCACATGGCCTAGAGCGCCGCCATCGGAGTCCTCGTCGACCAATGCCCATTGCGGAAGCATATCGAGCACCTTAACCCAGTAATCCCTACTTCGAATTTCAATCGTTTCATTCATGAAAGTCGCCTGCCAGAATGCTAAATTCCGTACTTCTCATTTGCTGGATATTTCGGTGTGGCTGTCACGAACCACCCCAGTTGGTCACCAGCAACTTCTCGACCTCCAGCTTCGTGACCTCATGCCGCTCCAGCAGCTTTTCGAGCGCGGGCTTTTCGACGAGGGCGACTTCGTTGTGGCGAGCCATCTGGTGGGCGGTCGCGTTGAAGAACTGGTTGGTCACGCAGACCTTCGCAAAGACGACGTCGGGATGCCGCTTGGCGTAGAGCCCATATCCGCCGGCGACGTCCTTGACGCCGTCCCAACCGAGCTTCGCGTCATCGGTGGACGACGATTTGCACTGGATGAGGTCGCCGGAGCGTCCCTTGAGCGCAACGACGTCGACGCCGCCGTCCTGGGGCGGCGTGACGTACGCCTGCCGGTATCCGCGCTTCTGCCATAGTGCAGCAACGAACCCCTCGAAGTACCTCGCCTCCATGCGCGCGAGGTCGTCCACGGTGATCTTCGGCGAAAAGCCCGCGCGCTGGCCAGGCGGAACCATATCGACGATGTCGAATTCGGACGGTCCGACGTCGGGCGAGCCGTTCAGCATGTCTTCGGCGAGCCCGCGCTTGATGGTCAACATCTTGTCGAGCTTGACGTCGAAGGTCGAGAAGTCGTCCGCCGTGACTATCGGACAGTAGACGGAAACCTCGCGCTCCTGGCCGATGCGGTAGGCGCGATCGGTCGCCTGGTCCTCCTTGGCCGGATTCCAGTGGCGGGTGAAATGGACGACGTGGTTGGCGGCCTGGATGTTGACTCCGAAGCCGACCGCGACCGGCGACAGGATGATGACGCCGAAGCCAGCCTTCGTTTGGAAAGTGTCGATCCGTTTCTGGCGGCTGTCGGAGCGCTTCGACGACGCGGAGGTGTCGCCGTTGATGATATCCGGCGCGAAGCCGAACACGGCGCCGATATAGTGGCGCAGCATCCTCTGCATGTCGCGGAATTCGCAAAAGACGATGACCTTTTCGCCGACTTTCGGGTCCCCCGCGCCGCGGTCCTTGATTTCCCGCAGCTTGTCGATGAGCCAGCCCAGCTTCGGGGACTTCTCGCGCGCGGTCTCCAACGGCTCCGGACGGAAGGCGCCGAGCCCGTACTCGCGAGGGTCCGTGCAGACCTGCCGGAGGTAATGCAGGAGGCCGAGATGGTTCTTGAAGGGCGAGTTCTCGGTCTCGCGCTTCTTGAACTTTTCGATCGCCGCCGCGTAGAGATTGCGCTGGTAGTTGGACAGCTTGAGGTGCACGGGCGGCGCCAGCTTCGCCGGAAGGTCCTTCGCGACGTCCTTCTTGACCCTGCGCAGTATCTGCGGCGCGATGAGCCTACGAAGCTCCTCGACGCGCGCCTTCTCCTCGTCCGTCTCCGCCTCGATCGGGCGCCGGTAACGCGCGCCGAAATCATTGAGGGCGCCGAGCAGGCCGGGCTGCACGTAATCGAAGAGGCACCAAAGATCGGTCAACGTGTTTTCGACCGGCGTTCCGGTGCACGCGACGCGGAACGCGACGTTCATCTTCTTCGCGGCTTTGGTCGTCATGGCGTTGGGGTTCTTGATGCGCTGGGCCTCGTCGCAAATCATGATCGACCACTTCTCGGCGCCGAACGAGAATTCCAAATCGCGAAGCGTTTCGTATGTGGTCAGAACGACGTTCGCGTCGCCGCGCCAATTCGGCGTGAGGAAGCGGACGAGCCCTTCCTTGCGCAATTGCTCGTCGACGTTCTCCCGCGCCACCCTATGGGCGGCGAGCGCGTCGCCGTAGGCGACCAGAAGCCGGAGATTCCCGTCGACCAGGAACTTCTTCGCCTCCTGCTCCCAGTTCTCCAGCAGGGACACGGGCGCGACGACGAGCACGGGTTTCATGCCCGGATCGCTCCGGAAGGCCGTCGCGATCAGCGTCAGCAGTTGCAGGGTCTTGCCGAGCCCCATGTCGTCGGCGAGCACGACGCCCCGGCAGTAAGCCGGAGCGTTCCGCAGCCTGTGCTGGAGCCAGCCGACGCCCTCCACCTGATGCTCCTTGAGGCCGACGCCCGGCTTGAGGATGCCGTCCGGTAGATTCAAGGACTGATCGCCGCCGGCGAGGATGTCGCGACGGGTCTCGTTGTAGTCGACCGCCTGGATGTTCGCGCGGATGACGAGGTGCGGCTTCTTGGCGGGCTCGACTTCCGGCGCGGTCTCGGGGCCGGGCTCCGGCGTCGCCTTCGGCTTCGCGGGGTCGAAGGTCCCCGCCTTCACGTCCTTTTCGACCTCGCCGATGGTCTTGAGGATCGCCTTGGCTTCCGTGAGCGGCATCGGCTTCGACAGGCCCGGGACGTCAATCGCATCGAGCCCCTTGGCCTCCGCCTCCGCGATCTTGCCTTCCATGCTTTTCTTCAGTTCCGGCGTGATCGGAACGGCGACGGGCTCCTTCTCGCCGTCCGGCGTGAAGGAGATCACCGGCAGGATGTTGTCCGGAAACCAGCCGTCGTCGTCGGATTTCTTGGCGATGTAGGGCGAATAGAACGGCTTCTCCTCGCCGATCCCCTCGATGCGCTCGGCGTAGGCGGCGAGGTCGTAGATCGACGCGTAGCTGACGAGGACCTGCGGCTTGGCGCGCGCCGCGAGCGCCTCCCTGAGCGCGGCGAGTTCCGCCTCGGTCTCGCCCATGATCTCGAAGTCGTAGCCCTCCCAGCCGCAAAGTTGCAGCTTGCGCGCTATGGACTTCTCGACGGCCTCTACGAACCCTTGCAGTTCATCGTCGTTGACGAACGGACGCACTTCCGTGTCGACGGACCCGTCCGCGCGCGGGATTTCGATGCGCAGCGCGACCGCCGCCGGATATCCGAACGGGTCCCGGTCGACGCGGGCGAAGAAGCGTTCGAACAGCAGGTCCGCCACCTCGCGGGCGCGCATGAACTGCGCCTCGTCGATCGTCGCCGATGCGGCCTCGCCCAGGGCGGCGAACGGGTTGACCAGGAACGCCTCCGCGCGCGTCCCCGCGACTCTGCGCCCCGGCAATCGCTTGATGTTTTCGAGGACAGTGCGGACATTCGGCGCGATCTCGACGGAGACGATGCCTTCGGGAGTCGGCAAGTTGTAGCGGTCAGGAACAGACGTTCGCGTGTCGAACGCTTCGAGCCAACGGTCCGGCGCGCCCTCGAAGGTCGGGACGATCTCGACGACCTTCGTGCCGCTCGTTTGGTCCTTGCGCAGGCCGACCTGGAGCTTTTCGGGGGTCAGGACGACGGTCTGAAAGAGGAAGTCGTCGAGACGCGCATCCGCGGCGATCGCGGCCCTCCTGATCCTTCCCCACGCGCGGCGGTTTTCGCTCTCCGTCCGCTCCCCATCGGGCCTGACGTCGAATCTTGCGACTTGATCGATCAGTTCCCAGGTTTTCCTGGGCATGAGACGCACGGAGGCGCCGTCGACGATCGCCGCGCCGACGATGTCGAAGGCCAGTGTCCTCTGTGTTCGCGCATCCCTCCAGTCGCCGAGCCGAATGGAGAAATCGGCGTCGCGCAGCGATCGATCGCTTTGCAGCGCGGGAATGTCGGACGCTTCGTTCGGGAGCTTCAGGATCGCGCGGGTCTGGCGCGACGCCTTGTCCCCCAGCAATTCATAGACGTCGCTCCAGGGAAGGAGCCGCGCCCGCCCCACCGTCGCCAGGCGCCCATCGTCGTCCATCTGGACGAGAAGTCCGTCCACTTCGGGTCCGTCAAGCAATTCGGGTTGGATCGCGCTGGCGGGCAATGCGACCTTTTCGTCCGCTATCGCGACGCCCGCCGGACAGAATGCCCGCCAGGAGCCGCGAGGCTCGACGGTCTTCACTTGGTTACGCTTGAAGACGTCAAACATTGCTGGCCTCCGCAGATAGCCACCATCCGCGCATTACCCTGAATCGAAACCCCCAAGCCGAAAGTTGCTGCGCAATTTCGTCGCCCTGTCGTTCTGTCAGGACCCAGAGGTTGCCGCCCTTTTTCTCCCTGAGGTCCTCGGTTTCCAACCGGTGCGATTTGCAGAAAATATCGAAGTCCCGCATGTTGAATCCGGCGTCGGGTGTTGGCGAAGCCGCGGACGAAGGCTCGGGATGCACCTTTGGCGCGGAATCGACAATTTTCTGGGCCGACGGCGCAAACCATGGTGGCTGTGGCACGACGGGCACAAATGCCGGACGGGGACCGGCATGAGCCATCGCGCTGGCGCGCAACACGTTCGATCGGTTTTCGGGCTCTGGCTTTACCCCTACGACTTTGGCGAGTACCGCCCGGAATTTTTCTTCCCAAGGCCCCGAATGCGATAGCCTCTCGATATGGCTTCCGTGCTTCAGAGCCATGAAATTCCCAGCGACATGGCCGGCCAATTCGAACGGAAGACCCTCGCGTTTGAAGATGAAGCAGGCGTTATTCGTCTCGCCAAACTCGACGATGACGTGCTTTCCTATGCACATGATGAAGGCGTTGTTCTCATCGGTGCTATGCGTCAGGGTCAGACGCAGCCCTTCCATCTGCCTGCGGACGTCGCGGTAGTCGGGGCCGGGATGCTTGCGCGCCGATTCCCCGAGCGCGAAATACATCGCGTGGATGTCGCGGCTAAAGGTCTGCCAGAAGTTGAGACGGCGCATATCGTTCACGCCGTCCTTGGCCAGCAGCCCAAAGAACTTTTGCATGAGCGCAAGCTTCAGCCATTCGGCGACCATCGTGCGCGCGCCCTCGTCGACCGCGCTCCAGGCCGCCTCGTTCATCGAAAGCCAGGGATTTCCCCAAGTCTCGACCGCGAAGTCCCGCAGGCGTTCGTGCAGCGTTGGACTCGCGCATTGTCTGTATCGGTTGAGCACGCGGGCGAGCCCGAAGGTCTTCGCCGAAGGGTTTTGCGTCAGGAGGTCGAGCAGACGTGGAATCGCCGCACGAAAGTCGTCGTCTCCGAACGCGGTAGCGACGCCGATCTGTCCGACGATGACGCGCCAGACCAGCCAGGACGCCTCGGTGACCGGCAACTCCGCGCGCACGCGCTCGAATCGCTCTACCCGTCCCCGAAACAATTCCGCGCCGTAAAATGCGCCCGGGTCGTCGCCGAGGAGTTCCGGGTTGGCATGGAGCGTCGCCACCCATTGCGGCTGAAAGCCGGGCGTCGTGATGGAAGTCGAGCGATCGCCGAGATAGTGCCGGAGACGTCCCCAATTTTCCCGAGCGCCAGAAGTCGCGCCGTTCTCGACGTCGTATTGGAAATACGCGTGAAGGAGACCCCGATAGCAAAGGCGAAGCGCCCGCGGGCTGTCGCGCCAGTCGTCCACCCGGTTGAGGAATTTGGGAAACAGTTCCTCATCGCCGATCAGGCCGTGCCGCCAGCCTTCGAAGGGCTCCGTGCAACCGAAACTGGCCAGGGTCGCGTGCTTCACCGTGGGAAGGTCGCCGACGCGCACGAAGTCCCTCAGCGCCTCGCGCGACGCGTCCTGCGGAGGTTTGGCTACGCCGTGGCCGCCGAGCCAGTCGCGCAGATTCTTCGTTTGCTTCTGTAACGCCGCCAATTCGTTGACGAAACTCGGCGGACTGATCTCCATCGCGAGTTCGAGCGTGGCGCGAAACGCGTCGAGAGGAGAAGCCGTCATTCCGGAAGCTGGCATTTGCCGAGCCTCTCATGCAGGACCGCTACGGCTTCGGGCCGCGTCTCGCCGACCCCCAGGAATTCCAACCTGAACTCGACGCGGCGGCTGACATCGTAGGATTTCGACGCCTCGTCGAACTTCGCGGCGTTGAATGAGTAGCCGCCGACGAGGAAAAGATTTCTGATCTGATCCTTCTGGTCAGTAGCCAGCGGCGGCTCACCGGAGGGCGCCGGCGCCAACAGCACGCAAAGCACGCGCTCGCTGCGCTCCAGGCTCAGATGGAGGTTGTAGAGGTATTCGCCCTCGGGACTCGCGAACCCTTCGACGACGACCTGCTTGAGCCATTTGCGTCCCAATCCGTCGTTCGCGATCGCGAGGACTTCGGGCACGAACTCCCGCAGGAGCCGCGCCTGGTCCGCCGTCAAGCCGAAGCTGCGCATGTCGAATCGCGCCCGGTCGCCGAAATCCACGGTATGCCGGTCCTCGTCGACCTTGACGCCCTGGTGCAGCGCGGCCGCCGACGCGACGGCGTGGAGAAGCTGCTTAATCTCCTGCTCTCGCTGCCGGGCCGCCGCCTCCGCGTCCAATTCCTCCTGCGTTTTTCGGAGTTTCTCCAATTGTTCGTTCGCGGTCTTGAGGTCTTCTTCGTACTTCTTACGCGCCTCCTGTTCCGCGATGAGGCGTTGCCGTTCGTCCTCCAGGCTCCTGTTCGTGGAGTCGAGCTTGACCATCGTATCGCTGAGTTGCTTGTTGCGCTCCTCCAACTCGCGCTTCTGCCGTTCCACGTCCCTCACGTTGTAGGTGACGGTCATCATCGCGACGGACATCGCAACGAGGAACAGGACCATCAGCGCCGTCATCAAGTCGGCGTACGAAATCCAGAACGGCTTCTCGGGCTCGCTTCGACTGCCCCGCCTCGCGACCGGCGCCCGGGAGATCATTCGGCGGCCCTCTTGACGCCTACGGGCTGCACGGTGACGGCCAGTTCCTGGATCGCGCCCTGGAGCAGCCCGATCGCCTCCGAGAGGTGGGCATAGAAGGCCTTGTACTGGTCGCCCATCGTGCTCGCCAAGGAAGCCGCGTATTTCTCATGCGTGGCGCCGAGTATCTTCGTGACCTCGGCGAGGTATTCCTCGGCCTGCCGATGCGCCTGCCCGAGTCCTCGCGAGGCCGCTTCGATGCGCGTCAGCGCGTCCGTCGTCATCCCCGCCTCACGCTTCGCGTTCTCGACGATGCCGTGCATCTCCCCGAGCATGGTCTTCAAGACGTCGCGCGCGGCCCCGTGATCCGCGACGACGCCGCCCAGGGCCTGGGAAGCGCTCTCGATCGCGCCGGCGGACTGGCGCAGACCGTGCGCGAGCGCCTCGGACTCACGGAAGACGCCGGCGACCGAGCTTCCCGCGTTCGCGAACTCCGTCGATGCCGAGAACAGCCTCTCGGAGCCGGAATTCATCTTGTCGACCGCGGACGTGGTCACGCCGCGCATGGCGTCCACGGCGGCGGACATGCCCGCGACGGCGCCCTTCGCCTCATTCAGGACGCGTTCGGCGACGCCGGACAAGTTCGCGATCGCCGCGGACATCGCCTGCGCGGATTCCCGGTCGCGCGAGCCCTGGGACTCGGTCATGCGATCGAAATGGCTCCGGAACGACGTCAGCATCTCGTCGACCCTGGCGCCGAGCGCCTTCAGTGTTTCCGCCGTCTGCGCCGCGAGCTTGTCGTCGCGCGCCGCAGCGGCGGCGGAGGAACGTTCGCCGCCTTCTCGCATTGCGGCCAGTTGCGCCTCAACGGCCGCGGCAAGGCGGGCCGAGTTTTCGTTCACGCCCTCGGCCGCGCGGCGTTCGCGCTCCTCCTGGGCGCGCGCGGCGTCGTCGGCCCGCGCCCCCACCGCACCGAGGATTTGCTCCACCTTCCCGCCGATTCCGGCCAAGAGTTCGGCGGTCCCGCGCGCCTGAGTGGCCTCGCGTTCGGCGCCCGCCGCGCCGGCCCGTTCGCCGTGCTCGCGCATCACCGCCAGTTGCGCCTCGACGGCGGACGCTAGGCGCGTCATCGCCTCCTCCGTGGCCGCCGCGGCTCTGCGGTCTCGCTCCGCGCCCGAAGCCGCGCCTTCCTCAGCTTGGCGGCGCATCGCGTCGAGCATCTGCCCGACGTTCGAGCCGAGGGTGCGCAGCAACTCCTCCGTCCTGGCTGCGGTTTCGCCGTCGCGTCGCGCTTGCACCTCCCCCGATCGCTCGCCCTGTTCCTTCAGTGCCGCCAACTGGGCCTCCACGGCCACGCCTATGCGCGACAGCGTCTCCTGCAATTTCCTGGCGGTTTCGGCCTGGGATTGATCGACGGCCTCGCGCATCCGGTCCACGAAGGCGGCCATCGTTTCGTTCGCGGCCTTCTGGTGCGACTCCATGTCGCCGATCGCGGAAATCAGCCGTTGGTTCATGGCGTCGGCGGATTTGGTCCCCGCCTGTTCGACCGACGAGACCAGTTCGTTCAATTTCGCGACCGCAGATGTCAAGGAATCGATGGTTTGTTTTTGCAGCTTGTTGATGCCGCCGATCTGGCCGCCGAACAGGTCCTCCATTTTTTGGCTGAAGCCGGCGAGGACATCCGTCAGCAATCGCGTCACCGCGTCGCCGTTGTTATTGGTGTTTTGGCTGGCGGTTTGGGCCAGTTTGTCCAACGGACCCGCCAAGGCGCCCGCCACGCCGCGCGTGAGGTCTTCGCCCAACTGCCGCATGCCCGCGCTCTGCACCTCCATCTGCCGCTCGGCCAACGTCGTCAGGATGCGTTCCAAATCGCCGACCAACGCGTCCTTGAGAATTCGCGACTGCGCCGCCGAATCCTCGGATGCGCGGGTTAGCCGCCCGAGGTATTCCTCGCCAACGCCCGACGAGAAGAAGCCGTCAAGGATCGTGTTGGTATCGTCGACTTGTTTGTAAAGCTTGGTGACGAACGTCCGCTCGATGAGAGTGACCACCATCGCCAGGAAGATCGCGGTCGCGGACACGTAAAACGCTTCGCTGACGTTGCCCATCAGGCTTGAAAGACTCGCGTGGACGGCGTCCGTGTCGCCGCCGGCGTCGAAATGCTGAAGTCCGCTTATAAGTCCTTTGAACGTCCCGAGGATTCCGATGCCGGTGAAAATGCCCGGCAGGTGCTTGAAGAATTCGGTCGATGTCCGAGCGTCCACGATCGTCTCGACCGTGAATATCGACGAAGCCGGAACCGTCGAGCGCAGCCTTATCGGCTTTCCGCCGCCCTGCTCTTGCTCAACATGCAAGGTTTCGGCGTATTTCGTCCAGAGATGAGAAAGCGTCGGATCGACACTAAAAACGGGCTCCAACGATTTTTTCGTGTAGCTCATGGGTTTCCGCAAACCCGTCACGATCTCGTCCAAACGCTTGGACAAGCTCCAAGCCGGCCAAACGAATTTCCACCCGAAGGCCAAGAAAAAAACCGCCAATACGGCGAATATCACGACCGTAAACGGCGACGAGATCGCGTATTCGAGCATGCCCTTCATCGCTCTCCCGCCCTCTTCATTTGGCCGGCCTTACCGGCACCGACTTTCCTGCGTTTGAGCCAATCGCGGGAGGCTTCTTCGACGATTTCGTACACGTTGCGCTCCTCGTCGAGCGCGACTTTCTTCAGGTCCTTTATCAAGTCGCCGTCGAGGTAGACGAGCAGCGTGCGCCGCCCGTCCGGGCGCGGGCGCGGCGACTTGGATGCGGACGCCTTGGCGTCGCCGGATTTCGTCGTTGCACGCATCGGTATCCAGATATCCAGCGATCCGGGATTCGGGAAATCACGTTCGCATGGGTCAAACAGCCCGGCAAGCGCGAACCCCTCCCCCGTTAACCATCCCGCTCCGATCCACGTCATTTTTGGAGAGCATGACAAAGTGTGGGGCGCCCGCTTCCGCCCGCACTTTTTTCTATGCCATCAGTAAAAATAACGGTTTGAAACCGCACCCGCCCCACACTTTGTCATGCTCTCCCTGTTGCATACGGGCGGGTTCGTCCTGCTCGCCTATGATGTGGCGCCGCCCCCGGCGACTTGGCAGGATCGATCATGAGCCGACTTGCGATTGTCCAGCCGCCGCCCGGCGCAAATGAGTGCGCTTATGGCGACAAGAGCTATACGCGCGAACCCGATGGAACGATCGTAGTCCCGGTCGAGGCTCTGCCGGGGCTGTTGACCGTTTCCGGCTTCACGTTGATCGCTCTTGAAGATGTGCCGCCCCCGGCGCCGGCTTTGGAGCAGTGAAACGAGGGCCGGCGCGGAACTTCGAAGCCGCGCAGGCCCCCAGCGAGCCTTCCCTTAACAGGGCTCAAATGTTAGCCGTTTATAATCAATGACTTAATTGGCGAAACGGTAACCGGGGCAAATTCCCGGGCGACGTCGATAAGAAAGATGGGTTGCGGGGGGAGTCAAAGGTAAAAAAGTATGATTCTTACGGGGTCGATGGACCCCGACGCAACTGATTCGATCGAGAACCTGCCTGCGTCGGACTTGATCCGCCTCGTGCGCGACCTCGTTGGCGTGGTTGGCGTGCTTCGCGCTGAGAACGAGACGCTGAAAGTGGCGTTGGGCAAGCTTCGCGCCGAGCATCAGATCGTCAAGGACGAACTCGCACGGCTGAAGAATTTGCCGCCGCGCCCGCCGATCAAAGCCTCCGGGATGGACAAGGCGACGCAACGCGGCGGCGGGCCTGGGACCGACGGCAAGAAGGGCCCTCGCTCGACGCGTCGGCGCGGGAGCCAGTTGGACAAGTTGACGATAGGCCAGACGATCGTCGTCAAGGCGAAGGCGCCGGACGGCTCGCGCCACAAGGGTTACGAGGACATCGTCGTTCAGGACTTGAGCCTGAGCCCGACGGCGACGCTGTATCGTCGCGAGCGGTGGGAGACGCCGGACGGCGCGGCGATTGTCGCTGACTTGGCTCCCGGGATCGTGGGAGGCTATGGCCCGAATTTGCATCGGTTGATCTTGATGCTCAACACTCAAGGACAAATGACCTGCGAGCGCATTCTGGCCTTGCTCAACGACATGGGAGTGGTGATTTCGAAACGGCAGGTGGTTCGCCTGTTGACGACCAAGCTGGAGATATTCCGCGACGAGGACGAAGCCGTGCTGAAGGCCGGCCTCGTGGGCGATTATGTCATGGTCGACGACACGGGGGCCCGACACGCCGGCAAGAACGGCTACGCCACGCAGATCGGCTCGGACCGCTTTTGTGTGTTTCGCAGCGGTCCGGGCAAGTCGCGGCTGGCGTTCCTGTCGCGACTGAGCGGGGGCGCCTCGCTCCACGTGATCAATCACGCCGCGCTCGAATACATGGAAGAACGAGCGCTGCCGCGGATCGTGATCGACAAATTCCGCGTCTTGAAGGATCGCATCTTCGCCTCCCGTGAGGAATGGGAGAGTTGCCTGAATGGGCTCGGTCTCGGCGAGATGAAAGTCACTCCCGATCCGATCCTGATCGCCACCGAAGCCGCGCTTTGGGGCGCGATCCGCCATCAGGGTTTTCTGTCAAACACGGTCATTGTCTCCGACGACGCTGGCCAATTCAGGGTCGGCTTGCACGCCCTGTGCTGGGTTCACGCCGAGCGCCTCGTCCACAAGCTGGTTCCCGCCAACGACAAACAGCGCAACGCCATCGACATCGCCAAACGCATGATCTGGTGGCTCTATGGCGGCTTGAAGGAATACAAGCTCGCGCCGAACATCGACCAAGCCGAAATCCTGCGCTCCCGCTTCGATCGCATCTTCAAGCGCGCCAGGAC
>Ga0302319_10008935_pt1 | contig 19391 bp, 16 predicted proteins | sample Bog_T0_2_FD_203319 | JGI IMG/M metagenome (GOLD analysis project Ga0302319, IMG submission 203319) | Peat permafrost microbial communities from Stordalen Mire near Abisko, Sweden - Bog_T0_2 | ecosystem: Environmental > Terrestrial > Soil > Wetlands > Peat | place: Sweden: Abisko, Stordalen Mire... | reverse complement strand
GGCGCAGCGAACGCGCCAGCACGTTCGGCCGGTAGTTGAAGAGCTTGGCGGCGGCGAAGATGCGCTCCTGGGTGGCCTTGGGGATGGACTTGGCGGCGGGCGCGCCATTGAGAACACGCGAGATAGCAGCCGGGGACAGGCCCAGGTGGTCGGCGATCATCTGCAGGCTGGCAGGGCGCCGCGCACCCGGCTTTTGTGGAGAACTCACCCGGGAATTGTCCCACACGCAACCCCCAACAGGCATCTAACGCAGTGCGAACCGGGCCCAGGCAATCGAGGACTTGACAGTGCACAGTGCAATTGCGTACAACCGCATGGGCTCAGGCAAAGGTTTGCCTAATGCGCTGAACAGATTCGAAACCACGATCTAGCTGGAAGTTGGAAGTATTACGGAGGCAACATGAACACCTTTACCCTTGGAAGTGCAGACCAGGAGAACCGCGTAGCGGCCATCTGGCGGCTCTTTACGAAGATCACCCTGTTGGCAATCGCAGCATTTGTGCTTGCTGCCCCAGCCGTGGCGCAGTTCCGGACCTCGGTCCAGGGCGTGGTCACCGATCCCGATGGCGCAGTCATTCCGGGCGCGACTCTCACGCTGAAGAACAATGCCACCAATGAGACCGTTGTTCGCACCAGCGACTCTGCGGGCGTCTTCAACTTCAACGCCCTGCCCTCGGCGGTCTTTACCTTGACCGCGACCAAGGCCGGCTTCCAGAAGGCGACCCTCGATAACCTCCAGTTCATTCCCGAGCAGCCGAACTCGCTCGACGTCAAGATGTCTCTCGGTAATGTGAGCGAGACGGTGACAGTCGACGCGAACGCCGAACCGGCGGTGGACACTGAGACCTCCAACATCGGCGCGACGGTAAACAGCAATCAGATCCAGCATCTGCCCTCTTTCAATCGCGACGTGTTTACGCTCACTCAGCTCGTACCGGGTGTGATTGACGATGGAGCGCAGGGCTCAGGCGGCGGCAACTACGGCCGGCCCGGCAACCAGGGCCCCGGCGGCTCAGGCGCGGGCGGTCAGTTCCCCACCGAGAACGGCCCGCAGGCCAACGCCAACGGCGGCCAGTATGAGACCAACGGCATCTCCATCGACGGCATCAGCACCGTGAGCGCCGTGTGGGGCGGAACGACCGTCATCACACCGAACGAAGACTCCATCGAAAACGTTCGTGTCGTCACCAATGACTACGACGCAGAGAATGGCCGCTTCAGCGGCGCGGAGACCCTCGTCACCACCAAGAGCGGAACCAACCAGTTTCACGGCAGCGCCTACTTCGGCCTGCACCGCCCGGCGTTGAACGCCTTCCAGCGCGCCATCTACAACAACGGAGTCAAGACCGGTACCCCGCAGAAGGACACCCAGCGCTTCAACCAGTATGGCGGCAGCCTCGGCGGCCCCATCTGGAAGGACAAGATCTTCGCCTTCTTCGCCTATGAATCTTCCCCCAACGGCTCGAACTCAACCGGTACCGGCTGGTATGAGACCGCGGCCTTCCGTGCCGCGGCCAACACCAACAGCATCGCGTCAAAGTTCCTCAGCTTCCCCGGCGCTGCCGTCAGCGGAACCATCGTCACGACCGGCGAAACCTGCGCTGTGGTCGGCCTGGTGGAAGGCACCAACTGCCGCACCATCGCGGGCCAGGGCCTGGACATTGGATCGCCGCTCACCACGGGACTCGGCAAGCAGGACACCACCGCGACCGGTACGGCCACCAATCCCGGAGTCGGCAACGGCCTGGACGGAGTCGCCGATGTAGCTTACTACTCGACCTCTGCCGCGACTACTTCGTACTACCGGCAGTACAACGGCCGCCTGGATGGAGACGTCACCAGCAAGGACCATCTCGCCTTCGCGATCTATTGGGTTCCGGATGGTGCAACGTTCCTGAACGGCCCCGCACGCCCTTACAACCAGTTCAATCACTCCCAGGTCAACGATGCATTTTCGGTGATCTACAACCACACCTTCTCGCCGACCTTCCTCAATGAGGCGCGCGCAAACGCCGCCGGCTGGCGCTGGAATGAGATCACGTCCAACCCGCAGGCGCCCGTCGGTCTGCCGCAGGACAACATCACCTTCTTCGCACCCAACGCCGGCGTGAGCAACTTCGGCTCCGCGCTCGGCAGCATCCTCAACCAGTGGACCTACGGCTACAAGGACGTGGCGACCAAGGTCCTCCGGCAGCACACGATCAAGTTTGGCGCAGACTTTACCAACCTGCACTACCTGGCTTATAACATCGGACGCCCCAGCTACAACTTCTACAACATCTGGGACTTCCTCAACGATGCGCCCTCGGTTGAGAACGGCGGCTTCAACCCTATCACCGGAAACGTAGCCACCAGCCGCTCCGACGATCGCGAGAACATCTTCGGCGCATTCGTTCAGGACGACTGGAAGTTCCGCCCGAACCTGACCCTGCACGCTGGCCTGCGCTACTCCTACTTTGGCCCGCTCTACAACAAACAGAACACCCTTCCTTCCGTGCAGTTCGGTACGGGCGCCGCCACCTATACCGGTCTGGCTGTCCACGTTGGAGGCAATCTCTGGAACGCGCAGAAGGGCAACTTCGGCCCGCAGGTCGGCTTCAACTGGAGCCCTGGTCTCTTCCACAACAACATGACGGTACGCGGCGGATTCGGCCTCAACTTCAACCAGTCTGAGATCGCCGTCACGTCCAGCACCTTCAACAATCCCCCTTCCACGAACTACGTGAACTTTGCCTTCCAGACACCGACCAACCCCGGAACGAACGGCGCCTTTATCCAGTACGGCATTTCGAGCAGCCCGACCTCCTTCACGGGCTATGCAGCGAATACGCATGCCATTACCTCCTACAACGCTGCCAACCTGCCGACCGCCGGCAATGCCAACATCACCATCATTGGCGACGGCCACGGCAACCTGCCCACTACCTACTCTGAGCACTACTCGCTCGATACGGAGTACCAGTTCGCCCACGACCTCGTGGCCTCACTGGGATATGAGGGCAGCCTGGGACGCAACATTACCAATCACCAGACGCCGAATGCGCCTGCGGTCGTTCAGGGCTTTACGCTGAACCCGCTGGTTACGGGCGGCGACTTCTGGACCAACATCGGCAGCTCGAACAACAACGCGCTGCTGGCCGAGCTGAAGCACCCGTTTGCGCACCACCTCGAGGCCGACGCGCAGTTTATGTGGGCCAAGAGCCTGGATACCGACGGCTCCGGCCCCTACTATGAAGACCCCTACTTCCCCGCGGGCGCTGGCAAATCGTACGGACGTTCCGACTACAACATCGGCAAGTCGCTGAAGATCTATGCTCTCTGGCAGCCTGTCATCTTCAAGAGCCAGGACAACTGGATGGAGAAGGTCGCCGGCGGATGGTCCATCAGCGGCATCTTCAATATCCACACCGGCCTGCCCTGGTCGCCGAACTTCGGCACCAGCCAGTCGCTCTACTGCAGCAACTGCGGTTACTACAATCTCCGCCCGGTGTACCTGGGCGGAGGTGGAACCGCACACAGCAACAGCGCGTTTGAGAATGCAGGTACCAACTTCCCCGGCATCACCACCGGCGCAACCTCAACCACGCAAACGGTCAACGGCTCGGCAAACACAGCGGTTGCCTACTCCAACAAGTACTTCAACGTGACGAACTTCGCCAATGCCATCACGGCGACGAACGGTACGGGCTTCCCTGCAGGCAACGTAGCTCTGCCCCCACCCCCGGGTGCGGATCGCAACTCCTTCACCGGTCCCGGCTACAGGGACATTGATGCCTCGCTCAGCAAGGCATTCGGTCTCCCGAACAACCGTGTCACCGGCGAGAATGCCAAGCTGGAGATTCGTGCTGACGCCTTCAACCTGTTCAACATGCTCAACCTGAATCCAGGCAGCGTCAACAACAACATCCAGTCAACGAAATTCGGGCAGGATGTCACTCCCCTTGGTTCACGCACCATCAGCTTCCAGGCGCGCTTCAGCTTCTAAACGCCTATAGCTTGGAATGAGAGAGGGTGCTCCTTCGGGCGCACCCTCTTTTCTCCACCTGAAACAATGCAAGCTTGACCCAGAAGAGCTGCCGACCGCAGGCTAGAGAAAGTCACCATGCGATTCATGAACCTCAAACCCCTTGCCCTCGGCATTGCATCCTTGCTTGTCGCTGGACTCCCGACGTCCCTGCTTGCGCAGACGGTCGAGAGAGTCCGCATCGACGCACAGGCCCCCACCACTCCCTTCCCCCACTTCTGGGAGCAGACGTTCGGCTCCGGCCGCGCGATCCTGTCGCTGCGCCAGAGCTATCGCGACGATCTGCGCACCGTGAAGCAGGCGACGGACTTCAAGTCAGTTCGCTTCCATGGCATCTTCAACGACGAGGTCGGCCTCTACGACCCCGATCGCCGCACCATCAACTTCGCGCAGACCGCGGGGCAGGCCGGCGCCGTCACTGACACCTCCATGTACAACTTCAGCTACGTGGACCAGATCTACGATGGGCTGCTGGCCGAGGGTGTGCGGCCCTACGTCGAGATGAGCTTTATGCCGAAGAAGATGGCCTCCGATCCGGCGGCGATCCACCCCTTCTGGTACCACCCCAACGTCTCGCCGCCCGCGGATTATGCGAAGTGGGACGCGATGATTCGTGCCTTCGGCGCGCACCTGATCGCACGCTACGGCATCGAGGAGGTCGCGACCTGGCGCTTCGAGGTGTGGAACGAGCCTAATATCGACTTCTGGGGCGGCAATCCGAAGCAGGATACTTACTTTGAGCTCTACGACCACACCGCGCGCGCGCTGAAGTCGGTTTCGCCGCGCCTGCAGGTCGGCGGGCCATCCACCGCGCAGGCAGCGTGGGTCGCGCCGTTCCTTGAGCATGTCCACGCAGACAACGTGCCCATCGACTTTGTCTCCACGCATGTCTATGCGAACGACACCGCCGACAACGTGATGCACACGAACGAGAACATTCCGCGCGACACCATGGTCTATCGCGCGGTGAAGATGGTGCACGATCAGATTGCGGCCTCGCCGTACCCAAAGATTCCGCTCATCTTCTCTGAGTACAACGCCAGCTACGCAAACGAGCCGGACGTCACGGACTCGCCCTACATGGGCCCCTGGCTGGCGAACAACATCCGGCTCTGCGACGGCCTCACGGAGAGCATGGCGTACTGGTCGTTCTCCGATGTCTTTGAGGAGCAGGGGGTGGTACGGACGCCGTTCTACGGAGGCTTCGGGTTGATGGCCGCGGACAACATCCCCAAGCCCACGCTGAATATCTTCCGCGCGCTGCATCAGCTTGGCGACCGGCGCATCGCAGTGGACTCGGATTCAGTGCTGGCGACTACCGGCGGCGGCAAGCTTGCCATCGCGCTGTGGGACTACGCTCCGCCCACCGGCACCGGCGCAACCTACACCATGCCCCACGGCCCGGCGGGGCCTCCGAAAACATTTGACATCGCCGTCACGCACGTCGCATCCAATGCGGCAGTAGAGGTGTGGCGCGTGGATGACGATCACGGCAATGTGCTGAAACGCTTCGACGCGATGGGACGCCCCAGCGGCGACCTGACGCTGCAGCAGATTGCCGAGCTGCGCGCTGCGGGGGCCATGGCTCCTGCTGAACATCTCCATCTCACCAACGGACACCTGCAACTGACGGTGCCCGCGCATGGCATCGCCGTCGTTCTTCTTGGGAGGTAGACGGTTGCTTCGGCGCGATTGCCTTCGCTTGCTGGCGGGTGCGGCCCTGATTCCGCCCATCCACGGTTGCCAGAACGCCTCCACTCCGATTGCACCGTCAACGCTCACCGACGATCAGTTTCTCGACCTGATGCAGCAGGCCGGCTGTCTCTACTTTACCGAGCAGGCGAGCCCGGTGAACGGACAGGTGCTGGACCGCGCGGCGGCCTTTCCAACCAACGGCCAGATTGATACACGAACGATGGCCAGCATCGCTGCCACGGGCTTTGGGCTGAGTGCGCTGTGCATCGCCGACCAACGCGGCTACCAGCCCCATGCGAACATCCTGGCGCAGGTGCGGCGCACCCTGGACTACCACTGCAATACGCTGCCCAACGTTCACGGCTTCTTTTACCACTTCAACGACGTGAACACCGGCCAGCGGTATCGCACGGTGGAGCTGTCTTCCATCGATACAGCGATTCTGCTCTGCGGCGTCCTTACGGCGCGCGCCTGGTTCCAACAGGACGCCGAGATCGTGCAACTCGCCACCACCATCTACGAACGCGTGGACTGGCCGTGGATGCTCAACGGCGGGCAAACCTTCTCCATGGGATGGACGCCGGAGAACGGCTTTATCGCCTCGCGCTGGGAGCACTACTGCGAGCTGATGATGCTCTACCTGCTCGCGCTGGGCTCGCCCACGCATCCCATCGACCCTGCCTGCTGGAGCGCCTGGTCGCGGCCGACCATCACGTACAACGGCCTCACTTACATCAGCGCCGCGGACCCGCTCTTCGTTCACCAGTACAGCCACGCATGGTTTGACTTCCGCAACAAGCAGGACCAGTTCGCCAATTACTTCACCAATTCGGTGACGGCGACCCAGGCGCATGAGGCGTTTTGCATTGGGCTGGGCGCACCCTACTCGCAGAGCTACTGGGGGATCAGCGCGTCGGACTCGCAGCATGGCTATACCGCATGGGGCGGACCGAACGCCACAGGCCAGAGCTTCGGTGGAGTCGACGGCTCCGTCGTTCCCAACGCTGCCGCCGGCTCACTTCCCTTCCTCTCCACCGATTGCCTGCGCACGCTTCGCGCACTCAAGGACAACTATGGTTCCCAGGCATGGGGGCGCTACGGCTTCTGCGATGCGTTTCATCCCGCCGCCAACTGGTATGACCCCGATGTGCTGGGCATCGACCTCGGCATCAGCGTGCTGATGGCTGAGAACCTCCGTACGGGCTTTGTGTGGAACACCTTTGCGCGCAATCCCGAGGTCGGGATCGCGATGCAGCGGGCCGGCTTCCACGCCGTCTAGATCGCAAGAGGTGGCGCTGGGGCATACCCGTTTGCGACAAACCATGCGCAGGCGGAACGCAATGCATCTTCCACGCTCTTCACTTGCAGCCCTAGCTCCCGCTCAGCCTTTGCGGAGCTGGCAAACATCATCTTCCTGCCCATGCGCACGGCCTCGACAGTCGCGCGGGGTTCCTTGCCGCGCAGCCTGCCGGTGATGTTCTCGTCGAAGAACGCAAACGCCATCGCGACCGCGTTTGGCACCTTCATCGTCGGAGAGGGCAAGCCGGTGATCGCCGCTAACCGGTCGAGGATCTGCTTGAGCGTGAGGTTCTCGCCACCGAGGATGTAGCGCTCGCCGGGTCTGCCACGCTCCAGCGCCACGAGGTGCATCCGCGCAATCTCTTCGACATCGACGAGGTTCAGACCTGTATCCACATATGCGGGAAAGTTCTTATTCAGAAAGTCGACGACGATGCGGCCGGTCGGTGTGGGCTTGGTATCGAGCGAGCCGATGGGTGTGGTCGGGTTGAGGATGATGACCGTCTGCCCCATATGCGACGCTTCTATCGCCACCTGCTCGGCCAGCCACTTCGATCGCTTGTAGTGGCCGATCATCGCGGCCTCGGTCACCGGTGTGTCTTCGTTGACTACGGCATCATCGTGGAAGCCCATCGTCGCAACGCTGCTGGTGTAGACCACCCGCGGTACTCCGGCCTCGCGAGCCAGCCGCAGCAGCGCACGCGTGCCCTCGACGTTGGCCTGGTACATCTCTGCGGGATGAGGCACCCACAGGCGATAGTCAGCGGCCACGTGAATCAGCGCGTCGCAGCCTTCGAGTGCAGAGGCAAAAGCCCCAGGCTCGCGCAGGTCGCCTGTGACGACCTCAGCATGGCGCGGCAGATGCTTGAGATTGGAGGTGGGCCGAGCCAGCACGCGCAGATCTGCACCCTGCTGCGCAGCGAGTTGCGCAACGTGCGAGCCGACGAACCCGGTGGCTCCGGTGACGAACAGGCGCATGGATGGCTTAGTCCAGCTTCTCCGGCTCAATCTGGATGCCGGTCTCGCCGGCTGCTTTCTTCTCCCAGTACTTCTTCACCCAGGCGTCGAAGCTCTTGCCCGCCGCGGTGTCGCGGCCGGAAAAGTTCAGCGCGGCGATGTCGGCGTAGCTGACCATTACGCGCTCGAACGCTTGTCCGGCTTTCGGCGCGGGCATGATGCGGACGACCGATGCCTCCAGCGTCGGCTCGCTGCGGCGGTCGTAGAGGTAGCCCTCCACCGTCGATCCGTTCTTCAGTGTGATCGTCACATCGCCACGATAGTCGAAGGCCTTCTCCAGCGCCTCGCGCACCTCCGCGTCTGTGGCCAGCGCCGGAACCCAGCCTTCGAGATTCTCGCGCTCGCGGCCTTCTGCGTGCTCAAGTTCGTCGGGAGCGGCCTGCTGCAGCTGCTCAATCTTCAGATGTTCCTGCTGCGCTGTGGACATGCTTAGTCTCCCGCCACGCTGGTCATGTTGGAGTTGACTGAGGTCGTGACGACGACAGCGGTCGGCTTGTCACCGATCTGTACCAGTGGGCCATGGCCCTCGGGCTGCCACTCGTTCAGCAGCTTCATCGCGTCGGGGTCCTTGTACTCGCTGCGGAAGATGGCCTTCGCCGTCTGCATCAAACCCTTGAGCGAGCCGAAGGTGTAGTTCACACCGCTGGCCTCATAGCCGGAGTGCACCATGCAGTTCGCGCAGCGCGGGTTGCCGGACTCTGTTCCGTAGTTCGACCACTCCACCGCATCCATCAGCTCCTGAAAGGTGTCAGCGTAGCCGTCCTGCAGCAGGTAGCAGGGTTTCTGCCAGCCGAAGATGGAATACGTCGGCATGCCCCACGGCGTGCAGGTCAGGTGCTGCTTGCCCATCAGGAATTCCATGAAGATGGGCGAGGCGTTGAACTTCCAGGTTGACTTGCGGTTCGAAAGCATGGCACGGAACATCTTGCGGCTCTTGGCGCGGCCCAGGAAGTGCTGCTGGTCGGGCGCCTTGTCATAGGTGTAGCCCGGCGAAACCATCATGCTCTCCACGCCGGCGTCCATCATCTGGTCGAAGTGGCGGCGCACCGAGTTCGGGTCGGCGCCATCGAAGAGCGTCGTGTTGGTGGTCACGCGGAAGCCCGCATCCACCGCGGCCTTGATGCCTTCCATCGCGATGTCGTAGCCACCCTCGCGGCAGACCGCAAAGTCGTGGTGCTCGCGCTCGCCGTCGACATGCACGGAGAAGCTCAGATATTTCGACGGCGTAAATAGGTGAAGCTTTTCTTTCAGCAGCAGCGCGTTGGTACACATGTAGACGTACTTCTTGCGCGCGACCAGACCCGCGACAATGGCAGGCATGTCCGCGTGCAGCAGCGGCTCGCCGCCGGGGATGGCAACCATCGGCGTGCCGCACTCCTCCACCGCGGCGAAGACCTGTTCCGGCGTGAGCTGCGCCTTCAGGATGTGCGCGGGGTACTGAATCTTGCCGCAGCCGGCACACGCCAGATTGCAGCGGAAGAGCGGCTCCAGCATCAGAACCAGCGGATATCGCTTGCGTCCGGAGAGCTTCTGTTTGATCACGTAGCTCGCGACAGTCCATGCTTGCGATACGGGTACGGCCATGCGGGAAAACTCCTTAAAAAACAAGAAAACGACAGTCGAATTTTAGAGACGCTCTTCGCGCTGCAACGCCTTGCGGTACGTGGTCAGAGCGAGCAGCGGGAAGTACTGCTTATAGAGGTGATAGCCAAGGTAGAAGACGCGTGGGAATCCGGTGCCGGTGTAGTAGCTCTCGCCGTTGCGCCCGGGCACCAGCTCACTCCAGCTACCGTCCTCGTGCTGGCGCTCGATCAGCCAGCGGATGCCCTTAGCGACGGAGTCCGAGCGGGTATCATTGGCGGCCAGCAGGCCCAGCAGCGCCCATGCCGTCTGCGAGGGTGTCGAGGGCCCAATGCCGCGCTGGTCAGGGTCGTCGTAGGTGCCGCAGGTCTCGCCCCAGCCGCCGTCGGGGTTCTGCACCATGCGGATCCACTCGGCTGCCTGCTGCACGGCGGGCTCCAAGTAGCTGTACTCCATCGCCTCCAGCCCGCGCAGCACCAGGAATGTGCCATACAGATAGTTCACGCCCCAGCGGCCGAACCAGCTGCCGTCCGGTTCCTGCTCGCGCAGGATGAACTGCACCGCCTTCTCCACGCGCTTGTCGCGGCGCGTGTAGCCATAGCTGGCCAGCATCTCGAGGATGCGCCCGGTAATGTCCACCGACGGAGGATCGATCATCGCGTTGTGGTCGGCGAACGGGATCGACTCGAACATCTTCTTCGTGTTGTCTTTATCGAATGATGCCCAGCCGCCGTTCTTGCACTGCATGGCGAAGACCCAGTCGATGGCGCGTAACGTCACATCGTGCTGGTAGCGCTCGCGCGGATTGTCCACCGCCTTCAGAGCCAGCAGCACCTCGCCGGTATCGTCCACGTCGGGCTGGTGGTCGTTGTTGAAGAAGAAGCACCAGCAACTGGCCTCGACGTTCTTCACGTTGTGCGACCAGTCGCCCTTGTAGCGGATCTCCTTGGAGAGCAGCCAGTCGGCAGCCTTCACCAGCCTGGGATCGTTGCGTCGCACGCCCACTTCACCGAACGTGGAGAGCACCTGTGCGGTGTCCCACACCGGCGAAAAGCACGGCTGCATGCGGAAGGTCGGCGTCGGATAATCCGGCGTGCCGTTGGGGCAGTCGATGCCCAGCTTCTCAAACTCATCCATCGCGCGGATGACCTGCGGGTCATCAGCCGAGTAGCCGAGGTAGCGGAGCGCGACGATCGCATTGAGCATGGCCGGATAGATGGCGCCGAGCCCGTCGGAGCGCTCGAAGTGTTCCAGCATCCAGCGCTCGGCCTTCTTCAGGGCCTTCTTGCGCAGCGGCCGGATGTGGACACGCTCCGCCCAGTGCGCCAGCCGGTCCGTAAACAGGAAGAAGTTGCGCCATGAGAAGATGTGCTTCCGGTCCCAGCGCAGATGCAGGTCAGAGTTCTCGCGGCCGCCCACAAACAGCTCGTCTATCGTCTGCTCCGGCGCGAGCTTCTTGAACGGCTTCTTCGCGTAGATGACGGACAGCGGCACCAGAATGGCTCGCGACCAGGCGCTGATCTCGTAGATGTTGAAGTAGAACCAGTTGGGGAACAGCAGCATCTCTGGCGGGACCGCGGGGACGGCGTCATAGTCATACTGGCCCAGCGAGCACAGATACATCTTGGTGAAGGTGTTGCACTCCACCACTCCGCCCAGCGAGAGCACATTCTCCCGCGCCTTCACCATCACCGGGTGCTCGGCGTTCCAGCCCATCAGCTTCAGCGCGAAGTAGCACTTCACGCCGTAGTTCACATTGGACGGGCCGCCGGGATACAGGCTCCATCCGCCGTCGGCGTTCTGATGGCGCAGAATCTCATTGACGCTGCGCTCCATCCGGCCGCGGTCGCCCGTGCCCAGCAGCGTGTGCATGTAGATGTAGTCGGCCTCCAGCATGGAGTCCGCTTCCAGCTCGCCGCACCAGTAGCCCTGCTCGTGCTGCTGGCCCAGAAGCCACTCCGTGGAGCGCGTAATCCCGTCGCTGACATGGTCCATCCCAAGGTCGAGGCGGCCAAAGCGCGGCTGCTTCGATCCTTGCGGGTTGAGCGGTTTTGTACTCATAGGAGGCCGATTGGAGAACAGACAATGCGAACGAAGCAATGGGAAAAGTGAAGAGTTATTGGTTGAACCCCGGACCGCATAACCATCTGCGACCGGTGATTCGAGGCGCGTCCGGCTCTAGGCGGATGCCGAAACGGGTGGTGCCGCGGCGATAGCCTGAACGATCTCCGGCGGCAGGCCGAAGCGTACATTCTCCGGCATCACCTCCACCTCTTCGACCGAACCGTAACCTTTGCTCTGCAGGTAGTCGACAACCTCCTGCACCAGAATCTCCGGCGCGGACGCTCCCGCGGTGATGGCCACCGTCGCAACGCCCTCCAGCCAGCTCGGCTGAATGTCTTCGGCCTTGTCGATCAGGTAGGAGTGCGTCCCCAGGTTCTGCGAGACCTCCACCAGCCGGTTGGAGTTCGAGCTGTTGCGCGAGCCGACGACCAGAACCAGGTCCGCTCCGTGGGCCACGTTCTTCACCGCCGTCTGGCGGTTTTCGGTGGCATAGCAGATGTCCTGCGCATGTGGTCCCACTATGTGCGGAAACTTCTTCTTCAGAGCCTCAATCATGTAGCGGGCTTCGTCGAGCGAGAGCGTAGTCTGGGTCAGGTAGGCGACCTTCTTCGGGTCAGGAACCACCAGCGCTTCGACTTCTTCTACAGTCGAGACGACCTGGGTCACATCCGGGGCCTCGCCCTGGGTGCCCTCGACCTCTTCGTGGTCGCGATGGCCCACCAGCACCAGCGAGTAGCCCTGCTTGGCGAACTTGATGGCCTCCACATGGACTTTGGTCACCAGGGGGCAGGTGGCGTCGATCACCTTCAGGCCGCGCTCTTTGGCGCGCTCCCGCACCGCGGGCGACACACCGTGGGCGGAGTAGATCACCCGCGCGCCGGCCGGCACCTCGTCCAGCTCATTGACGAAGATCGCGCCCTTCTGGGCAAGATCATTCACGACGTAGCTGTTGTGTACGATCTCCTTGCGCACGTAGATGGGCGCGCCAAAGGTGTCCAGGGCAATCTGGACGATATCGATGGCCCGAACTACGCCGGCACAGAAGCCGCGGGGCTTCAGGAGGAGAACGCGCTTGGTCGCGGTCTCATTGCTGAGTTGGTTAACGTCTAGGGTGTCTGCTAGTGATGTGGTCACAACCCTAGTATACCCTTTTCCGGGCCCGGTCTAGGCCATTTTGAACCGTGGATGGTGCAAATCTGGGGGTTACGGGCGTGGCTACCCTCCCTTCCCGGACGTGCATCCTCCGCGAGGGGCCCTTCGTATGAGCTGCCCAGTTAGCTGCAGGCAGGGTGGTTGCAGTTGCACTTCAGGCTGGTAATCGAGGCGCTGTCCTCGCACATCTGCGAGCAGTATTTCTTGCCTTCCGGAACGCTGCAGCTACAGGCGGCGTGTGCACACTTCTTTGCTTCAGACATGGCGGCAACCCTCCTCGGGGCTGGAGTCTAGGATGCCCATGAACTTTGTGGCGTTGTGCCCTGGCACCGTGCCGCGGGACGAAATGCGCGCTATGCACTCTGTTTCAGCATCTGCTCCGCGTGGCGCAGCGAGGTCTCGGTGAGGCTGGCGCCGGAGAGCATGCGGGCGATCTCGGCGACGCGCTCGGTGGGCTCCATCAGGCGGACGCCTGTATGGGTGCGGCCGCGTTTTGCCGCTTTTTCGATGAGGAAGTGCTGATCGGCAAACGCCGCGATCTGCGGCAGGTGGGTGATGCACAGCACCTGCTGCGAACGCGAAAGCGTCTTGAGCTTCTGGCCAACGGCCTCGGCGGCGCGCCCGCCGATGCCGATATCGATCTCGTCGAAGACCAGCGTGCGCGGCAGCGCCGTGCGGCGCTTCTTGTTGGCCGCGGTGGCGGCTCCCTCCTCCACCGAGACCTTCAGCGCCAGCATCACGCGCGACATCTCTCCGCCGGAGGCGATCTCCGTCAGCGGCTTCATCGGCTCGCCGGGATTAGTGGCGATGCGGCACTCAATACGGTCCCACCCGAAGGCCGTCCAGGCCTCCTCGTCCTCGCGCGGCGCTACCTCCACCTCAAAACGAGCCTGCATGGCTAGCTCATTGATCTGCTTCTCCGCGGTTTTGGAGAGCTTCGCCGCAGCCTTGGTCCGCTCCGCCGTGAGCCTGCGCGCAGCATCCACATACTTCCCTGCCGCAGCGGACAGGTCCTTCTCCAACTCCACCAGTCGCGCATCGCGGTTTTCGAGATCAGCAAGCTTCGTCGCGGCATCCTCACCGAAGGCGATGACCTCGGCCAGCGTCTTGCCGTACTTGCGCTTCAGCCGGTCGAGCGCCGCGAGGCGGTCTTCAATCTCGCCCAGCCGCTCCGGAGACGCCGTCACCTGCCCCGCAAACGCCCGCAGCGTAGCCGTCGCGTCCTCCACTGCAGACTTGGCCGTACTCAACTGCTGCGCAGTCTCGCGGAACTGCTCGTCAAACTTCGCCAGGTCCTCCACATGCCGCAGCGCGCCACCCAGCAGCGACTCGGCAGAGACCTCCGCCTCATAGAGCAGCTCCTGCGCGGCGGTTGCCCCGGCGAACAGCCGCTCGGCGTTGGCCAGCACGCGCTTCTCCGTCTCCAGACGGGCATCTTCCTCGGCATCCACAATCCCCGCGGACTCAATCTCCTTCGCCTGAAAGCTCCAGAGGTCCATCCGCCTCATCCGCTCTTGTTCATCGGCCCGCAGCTCTTCGATCTGTTGGCGCAGCGTCCGCCACTGCGCGAACTCGGCGGCGACGTCGTCGCCGGTGATGTCTCCGAAGCGGTCCAGCAGCAGCCGCTGCTGCGCGGCGTCGAACGCGGTCAGCGTCTCCGACTGTGCGTGGACAAGCGCCAACTCCGGCGCGAGCTGCCGCAGCACGGCGACTGTCGCCGGCTGATTGTTCACAAACACGCGCCCCTTGCCGTTGGAGCCGATCTCGCGCCGCAGCAGGATCTCGTCGCCCTCGGCGTCGATGCCGTTCTGCTCGAGGATCTCCTCGGCGCCGGGCGTGGACTCAAAGACGCAGCCCAGCACGGCCTTCTCGGCGCCGAAACGCACCACATCGCTCGAGGCCTTGCTCCCCAGCAGCAGCACCAATGCGTCGATCAGAATGGACTTGCCCGCGCCGGTCTCGCCGGTCAGCAGGTTCAGCCCCGGCCCAAAGACGGCGACCGCGTGGTCGATCACAGCGTAATTTTCAGCCCGCAGCTCCAGCAGCATGGGTCAGTCTCTCGCAGAGAGCATAGCAGGAGGCGAAGGAAAAGCGTAATGAAATTATGCAGAAGGGAGCAAGATGAGGAAACGTCTCGGCTATGCTGCGTGGGATTTGTAGGGACTTAGAACAGATTCCAACTCCGCTCGCAACGTGGCCTCCGGCCACTTCGCGCTCGAAGACTCCGCCAAAATGCCTTCAATCGCGTAGACCATCTGCGCCTCAGAGTCGGGTCCCTGCTTGTGGATATCCGATGCTAGTCCATAAAACCAGCTCTCGAAGTCACCCAAGCTGTTCCGCCCATCGAGGTAGGCATGTACTCTGTCGAGTAGTTCGTTCATGATGACCAAACCTCCCCTGATTAAAGTCGAGTGCCGGGAAGTGCAGCGGCTCTGTAGAGAGTGTAACTGCCTCGAATGGCTTTTGACACTACGCACTGAGCTCACGGTCAACAAACCTGCCAGCGTCCACTCCGGGCAAGTACCGGGAACTTTGAGCCAGATCGTACGCTGTTATGACGTGGACAACGCTCTTGTTCTGGTCGTGCATCAATTCCTGCGACCCGACGGCACGATTGGAGCCAGCGGTAAACCGGACCCGAAGCGAATTCTTCGACAGAATACCGTCTATTACTGCTGAGGACGGCTCCAAGACCAACGTACCCGCGCAGGTTCGTGGCCTCCACGACGCCCGCAGTTACACTCAAACCAGACGCTATGACCCTGCTTGCCCTCGCTCTCTTTCTCCAGGACGCCACCCCCGACTCCCCTCCCTCCGCGCTGACTTCGCTGCCCTCGGCGGCGCACTCCAGCGCTCTCGGCGAGATGCTGCACAACAGCGGCCCAACCGCCATCACCGTCCTCGCCCTGCTGCTGCTGTGCAGCATCCTTTCGTGGTCGGTGATGCTCTCCAAGTGGGCCAGCTTCAAGCGCGCGGACAAGCAGAACGCCCGCTTCCTGCGCGCCTTTCGCAAGTCCACCCGCCTGAGTGAGATCGCCGCCGTGTCGGAGCAGTTCAAGCCCAGCCCGCTGGTCGCTGTATTCAATGAGATCAACGACGAGTACCAGCGCCAGTCCGGCGGACGCGGCACTCCGCCTAATCCGGCAGCCATGGAGCGCGCCGCGCTCATTGCCTCCAGCGAGTCGCTCACCCGCATGGAGCGCCGCATGACGTGGCTGGCTACCATCGCGCAGGTCGCGCCGTTCATCGGCCTCTTCGGCACGGTGATGGGCGTGATTGACGCCTTCCATGGCCTCGGCACCGCCGGCGCCGCCACATTGCGCGCAGTCGCGCCTGGAATCTCAGAGGCTCTCATCACCACCGCCGCCGGTCTGGTCGTCGCCGTTCCCGCCGTCATGGGATACAACCAGCTCACCTCGCGCTTGCGCGAGTTCGGCGCGCGCATGGACGACTTCGGCCGCGAGTTGCTCAACGCCATTGAGAACGCAGCGATGCTCCAACCCCAGAACCCCGACGACGCACGACGGAGGCCCTGACCCATGGCCTTCACCGTCCGCGGCAAGACCCAGAGCGCCCTCTCCGACATCAACATCACGCCGCTGGTCGACGTGGTGCTGGTGCTGCTGCTGATCTTCATGATCACCGCACCGGTCCTGCAATCCGGCGTTGAGGTCGCTGTGCCGCACACGCGCACAGTCAACCAGCTCACCGAAGAGCACCTGGTCGTCACCATCGACAAGGACCAGAACGTCTACCTGCAGGACAAGCCGGTGAACATCCACGATCTAACAGGCCTGCTCGCCGCCAACTCCGAGAACCAGAAGAAGGTCATCTACGTGCGCGCCGACCAGAAGGTGCCCTTCGGCGCGTTTGCCTCGGTGATGGACGCGGTCAAGCAGGCCGGCATCACCAACATCAGCATCGTCACCCAGCCGTTGCAGCCCTAGTCAACGCATGAGCACCTACGCCATCGACGACAGCGAAGACAAACTCCGCGGCGGTCTGCTCGGAGCGATCCTTCTGCACGTCGCGCTGGCTGTCGCCGTCGTCGCGTTCGCTCTGCTTGGCCGCAGCAGCGAGCGCTGGGGTGAGCACTCCTCCGAGACGGGAGCGATTCAGGCCTCCATGGTCTCCGCCATTCCACTGCCGCAGAAGGCCCCGCCGGTGGACAACTCCGTGCTCGCCTCGGAAGACGTCAGCAAGGCCCCCACGCCTCCGCCCAAAGAGGCCACGCAGCCTCCGCCGCGGCCCGAAGACGTCCTCATCAAGGCGAAGACTCCCGACAAGACCGTTGTCAAGCCCAACACCGTGACGCCGCCGAAGCATCCGCAGCCCACGCCCGACTCGCGCAAGGCCACCAGCGGCGATGCCGCCACGCAACTGCCGCAGTCCATCGCGCAGGTCACCCACGGCACCGCGACGCTGACCGTGCAGAACCGCACCTTCGGCGACCGCTACGCCTACTACCTGGAGATCGTGGGCCGCAAGGTCTCGGAGAGTTGGTTCACGCAGGAGATCGATCCACGCACGCCCGTCGGTCGCAGCGTCACCGTGCTGTTCGACATCGACCGCGACGGCACGCCCACCAACGTCCGCATCCAGACGCCCAGCGGCGTGCAGTCGCTGGATGCCTCCGCGCTGCACGCTCTGCAACGAGTAGACGGCTTCGGCCCGCTGCCCGCCGGGAACCAGATTACGGTCGCCGACACCTTTGAGTACCACCGTTGAGTCTCACGGATACGAAATCCACCGCCCGGATGCGTCTACCATGACAGGAGCATGGCTCTTTTGATGACATTGGGTTTCCCTCGTTGGCGGACACGCTTCACAGCATTGGCACTCACCGTTCTCGCTGCCTCCGCGGCGCCGGCGCAGAGCCCCTTCCAGATCGTCACCAGCTCCGGCGCGGGCAGCATCCGCCTGGCTGCAGCCAACTTCAAAGGCACCGGCGGAGACGCCAACGCGTCTACATACCAGCACACCTTCGATTCCGTCCTGTTCAATGACCTGAGCTCCGCAGGCATCTTCGATCTCGTCTCCAAGAGCCTGATACCTCCGGCAACGCCGGGCTCGCCCAGCGAGATGAGCCTCAGCCAGTGGGCCGCCGCTCCGGCCAGCGCGCAGATGGTCGCCTTCGGCAACCTCGGCGTGCAGGGCAACCGTCTCGTCGTCAACGGCTTCCTCGACGATGTGCGCAACACGCAGTTCCCGCAGGTCTTCGCAAAGCAGTACAACGAGGAGCCCAGCGAAGACTCCGCGCGGCAGATCGCTCATCGCTTCGCCGACGAGATTATCTTCCGCCTCGGGGGAGGAACCATCGGCATCGCGGAGTCGAAGATCTTCTACGTCAAACTCGGCGGTGGCAACAAAGAGATCTGGATGATGGACTACGACGGCGCTAACCAGCACGCCATCACCCATCTGGGCACGATTGCCATCTCGCCGCGCATCTCGCCGGACAATTCGCGCATCGCCTTCAGCGCGCTGGACAAGTACGGCTTCCAGATTAAGATGTGGTCCATGCTGCTGGGGCGGCTGGTCAGCTTCGCCTCCGCAGGCGGCGCCAACCTCTCTCCGGCGTGGGCGCCGGATGGTCAGCAGCTCGCCTTCTCGTCCTCGCGCACTGGCGACCCCGAGATCTGGGTCTCCGACCCCTCCGGCAACGTCGCGCATCGCATTACCAGCTTCGTAGGCCCGGACGTCAGCCCCACCTGGAACCCCAAGACCGGCGCTCAGATCGCCTGGATCAGCGGCCGCACCGGCCTTCCGCAGCTCTACATCATGGACTCCGACGGCTCCAACGTGCAGCGGATGACCGACGGAGGCTACGCCACGTCCGTCTCGTGGTCGCCCAACGGACAGTTCCTGGCCTTCGCCTGGGACCGCAAGTACGGCCCCGGCGCCCCCGGTGGGCAGGATATCTACGTGATGGAGATCGCCACCAAGCGCTGGATCCAGCTCACCCACGACATCGGCCGCTGCGACTTCCCTTCCTGGTCGCCCGATGGCCGCCACATCGTCTTTTCCAACTCGCAGGATGGCCATGACAGCCACGACCGCATCATGACCATGCTCGCCGACGGCACCCAGCAACACGCCCTGACCGAGCCCGGAGCCGATATGCCGAACTGGAGTTGGAAGTGAAGGTTTTGCACTAAGTCGTGTCACGACATAGAATAGACTACGTTTGATTCGCATCCAACGTTTGCAGCACTTGGACCATGCTCTACCTGGAGAACATCAGGAATGACACTCAACCGATTGACCCTCTGGAACCGCGCCCTCCTCAGCGCCACCCTCGTACTTCTTACAGCGTCCGGCTGCCACAAGAAGACCGCGCCCCCGCCGCCTCCCGCGGAGACCGCGCCGGAGGTCACCGCGCCGGCCCCCACGGCGACCCTCTCTGCCGATCCGCTGGCCATCGACCTGGGGCAGTCCGTGGTGCTGAACTGGCGCACCACCAACGCCACCAGCGTCAGCATTGACGGCATCGGCGCGGTCGCCATCAACGGCACCCAGACCGTCTCGCCCTCCAGCTCCACCAACTTCCACCTGGTAG
>Ga0302319_10008934_pt1 | contig 19392 bp, 12 predicted proteins | sample Bog_T0_2_FD_203319 | JGI IMG/M metagenome (GOLD analysis project Ga0302319, IMG submission 203319) | Peat permafrost microbial communities from Stordalen Mire near Abisko, Sweden - Bog_T0_2 | ecosystem: Environmental > Terrestrial > Soil > Wetlands > Peat | place: Sweden: Abisko, Stordalen Mire... | reverse complement strand
CACGGCGCTGCGGCTGCTGGAGAGGGAAGAGCGGGAGTACGAGGAGAAACTGGCGGCGCTGCGGACGGCGATTGCTGACGGGCTTGCCAGCGGGATTACTGAACCGGGGGTGTTTGAGCGGCTGGACGCTTATGTCGAAGAACTGGCGGCGGAGGAGAAAGAGTGCCGGCGTACAGCCTGACAAGACTTGCCGAATCGGACCTCAGGTCCATTATCCAATTCACGATGAAGACGTGGGGGATGGTTCAAACGAAGCGCTATACGCATGGTCTTCGGAACTGTTTTGAACTGCTGGCAAACAACCCTGCTCTCGGTCGAAGCTGCGATTCCATTTCTCCCGGCCTTCACAGGTTTGAGCATGGAAGGCACGTAGTTTTTTATCTTTCTCAACCGGAAGGGCTTCTGATTGTCCGCGTCCTGCACCAGCAGATGATCCCGTCCAAGCAGCATTTCGAGCGATAAATCGCCGTTCGCCCAGGGAATCGCCCCTGGAGTTTGACGACTGCTCCCTAAAGCGCACCGCTTCTCCACAATTCGCCCAAGAAAACCTAAGAAAGTGCACCGTTTCTGCGCCTTGTGCGCGGGGTGGTCCGGCTCTACGCTTGAAGGTGAAAGGGATGTAAATCGGCTGCTGGCAGAGTGGCCGTGTGGGCGAACGTTCGAGCCACCTATGCACCGTAACCGGTGCAGATTTTGAGGGCTCGGAGCCGCGATTGGCAAGGGGTTTCAGCGCTTTCCACAGCGGAATTCCCGTATTTAGAAGGATGGTGCCGGGAATGCAAACAAAATACAACATCTAGTGGTTTCCTGTTGACATGCACCACAGACAGCGGTATTTTTTCATCTGCGGCTGTAATCGGACTGTAAAGATCATTCAGACTACAGAACCTTACTTAGCGCCGCTGCACCACCACATTTCGCAGGATTATCCAACCCCATATCCCGTTTCTTTGAGAAGTTGGACCAGGGCCCGCATCCAAGGCAATGTCATGTCTGGATGAAGAGGCGGTTTCACCAAATTTTGCCTACCGAGAGGATCACCATGAACGAGGCCTACACCCACACAGCCACCACCGCGCTCCAGACCGCCTCACAGACGGGATTGAAGTTTACTCGCCGCTTTTCGCGCGAAGGCGTTTCGCCCTACGACGAAGTCCAATGGGAGCGGCGGACCGCTTCAATCACCGATACCAAGGGCAACACGATCTTCGAGCAGAAGGACGTGGAGATTCCGGTGGACTGGTCAATGACGGCCACCAACATTGTGGCGTCAAAGTACCTGCATGGGCAGATCGGAATGCCGGAGCGGGAGTCTGGGGTTCGGCAGCTGGTGAGCCGCGTGGCGGAGACGATTCGCGACTGGGGCATGAAGGGCGGCTACTTCGCCTCGGCCGAGGATGCAGCCGTTTTCCACGACGAGCTGGTGAACATGCTGCTGACGCAGAAGGCGGCCTTCAACTCGCCGGTATGGTTCAACGTAGGCTGCGACCGGCTGGAGCCGGACGCGGACGGGCAGAACTGGCACTGGGACGCGGCAACGGGCGGCGTACACTACGCGCCCACCGGCTACAAGAATCCCCAATGCTCGGCCTGCTTCATCAACGCTGTCGACGACTCGCTGGACTCGATTCTGACCCTGGCCAAGACCGAAGGCATGTTGTTCAAGTGGGGATCGGGCACGGGAACCAACCTTTCGTCTCTGCGCGGATCGACGGAGAACCTGTCGGGCGGCGGCAAGGCCTCAGGGCCGTTGAGCTTTATGCGCGGCTTCGACGCATTTGCCGGCGTCATCAAGAGCGGCGGCAAGACGCGGCGCGCGGCCAAGATGGTGATTCTGAACGTGGATCACCCGGACATCATGGACTTTATCGATTGCAAGTCAAAGGAAGAGGCCAAGGCCTTCGCCCTCGTCAGGGCAGGCTACGACGGTTCGGGCCCAGATTCCGAGGCGTATTCGTCGATCTTCTTCCAGAATGCAAACAACTCGGTGCGCGTGAGCGACGAGTTTATGCACGCCTATGAGAAGGATGGCGACTTTACCACCTACACGGTGAACGGCCACGAGCCGGCGGCCACCTACAAGGCGCGCGACATCATGCACAAGATTGCCGACGCCACCTGGCGTTGCGGCGATCCCGGCATGCAGTTTGACACCACCATCAACAAGTGGCACACCAGCAAGAACACAGCGCGCATCAACGCCTCCAATCCCTGCTCGGAGTACATGTTTCTGGATAACTCGGCCTGCAACCTGGCCAGCTTCAACCTGATGAAGTTTGTGAACGCGGGCGGGGTCTTTGAGATCGACGCTTACCGGCACGGCATCTCGGTGATGATCACGGCCATGGAGATCCTGGTGGACAACTCCGGCTATCCGACCGAGGCCATTGCGCGCAACTCGCATGACTATCGCCCGCTGGGACTGGGTTACGCGAACCTGGGTGCGCTGCTGATGGCCTTTGGCCTGCCCTACGACTCAGCGGCCGGCCGCGACCTGGCGGCGGCTCTCACGGCCATTATGTGCGGGCAGGCGTATCTGCAGTCTTCGGTCATCGCGGCCAACTGCCCGGCAATTGCTTCGGCCACGCCGCTCACCGCATCGGTCGAGCGGCAGGGCGGAGCGTGCCCCGGCTACTACGTCAACCGCGAGCCGTTTCTTGACGTGATCCGCATGCATCGCGCGGAAGTGAACAACATCGGCAAGTCGCGCACCGCAGGCGAACCGTTCAACGCGCCGCAGCTTGATGCCCTCATCGACGCCAGCCGCGAAAGCTGGGATGCGGCTTTGGCCTGCGGCGAGCGCTACGGCTATCGCAACTCGCAGGTTACGGTACTTGCGCCCACGGGCACCATCGGCTTCATGATGGATTGCGACACCACCGGCATTGAGCCCGATCTGGCTCTGGTGAAGTACAAAAAGCTGGTGGGCGGCGGCATGATCAAGATCGTGAACAACACGGTTCCCGCGGCGCTGTTCAAGCTCGGCTACGATCACGAGGAAGTGAACGCCATCGTCAGCTATATCGACGCAACGGGGACCATCGAGGGTGCGCCGGGCATCAAGCCGGAGCACCTGTCGGTCTTCGACTGCAGCTTTAAGCCATCCAAGGGTACGCGCTCCATCCACTACATGGGGCACATCAAGATGATGGCGGCCACGCAGCCCTTCCTGTCGGGGGCGATCTCTAAGACTGTGAACCTGCCCCAGGAAGCCACGGTGGAAGACGTTGCCGAGGCGTACGCGGAGAGCTGGCGGCAGGGCATCAAGGCCGTGGCGATTTATCGCGACGGATCGAAGGGAACGCAGCCGCTGAACACAAGCATGGATGCCAAGAAGGAGCCTTCCGCGCTCGATGCCGCAGCTACCCGTTTGCTGGCAAACCTGGCCGCTTCGCAGGCTGCGGTCGATGCCGACTTGAAGGCGCTTGAAGCCAAGCCCGGCGAGAAGGTTGAAGTCTCGGCCAAGCAGTTGGCCCAGGTGGCGGAGGCTCTCAAAAAGGCGCAGGACGATGTGGCCAAGGCCTCGGCGGTATTGGTGTTGATGAGCAAGCCGCAGGAGCCTGCCGTTGAGCCTGCGCGCGAAACCCAGGACCTGAACGCGCCGCCGCGCGCCGTCAGGCACCGCCTGCAGGAGGAGCGCGCATCCATAACGCACAAGTTCTCCATCGCCGGGCACGAGGGCTACATTACCGTGGGTCTCTATCCCAACGGGCAGCCGGGCGAGATCTTCATCCGTATGGCCAAAGAGGGCTCCACCGTCTCCGGATTGATGGACGCATTTGCAACCTCGATTTCACTGGCGCTGCAGCACGGAGTTCAGCTCAAGGTGCTGTGCGAGAAGTTTGCGCACACGCGTTTTGAGCCGTCCGGCTGGACCGGCAACGAGCAGATTGGATACGCCAAGAGCCTGATGGATTACATCTTCCGCTGGCTCAACCTGCGCTTCCTGTCCGGCGACCAGTTAACGCTGTTCGCGGGTCTTATGCCGCGTGCGCCAGAGCTGCCTGCCTCGCCCAGCATTCTTGAGGAGAACGAAGAGGAGGAGGCGATTCCACCGTCGCAGCACCTGGCCAAAATGGCGCAGGATCTTGCCAAGCGGCTGAACCAGGTGAGCTCTCGCACCAGCGCAGCGGCGGGCGGCGGCGGCATTGCGCCGGACATGCACGCAGCGCAGACGCCGGCCACTGCGCCATCGATGCCGAACCTTCAGGACCGAGGCCTGTATCACGCGGCCGACGCCATGCGGGAGATGTATGAGATGGGCGACGCTCCAAGCTGCTCCACCTGCGGCGCAATCATGGTGCGCAACGGCAGTTGCTACCGCTGCATGAGCTGCGGCTCAACCAGCGGTTGCAGTTAGCAGCTTTTTGTGTCCGCTTAACGCAGCAAGTGTGTGGAGACACTTAATTTGCAAGTCGCGGTCACAGAAGTGCAAGTTCGACTTAATTTGTAAGTCAGGTCCGACTTTAGTGACTAGCTACCAAAGCTGTTATGAATTGTCCTTCAATTAGTAAGTTATATTTTGAGGCCAACGATTAAGAGCGGTGTAGGGGGGAGTGAAATCGTTGAGAGGAAACTCTCCGATCTCACTCCCCCCTCTACTTTTGCAGGATGGCGGTGCGTCCAATAGAAATGCCCATCAGGATTGCCAAAGGACTTCAGGATATCTTCTCGCGTACAGAATCGTCCCTGCGCGGTGCTCGCGTTCGAACTGGCTGCCAACGGTTCGAGCGACTTGTGCTCGCTGCGCCCTGTTCTGGCAGTGCGACACAATGTCGCAAGTTGACGCTACACAGTTTCTATTAAACAGTGCTACTGTAACCACACGCGGATTAGCACTATCGAGACATTCGATGCTTCCCCAAAGAGTGCTAAACGTATCTGATTCAGGCTAATTGTTCGCAACAAGTGCAAGGCATTCACAGCTTACGCTGATTGCTGGCCACACTTGTCTTCGTCCACATCAATGGGACGAAAATGGCGAAGCTTGGCTGTTAGTAAGAGCCCAATCTCTAACATTTCAAACGGCATCTCATTGCCAAACCATCCGCATCATTGCTTTCACAAAGGATGGAAATCTGATGAGGATTGATCATTTCTCCGACATCTTTCCCCCATCTGGAGGGAGGAACGACATTCGCCTTCGTATGCTCAGTTCAGGCATTAGCCTCCTCGCCTTGTTTCCGATTGCCATCAACGGGCAGGCGTTCCAACCTGTAGCTGGTACCCCGCCTGATCTCAAGAATGCAGTTGCGCATGCGGAACCGGCACCACCAGAGGTGGTCCAGCCTTCTCAGAATATCGGACCAGACGATCTCTTAGAGATTGCCGTTTCTTATTGCCCTGAGCTCACGCACAAATTCCGTGTGAGCCCCGATGGCACTCTTACGCTTCCTTTGCTCAAGCCAGGAATTCCAGTGGCAGGGCTTACGCCTCCAGAGGTCACGGAGAAGATCAGAGAGGCTCTCAAGGCCGAAGGCGTATTGGCGGATCCTGTAGTAAATGTGTTCGTAACAGAATACCGAAGCAGGCCAGTCAGTGTGATTGGTGCAGTTGGCCATCCTCTCACCTTTCAAGCCACAGGGACGACTACCTTGCTGGATGCGATCGCCTTGGCTGGCGGGTTGAGTGCGGACGCGGGTAACAGCATCATCGTTACCAGAAAGCGAGTGTCTCCGGAAGGCATCTCGGAAACGACGGAGCAGACGATTCCCGTCAAGGAGTTGCTTGGTCATGCCGATGCTGCTTACAATCCGCAGCTGCGTGGTGGCGAAGAGATTCGTGTTGCAGAGATAGGGAAGATATTCATTGCGGGCGACGTACGGCACCCGGGCATGTACCCAATGCAGAGCGAATTCGAGACAACTGTAGTGAAAGCGTTGGCACTAAGCGAAGGTCTCGCGCCATTTTCGTCAAAGGTCGCCTATATTTATCGCCGCAAGCAGGGCTCGGACCCCGAAGAGCTAAAGGTACCGCTTAACCAGATTCTGCAAAGACGAGCCCCGGACGTGAAGCTTCAGGCAGACGACATTCTCTACATTCCCCAGGATAACGGCAAACGCATGACTAGCAAGCTTTTGGAACAGATCGCAGGTTTCAGTCAGGCTGCCGGAACAGAACTGGTCCTCTATCACTAACCCAGCTATCATCTTCTTGAGCGACTCATTCCTCTCCGGTTTGATCGGAACTGAATAGGTGATCTACTATGACATCGAGACGCAGTTATCAAACGGGTCTATCGGTCCTCGACAGCGGCAGACTTGCCGCTCACTTTGCATCGCTTGCTCCGCAAAGCGAGCCAGAACAGGTGGTGAGCCTCGACCATTATGTAAGATTGCTCAGGCGGCACCTCTGGAAGATTAGTCTGGCTGTAACTCTGTGTACAGTGTTGACTTACTATCTGTGTACTCGCATTACGCCGGTTTACGAATCCACTGCCACGATTGTGATTGACAAGAAGGCACCCTCGTCTATCGTCGGAGACGAACCCGCTCCAAACGGCGACAGCGATATCGATCAGATAGTCAACACAGAGATTCGAACCATTCAGTCAGACGCAGTTCTTCGCCCAGTGGCCGAAGAGTACCAGCTGCTCGATGGTAAGAATAACGCGGACAACAATCGCTCATTGCTTGATAAGGACGCGCCAATTGTTCTTAAGGGGTTAACGGTAGCCCGAATCCCAAACAGCCTGATCATCACCATCAGCTATCGCTCGACTGACCCACGCCAGGCCGCATTGATCGCCAACAGCATTGCACGCTCGTATATCACGCGAGGAATGGAGATGCGCGCGAACTCTGCGATGGGGATGTCGGCCTTCATGGAGAAGCAGATCGCCGAACTGAAGAGGAATATGGACGTCTCCGAACAGGCGTTGGCGGGCTACGTGCGCGAGTTGGGCCTGATCGATCCCGATGAAAAGACGAGCATTCTTGCCGCCCGATTGCTGCAGTTAAACACCCAATACACGGATGCAGAAAATGACCGCATTCGTAAGGAGACCGACTACAGAGCGCTTCAGTCCGGCTCTGCGGCAGCCCTTGAGATCTCACCGCAAGGTGCCGAACTTACTGTACTTGAGCGGCAAATGCACGCAGCTGAAGAGCGCTTTGCTGAAGCCAAAACCATCTACGGACCTAACTACGCGGAATATAAGCGAGCTGCAAACGATCTAGCAGAAGTAACGCGTCAGTACGAGCAGACGAAGTCGCAAATTGCTGGCAGGGTCGAAGCCGATTACAACGAGGCGCTGCATCGCGAATCCATGCTCCGAGGATCGCTGGCGGGGGCGAAAGACGAGTTAGACAAACAGAACGAGGACTCATTTCAGTATCAACAACTGAAGCGCGAAGCCGATGCCAACACGTCGCTATATAGCGAATTGTTTCGCAAAATCAAGGAAGCGGGAATCAATGCCGGATTTCAGGTCAGTTCCATCAGGCTCACGGATGAAGCGCGCCCACAGTCCCATCCAGTGTTCCCGAGAAAGGGTCTCTTCACGTTTCTCAGTTTCTTTCTCTCCACTCTTGGCTCTCTTATCGTGATTATTCTGATGGATATGTTCAATCACAGTCTGCGTGACCCGGAGCATGCGCATCGACTTACAGGCGTTGAAGTGGTCGGCACGCTGCCTAGAGTTCGCCGCTTCGATGGCTACGGGCCAACTTTACCGAACCTCATTGAAGAACGTGCTGTGATGGAAGGAAAGCGCCGCCTATCGTTGGAGTTCTATAAAGAATCCATCTGCACCTTGCTAGCCTCAGTGCTATTTGCCCGAATCACCAGCGGCATTCGATCTATTCTGATTACGAGTGCTGGCCCGGGCGAAGGCAAATCCTCCTGTGCCGCGCACATGGCAATTGCCCATGCCGAGAGAGGTAAAAAGACTCTTCTGATTGATGCCGATTTACGGCGTCCTTATCAGCATACGTTCTTCAATCTCAGCAACGACGTCGGTCTTGCAGATGTAATCGCGAGAGGCGCTACGCTTAGCGAGATTCGGCAATCGATAAGTGGTCTTGATACTCTCGATGTCATCGTTACGGGTGACTCTTCAGAGACAATCTATCATCGTGTGGGTTCGACGGTTGCGCGGCTGCTCACCATGGCTCGTGGAGAATACGAACTGATCATCATCGATGCGCCACCGATGCTATTTCTAGCGGAGCCTATTCAGATCGCCAGTCTGGCCGATGGAGTCTTGGTGGTAAGCAATGCCGAACAAACACATCACCGGTCTGTCGCACGAGTGTTGACCATTCTGCGCAGGGTGCATGCAAAGGTTATCGGAATTGTCCTGAACGAAGTCAGGTTAGACATGAGTGCCAGCTATCAGCCCTACAGGGATTATGAAAGATATAAAAGGCGGTTACTCCCAAAGGCTGGTTGAGGCAATCGTTTACAGGCGCTTTCAAGCTTGCAGTAAGGGTTCAGCAAAGCGACATTGACAAATTACCGAGCGTCCAGGGAGGAGGAGTAGTCATTGTGCCTACAGCCACGACCCTTCCGTTGATTATCCTGATCGCCCTTCTTTGGCGACTGACAAAAGGAAATGTTCTCTCTGTAGTCCTTTTTACTTCAATTTTCGATGCTGCTTCAGCTCTGAACTTTGGAAAACTAGGTGTGTCGCCTTGGATGGTAGCGCTGCTGGTGGGGCTTGCGGAGAAGGTGCTTAAAGGTCATGGGCCTTTCCGACTCATAACTGGAATTAACCAATTAGCGCTGAAGCTTGGTGTGTCTTTCGTGCTCTACTCGGCCTGGAGCGGTATAGTCTTCCCGGTGATCTTCGCCGGCGCGCCTGTACTCAGCTCTCACGACACTTCTCCCGCTCCGCTTAATTGGAATGTTTCAAACTTTGCCCAGCTTTGCTACCTGGTTGCCTGTGTTCTGGTGTACTTTGTCGCCTTGACAAGCACGCGGGAAGAGCTAAGATCGGCGTTGCAATGGTATTCACGAGGTGCCGTCACAGCTGCGGTGTTTGCGTTTTATCAGCTGGCTAACGCTGTATTCCACGTGCCTTATCCGTCCCCTATTCTCTATTCCCACCCCGGCCACGTCATTTACCCAGCCTACATGATTCGCGGAATGTGGCGACTAAATGGAACATTTCCCGAGGCATCGGAACTGGCCACTTATGCTTGTCTCGGAGTCGCGTTGCTCGGGTGGGATGTTGTTACGCGCCGGTTCAACCTGCCAAGAACGGTCGGCCTTGGTCTCTTAATCGCTAGCGTATTCATGACACTCTCTACGGTTGGCTACCTGTGCCTCTCAACGATTGTAGTGACAGGGTCGGTACTGTCTCTGAGCCTTGTATTCAGACAGAGATCCTTTTCTCCCCAAAAAATATTGATGGCTCTACTTCTGGTGGGAGGCGGGGTGACTCTCTTCCTAACTACCGATGCTCGTGGAACTGTCAACAAAGTCGTTTCCTCCGTTGTGCTTGAAAAGAAGGATACCTCGTCTTACCGTGATCGCAGTGCCATGAATTCTGCGGCCATCGACACTCTCAAAGATACCTATTTCATGGGGGCGGGGTGGGGCAGCGCGCGCGCCTCTGGCCTTATTTATGGGTTGCTCGCCAATGTGGGCGTAATTGGGGTTGCCCTGCTGGCGGCTATGCTTCTCACCATCTGCTTGCCACTTGTATACTCGCATGGATCTTTTGTGCATCCGGAAAGTGCAAAGACATATGTGAAGTCGCTTTTCGGTTTGATGAGCATGTTGACTGCGTTATTAATTGCGGGGGCGGAACCTGTAGAGCCAGTGCTCTGGGCCCTGATTGCTATTGCCACGGCCGCGTATGCGCGAGGTCCTTCCAATGAGGTCGCTCCCGTTCCGGTAACCGACGGACGAGCTCATTTCCCCATAGCCTTGGGTCTTTCCTAACCACGCGTGTCGCGCCATTTGCGATTCATGTGCTTCCTGTTCGAAGACTTGCTACAAAGCTCAAGGCTTTGTAGTGTGCCTTCGTCCTTTCTTTACTGCAGGAGTTGTCGCCAGCTGTTGCCGTAGAAACACACTCAGTCGTTGAATGCAGATTTAGCCACAAGGGGGCAATGCGGATGCTCAATCAAAACGCTGCGGAGTTAGGCTTAGCTCAATCAGCAGGTGGGCCACAATTGGCTCCATTCGAGTCGACGCGTACCGCAATTGCAACTGATACGCGCGACGACATTAACATGACTAGGCATAGGTTAATTCGTAGGGTCTTCCATCTCGCGAAGCATTGCGGTTATGGAAATGGAAACGTGCATGTTGCGGTAGACTTAGCGTGTGTGCAGGCACAGAGGGGAGTGGATGTAGTCTTTATCAGCGGAGGTGGCACATTTGAAGAGTTGCTGGCCAAGCATGGAGTCGTTCACATCAAGATTGATCAGGACCAGCGCAAGCCTTTCTCCCTACTTAGAGCGGGGTACTCCATCGCCAGGCTTTCGATGCGATTCAAGCCTGACATCCTTCACGCACATATGATGGGTGCTGCTGCGGTCGGTTATATGGCCTCCCGGATCACCGGAGTTCCACTTGTAACTACAGTTCATAACTCGTTTGATCGCCACTCGATTCTGATGCGCTTGGGCAATCGCGTGGTTGCGGTCAGCGAGGCTGAGAAAAAGCACCTTCTCCGCCAGGGTTACAAATCGGATCAGGTCGATGTGGTACTCAATGCCCCATTGAACTCGCCGCGCCTTGACAAGGCTACCATCAGAACAGGAGTTACCTTGGAGTCTCCCTGTATTGTCGCAATTTGCGGATTGCATCGCCGGAAAGGTGTTTTCGATCTAATCAATGCCTGCGCTGAGGTATTCCGCGATCTACCAGAATGGCGTCTTTATATTGCGGGGGAGGGCCCTGATCAAGAGTCACTTAAGGAGCAGTCCCGAAGCATGGGTCTTGCCGACCGGATTACCTTTCTAGGTTTCGTTTCAGATCCAAGAGGGTTGCTTCAGCAGTGTGATATCTTCGTGCTCGCATCTTATGCGGACCCCTGTAGCCTTGTAATTGGTGAAGCTCGAGGAGCAGGTTGCGCGATTGTGGCAACCGCTGTTGGCGGAACCCCGGAGATGCTTGAGTTTGGGCAAAAGGGGCGGCTCATCTCCCCAGGGAAACCGAAGGAACTCGCGGCGGAGCTTCGTTCGCTGATGACGGACCCAATAGCCAGAGCTGAGCTCAGACGGGCTTCTTTAGAGGGTTCGGAGATTTTTGACGTGCATCGGCTCACGGGTGAATACGAGCGCGTTTATCAACGAGCCGTGTCGACGAAGTCCTTCGGAAGGCATCTCGGTCAGCGATCGATATCGTCGTGGGAAACTTAAACGAAATGGCAACTGCAGACCTGCGGTCAAGTGCTCGAGCCATAGTGAGCGCGAATCTCCCGTCCATCTCACGTCGCGGGTGGAGTGTAGTCCGCCTTTCCCTCTGTCACTCGGAATCAATATCGCCTTCCTAATTTGGCAAACATTCAATTTCACACATCTTAATGATGCAAACAGCCTGCAGAAACATAGAGATACAAAGAAGAATGGGATTAGCGGAATGATAACCACCGCTTTACCAAGAGCTGGGGAGCGGTGATCCCTAAAACAATCCTTCCAAGTCGCTAGTTTGTGGTGTAGAATCAAGACGGAGTTTGTGGTAGAAAGCTGACGTGAATCGCTGTTAGATATCCCGGGGATAGTCGGCAGAGTTCGGTCAATTGCAGTCTGCACGCTCGCACCTTCCACCAGCGTTGATGTTCCCACTCTGTTCTCCATTTTTAGCCTAGGTCAATTGAAGCGGAAATAACCTGCGGTGTCTAACTGCCCGATTTTTCCCGTTAAAGGAGCTAGTGATGAGAGACAGAATCCTCAACGGCTGGAAGGATATCAGCCACTACTTGGAATGCACTGTACGAACCGCTCAACGTTGGGAGCGCCTGCTCTCAATGCCAGTGCACCGGCCCTCAAGCAGGCCCAGAAGGCGGGTTGTCGCGTTCACTGATGAGCTTGATGTTTGGATACTAGGTTCGGCGTCAAGGCTAGGTTCAATCAGGAACTCCGAACTCGGGGGCATGGCTAACTTGGGGGCGACTCTTTTGCGTCTTCAGGCCCAAACAAGGGAACTCTCAGCGGAGCTGTCGAGTATGAAAAGCCTACTATCGGCGCCCGCCCAAGACGAGTCTGTGGAAACACGCTGAAGAATTGGATTGAGGCGATACTCTCTCAAGTACAGATATTGCGAGGATGGCCTGTGAGCGACCGAGAAACAGATCATCAGTTAAGACAGGCTCTTTCTTGGATTGTGAAGCATGAGTTCGGGATGGGGGGCTACTTTATGGCTGAATCCTTCGCCGAGATCTACACTCAAATAAGATGCTTGTCGACGAATATCCTCCGGGCTTATTCTCTCTGTGAGAACGCTTTAGTTACAACTTCTGTTTCATCAATCTTGCTCTTATAGGCGTTTGTCCTGTTCCGTATTTCCACAGCTAGGTTTGCTTTCCAATGTGTTGCTCGCGTTCGATAGGAGATTCTCACCCAATCGCAATCGTCATCTCCGCAATCTCGCAACGACAAATCAAGAAGTCATGCCTGACTGCAGGCGCGAGGCCGAACGCGAAATAAATCCGCCAAGCACGAATCGCCAGTACAGCTTTATCCAGCAGGAATGAGCGGTCTGCGAATCGAACGGCTCGGATTGTTTGACCATCGACAAAGGTCGAGCCTGCCCGGATTGCCCGCTTGAACTTGCGCCACAGTTCTATGCCCCTAGCGACCATCTTTCCGAAGAGATCAAACATGGAGTGGCATCGATGGCGACTCTCTCTATCCTTCGAACACGCGAAGCAAAGATGCCGGCAGAAGTTCGCGGGATTGGGCGCTTTTATGCTCCCGAACTGGACGCATTGCGTTTTGTCGCGTTCATGCTGGTGTTCATGCGCCATGTCGCGAATGAGTTCGGCGATATTAGAAAGGTCGCGCCAGATCTTGTTCCCCAGCATATGGCAGTACAGGCTGCGACGAGCATTGTAGAGGCACCAATGTCTCCTCTTTGGACCACCGTTCAAGGTGTAGCTCAGTCACTTGACTTTGGAGTATGCCTTTTCTTCTTTCTCAGCTCATTTCTCATTACTCGCTTGTTGCTCATTGAGCGAGCGTCGACAGGCAAGGTTGCGATCCGCGACTTCTATGTGCGTCGCTGTCTTCGAATTTGGCCCTTGTACTTTTCCTTTCTCGCTCTGATTGCCGTCCTATCAAAGTTCGTCCCGATTCTTCATGTGAGTGCAACTCGTCTGTTTGCCGCAGTCTTCTTCATGGCGAATTGGGCCGCGGTTTTCCACGGATGGGCAAGCATTCCGATACAGCCTCTCTGGAGTGTTTCCATTGAAGAACAGTTCTATCTCATCTGGCCCAACTGCGCCCGGCGGGGCAGGGGAGCAATCATCCTTCTCTCGACTGCTCTTACCGTGATCTCCCTCTTGACACTCTTCTATATGGGACATCGCGCGAATACGCAAGCGACTGAGATATGGCCCAATACGCTCGTGCAATGCCTGTTTCTTGCCGGGGGGGCACTTACCGCCTGCCTATCGTCGCCTGAGACCCGGAGAATAGGGCTGCTCATGCGACTCGCGCTTGTGGCATTCGGCTTTCTCTGCTGGGGGCTTGCTTCAGTTGAGTGTCACGTTGTAAGAACTAACTCGCCAGGATCATTTGATCTTGTTATAGGATATCTGGTCGTTCTTCTGGGCACATTTCTCATCTTCACAGGAGTAGCGGGGTGGAGTAAGAGCCCGGTTCCGAGATGGCTTGTGTATCTAGGAAAGATTTCATACGGACTATATGTCTTCCATGTCGCGTGCCTGCTACTCATGAAGCAGGTGATATCGTCAGGCCTTTCACCCCTTCACGCCGAACGCTTATCACCCTATATCACCGAGTGCATCAGTGCAGCGGTGGCCTTGGCCATGACACTACTATGCGCCTCGCTTTCCTATCGATTTCTCGAGATGCGGTTTCTCAAGCTCAAAGATCGCTTCACGGCGGTTCCATCTCGGCCGGCTTGACTCCTGTTTGAAAGGCACTCTGAATCCCCTTCAATCCAAAACACGGAGGCTCATTATGACTGCGCATGCAAAACAGAGGCCGAGGTTTATTGTGAATGGACGATACCGCATTCATCGTGTGACCGGTGTTCAACGTGTTGCACACGAACTTGTGGCGCGGCTCGGGGCCGACGTGGAGGTATGCGCTCCTCGTAAAGCTAAAGGTGCTGTCGGGCATCTATGGGAGCAGACAGTATTGCCGTGGAAGTGCCGTGAAAGGCTCTTGTGGAGCCCCTGCGGCTCTGGGCCGCTTACTTGCATCCGGCAGGTGGTTACGTTTCACGATTTGTTTCCGCTGGAATTCCCGGAGTGGTACAGCGCGGCTTATTCAAAGTGGTACAGCATCGCGATGCGCAGACTTGCCACGCGGGCGATTCATCTCATTGCGGTTTCCGAATACACTAAATCGCGGATTGTCCGACTGTTGGGAAGAGATCCCGATGACATCACGGTGATCCATAACGGCACATCGACACTCGGCCGTGCTACGCCTAGGAAAATCGAAGAAGCTCGCCTGGCCCTCAACCTGCCGAGCCGGCGCTACGTGCTCTGCCTCTCATCGCTTGAGAGCCGCAAGAACCTTCGCCTAACCCTTGAGGCGTGGGCCTCGATCCAGCCCCTTCTGCCGAAGGATACTCTGCTGGTTGTTGCGGGTCCGAAAGCAGACGAAAAAGTGTACGGCAAGCAAGACCTGATGCGCGATTTGCCAAATCTTCTCTTCACCGGATATGTGCACGATGACCACCTTGCGGGGCTCTATTCCGGAGCGTCTCTCTTTGTGTTCCCCTCGTTAGGCGAGGGTTTCGGGCTACCGTTGCTAGAGGCAATGGCATGCGGTGTTCGATGTGTCACATCGTTTAACTCATCGCTGCCAGAAGTTGGAGGAGATGTCGTTGACTACATAGATCCTCACAACCCGGCTGAGTTGGCTCAAGTGATGCTGAAACGATTAAGGGAGGATCACGACCCCTGCATTCCTTTTCAACCTGTGATCGACCGGTCCAGGGAGTTTAGTTGGGATACTGCAGCGAGCAAGACGCGTGAAGTGCTCACGACTGCGGCGGATCAAGATCTGGCAAAACGCATTGCATCATCAGGAGTGGCTCGTCGTCGCAGTGTCGTGGCAATCGGACCCCAATCGCCGGGATCAGATCCCCAGATGAGCCCTGTGCCCCACCGGGTTGCGCTTGTCCACGACTGGCTCACAGGAATGCGCGGAGGCGAAAAGGTATTGGAGCTGTTCTGCAGACGCTGGCCTGATGCGCCGCTCTGGACGCTGTTATATTTGCCCGGCCAGGTTAGTCAGACGATAGCTTCGCGCCCAATCCACACGAGCTTGCTGCAACGTATGCCTTTCGCTGCCACAAAATATCGAAACTATCTGCCTTTTTTTCCCATTTTTGCCGAGCTTCACAAAGCGAGAAGCGCAGACATTGTTATCTCAACATCACATGCCGTAGCTAAGTCGATGATCCACAGGCATGGCAGGAACACCCCGTACCACATTTGCTACATTCACACACCTATGCGCTACGCATGGGATCTGTTTGACGAGTACTTCGGGCCTAGCCGGGTTGGATGGATCGCTTCACGCTTCTTGTTCCGTCCTCTCGTACAGCTTCTTCGCCTCTACGACGCGAAGACTGTAAATCGTGTGGATCTATTCGTAGCCAATTCAAGATACGTCGCAGACCGCGTTCGAAGGCTCTATGGTAGACAAGCTGAGGTGTTGCCGCCGCCGGTCAATGTGGAGCGGTTTAGAAATGCAGTGCGTGAGCCAGAAGATTGGTTCCTCGTCGTTTCTGCACTTGTGCCTTACAAGCGCGTCGATCAGGCGATTCGAGCTTGCAGTGCAATAGGACGTCCGCTCAAAATCATTGGAAAAGGGCCGGAGCTTGCCGTTCTGAAAACGCTGGCCGCAGGGTTAAAAGCAGATGTCGAATTTATCGGATGGGCGAGTGACGAAGAGTTGACCTCAGCTTATCGCCGCGCCAGGGCGCTGCTGTTTCCAGGTATCGAGGATTTCGGTATCGTCCCTGTCGAGGCAATCGCTTGTGGCTGTCCTGTGATCGCCCTTGGTGTGGGTGGAATTCTGGATTCAATGACGGACAAAACAGCTGTTCTCTACACTGAGGCTACACACCACGGACTAATCGATGCGATTCATCAATTCGAAGCGCGAAAGAATCCATTCAGCGAAGAAGCGCTTCGCGCTCGCGCCGAGTATTTCTCCGAGAGTAATTTCCTCGATCGTTTTGAGCAGAAATTTGCTCGAGTCCAGCGGCAGCTAGCCACTTCTGCCAGCACTTTCATTCCCGCCTCTCTTGCAGTCGTACACGCACAAGAAGCCCATCAAAAACCCCAACTTGACGTATAGGAGTAGCCAACCGTGAGGCTCAATCTCCAGCGGTCCGCAGAAACGACCGTCTGGCAAGCCGTTCCCCCAAAACTGCTAACCAATCGGAGGTTCCTTAATGAGTGCAACCGCTACGATTGCTTCCTTCGCGGCCGGAAGAACCACTCACAGTGCGTTCACCCGGTGGCTAACTCACAGTTCGATCATCCTGGCCGATTATCTTGGCATCACGATAGCCGGCTTTCTTGCTGTGATCATCCGCTATCTGTTTCACGCACAGTTTGTGCCTACTGATTACCTTCTGTTTACTCCAAGCATCATCATTTTCTTCATTACATTCGCTTTCTCTGGCCTCTACCCAGGGATACCCACCTCTCCGATTGAGGAGTTCAGACTTGTTCTTCGAGCTTCTAGCGTCGCGTTTCTCCTCCTGGCGGGCACCACGGTCTTCTTGCGAGAAGGCGTCTTCATGTCGCGCATTGTCTTTGTCCTCGCTTGGCTTCTTACCATCGTCTTAGTCCCCCTCAGCCGACGATTAGTCCGTGGCTGGTGTTCGCGCCAGTCCTGGTGGGGCATTCCCACCGTAATCATTGGCGACCGCGAAGCCGGGCAGATGATTCTAGGGCTACTCCGCGGACATCATCGCGTCGGGCTTCGCCCTGTTGCGCTCGTGATTGACGATGGACAAAGGACTTCGCGATTCGCGCAGATGGAAGCAGGCGAGTTGCTCTCAGAGGACATAGCAGATACGAGCAGACTCGCGAGAGAGTATCGCAACTGCTATGCCATCATCGCTATGCCAACTTCTGGTTCAGATCGGGTTCGTCATGTATTCAACGAGTGTGCCCAGCACTATCGTCGGGTTCTCATTATTCCAGATCTCTTCGGAATCAAGAGCCTATCCGTCGCCGCCAAGGACATTTGTGGCGTTCTGTCGCTCGAACTCGATCAACGGCTAACACTCTTCTTTCCTCGGCTAATCAAACGCTGTTTTGATCTCGCGGTTTCCATAACGCTCGCGCTCTTATTGTCGCCATTGCTTCTCCTTATCGGTGCGGCTGTTCGATTCACTTCGCGCGGACCCATCTTCTACGGGCAGCAGCGTATCGGGAAGAATCAACAAGTATTCAAGGTTTGGAAGTTTAGAACTATGGTTGTCAATGCCGACGCTGTACTCCAGTCTCACCTTGATGCGGATCCAGAGTTGCGTGAAGAGTGGGAGTGTGACCATAAGCTAAAGCGCGATCCGCGCGTTACTTCGGTCGGGCGCCTACTGCGCAAGAGCAGTCTGGATGAGCTTCCGCAGCTCTGGAATGTAATTTGCGGTGAGATGAGTCTCGTAGGACCCAGACCGATCACGGATTCCGAAGGTGTACGTTACGGCAAGAGCTTCGGTCAGTACCTCCGCGTGACTCCTGGGGTTACTGGCCTATGGCAGATCAGCGGACGTAACGATACCACCTATGAACTCCGCACTCGCATCGACGACTACTACGTTCGAAACTGGTCTCTCTATCTGGATATGTATATCGTCTTCCGAACTTTCAAGACCATTCTGTTTTCAGAGGGCGCATATTAGGTTGCCGCGTCCTATCCATCTACGAGAACCAGCTGCTATCCATCATCCAATGCCACAACAAAGGAGAAGAACAATGACCCCGACAATGGAAATATCTGCGAGCATCCGCGTGCCAGATGTCTCGGCCCGCGAAGTGTCAAGAGCGGTCGATGATATGAACACAAAGGGATATGCGTGTCTCCTCAACTACATCACCCCAGACGACTTGGAGCGCATGCGATCCTTTGTATCTTCCGCTATTAGAAAGTCGGGAAATGAGTATGTCCATTTCAACGGCCCAGACGCCGTTACCGGATCGGGCTTGGATGAACTCTCCCGCTCTTCGACGTTCAAGAAACTGATTCGCGATATCCATTTGCTTGGAACTGGTCGTCCGCTAGCTAGCGATGAATGCTACCAGGTACTGCGGTGTCTGACAGGAAACTCTGGGCAGAAGAATTCCTTGATCTTTCATTACGACTCCTACATTGTGACTGCTCTGGTTCCAATCCAGATTCCCATACAGGGACGAGCGGGCGACCTTCTCATGTATCCAAACACCCGCACCATCCGCAGCGCTTATCTGTTCAATGCAATGGACAAGTTGATCCTTGATAACCCCATCACGCAGCGTGTCTTGCGTGCATGTGTCAACGGCAAGAACTTCGCGCCGGAAAGAGTTCATGTGGTGCCAGGGAATCTGTACCTATTCTGGGGCTATCGTTCTATTCATACAAATGAGCCCTGCGATCCGGACAAAGTTCGAGCGACGGCGCTCTTTCACTACTCCAATCCGCATCGACAGGCACCCGCACGAATGTCCTGACGGTGCGGATGGATGTCTTAGTTACATGAGATAGTTCCGATAGGCAAGAGGCAGTAAAGGTAATGAAAGAATGTCACTGCCGCTCGCAAGATGCCGTTAACGAGAAGCGGATTAATAGGAGACCTGAATGGCAGTAGGCTATAAGACCGCCGTTGGTGGGTCATGGATGGTTGGTGCGCGGCTTGTCTCGCGTGTTATCGACATGATCACAATGCTTGTTCTTGCCCATATTCTTCTCCCAAAGGACTTTGGCCTTGTTGCGATAGCCATGACCGTGATTTACATCATTGAGGCAGCGCTTGAGCTCCCTGTGAGCCAGGCTCTCGTGCGACTGGGAACCATAGGTCCATCGCATTACGACACTGCGTTCACACTCAGTCTTCTTCGAGGCGTCGCGCTGAGTCTGATCGTGTGCGTAATCAGTTGGCCTTTTGCGCGTTTCTATTCGGATACGCGTTTAACCTGGTTGGTGTGCACGCTCAGTCTTGCGCCCGCTGCGCGAGGGTTGGTGAGCCCAAAGCTTGCTGACTTTTCGAGGAATCTGGACTTCTCTCCAGACTTTACGATGG
>Ga0302319_10008931_pt1 | contig 19395 bp, 10 predicted proteins | sample Bog_T0_2_FD_203319 | JGI IMG/M metagenome (GOLD analysis project Ga0302319, IMG submission 203319) | Peat permafrost microbial communities from Stordalen Mire near Abisko, Sweden - Bog_T0_2 | ecosystem: Environmental > Terrestrial > Soil > Wetlands > Peat | place: Sweden: Abisko, Stordalen Mire... | reverse complement strand
TTGGTATCGAAATAGTAGCGATTCAGAATTGATGGCGCTACGGCGAAATAATTATTGGTCGTACCAGCCAAGTTGGGCTGTGGATAGTAACCCAGTGCAATGTTGGAGGTCGGGCTAATCATGCTCGTTGGTATTGAGTTGTTGGCAAATGGCGTGCGCCCCGTGCCGTCCGGGTTACCGGTATATGGATTGTAGATGACGCTCGCTCCGCTACTGGTGGGGTAGGCGCTGAAATTGCCCAATCGTTGATCGGAGGTGGGCACAGTGTATTGTCCGTTCACCACCTGCTTTTGCTCAGTGGCATCCAGACTGACGAAGTAGAACAACTTGTTCTTGAAAATCGGTCCGCCGAGCGTCGCGCCCCAGTTATTGTAAATGGCGTCGGGCTTAGCTGTGCCGGCTTTCAAAAAGTAATTACGGGCATTGAAAACCTGGTTGTTATCGATCTCAAACGCGGTGCCATGGATCTCGTTGGTGCCGGACTTGGTAATCAGTGTAATCGCCGATGAGCCGGCTAAACCTTGATCGGCCGAGGCCGCGCTCGATGTTACGTTCACCGTGTCCACAGTCTCCGCCGGAACGTTGTAACCCACGTGATTGGGTAGCCACGCGTTAATGCTGATCGCGCCGTCGATGCGCGTCACGTTTGTCTGCGCATTGCCGCCGTTGATGTGGGTGGCGAGTGAGCGGTCTGGCGCATCTGTCGTTGAATTCGCAAAAGCGCCAGGCATGGCGCCGGGCACTAGATTCACCAGCGTCTGATAGGTCCGGTAACCGCCCAGCGGCAGGTCAGCTACTTCCGTGCTGGTAATTTCGGTTTGCACGCTGCCCTTGTCCGTTTGTAGGGTCAAAGCTTCCGCGCTCACAGTCACCGTGTCGGAGACTTGGCCCACTTCCAAGTGGGCGTCCATGCGCGCGACGTTGTTGGCCGTGATGACAAAGCCCACTTCTTCCACCGGACGGAAGCCGGCGCTGCTGATCTTGACGTCATACGTGCCGGGCAGCACGTTTACAAGGTTGAAACGGCCGCCGGAATCGGTCTTATCCTGGCGGATTTGACCGTTATCCTTGCCCGTGGCGACAACCGTTGCTCCTGGCACAACTGCGCCGCTGGAATCTGTCACAGTGCCCACCAAAGCACCGTACAGAACCTGGCCGCTCGCCTTTGGAGTTTGCAAACCGCAAAACACTGCGGCTACAAGCAGCAAACTCGAAATATAACGCGTAAAACTCTGAAACCCCATAGACTAAGCCCCTCTTAAGCTTTTTAATGATTTGAAACCGTTGATTCGCAATAATTCTAGGAAAACGGATTAGCAGCGACTGGGCCCGCGCGCACACCACATAGTGCGGACGTAGTAGTAGATAGATACCAAGAAGGATAACGCGTCCTGGAGAAAACAACAAGCCCTAAACTAGAGATTTTGCGGACTTTATTTTTCTATCAGTTTGCGAGTCAATGCTTGAAGTTTCGCCAAAGCTTCTTTGGCAGGCTGAAAACCTGGATCGATACTGAGAGCCACCTGAAACTGAATTTGCGCCTCATTTAATTTGTGCGAGCGCGCGAGCGCCACACCGAGAGTGGTGTGCAAATCTGCATCCGCAGGACGATAAATCAGCGCTTCTCGATAGTGAGTCACGGCGCTTGCCAGGCTTGCGGGGTCGTCAGAATTCGCCATTTCATCACCCCAAAGAATAAGCACCTCGCCCAAGTGCTGGTTGGCTTTCGCATCGTCTGGACGATCTTTTAAGACCTCTTTGAATCCGGCGGCAGCCGCTTCAAAATGTCCACTGGCGGCGTCGGCGCTAGCTAACCCGAAACGCGCGCTCGTGTAATTCGGATCGGCGCTAATCGCTTGTCTGAACCGTTCTGCGGCTTCAGGTACACGCCCGGCGGTGAGCAGGGCCACGCCCAATTCAGTGGCGGCGATAGCACTCGTCGGCCTGTCTGCTGCGGCGCGCTCAAAATACGCGATGGCCCCGGCCGCATCGCCTTTGGTGAGGAGTAAATCGCCCACATTGTAGTTTGCCGAAAAATCCGCTGGATATTTCTCGAGTCTTTGCCGCATCAACGCTTCTTGCAGCGCAGCGCGTTGATCGCCATCAGCAATGGGCAAAACCTGCATCCAGAGATGCCCCATCTCATTGCCCGCGTTGTTGCCGAAAAGAATGCGCTGCGGCGGACGATTAGGATTCCGCGGATTGCCGGCTGAGTTGTCGTAGTGGTAGCGCATGGAAACCACCGTGCCCTTGGGCAAAAATAGCGGCTGCTTTAAACGAAAAACGCCTTGCCAGTTCAGATCCCAGTTAGGGATGCGAATAATCCACTGCCGTGTGCCGTCGGGCAGAGTTGCATAGCCTTCCATCAACTTGCCGGTGTAGTGCGCGTGCGGATAAACAGTCAGTACCTTCATATCCATCGGCACGAGGAAATCGTCAGACACCAAAAAGTCTTTGTCGCCCGCCGGGATATCGATGGCCAAGTCATGTTCCAATTGCACAAGCATCGGAAACTTCGTCCGTGGCTTATCGGTGAAGTAAAGTCCGATCTCGGGTGCGATGGTTTCCGGCTTGCCCGTTGACCGCAAGTGTACATTCAGAATCAAATCCATGCCGGGGTCTGCTCGCCAAGCCATGCCATCGGGTTCGACCACAGGTTCGCTACCGGGCTTCCACGATAGGAAGTGTCCGTCGGGATCAAAGGTCTCTTCTTCGACAGATAGGTCCATGCCGGCGAAACCATAACCTGGTTTCGTTTCCTGGCGACGCGACGAGCGCGACCGGTCGAGAATGACATTGGCGTGGTGGAACACGCGCGCCGTGCCAGGACGCACTTCGATTGCCTTCACCCATTTCACTGTCGATACCGGCACGGGCATGATGAAGTTCCAAAACACTTCGCCAGCGTCGGCCGGGAGCTGATACGGCTGCGCCGCTCGAACAATCAGATCGGGTGGTCCGAGTTGCCATTCTGAACTGAACTTTGGGGGCGCCGGCGCATGCGCGCTTGAACCGGCGATGGCGCCTTGCTTCACCCAAGTCTGAATCAAATTGATTTGTTCATCGCTCAGCCGCCGCTCTTCATCAAACTCTCCGTGTCCAGGCTCCGGCAGCCAAGGCGGCATAAAGCGGGTTTTCGTAGCGTCGGCAATTTGCAGCGCGTGACGCTTCACATCTTCGTAGCTCAGCAGGGAGAACGGACCCGATTCACCGGGCCTGTGGCAAGGAGCGCAGTTGGTGTAAACAATGGGCGCGATGTCTCGATAAAACGTGAGCCTGGCTGGAGTGGCGGCCGGCATCATAGCCGCACTCAAAAACGACAACAAGGCGAGACAACGCTTCATGTCAGCAGTGTACGACGAGGCTTGCGCGCCACTTTATAAAACCACTCGGCGCGCAAACTTCAGCGCGGGATTCTCAAACAACTGCGAAATCACACCATCCGGAACCGGCGAGTCGGTCTGCACAATGGCAATCGCCGTTAACGGAGCCTGGCTCTTGCGGGTTGATTCTTCCTGCCGCCCGAGCGCAAAGCTAGCCACATTCACGCCGTTCTTACCCAGGCACGTACCGACAAAGCCAATCACGCCCGGCACGTCATCGTTGCGTGAATACATCAAGTTGCCACCCAGAGTCGCCTCGCAGGCAATATTTTCTACCTGTAGCAGCCGGGGCTTATCCAAAACTATCGCGCCCAACACCGGGAAATTGCCCGCTTCCGTATCAACCTCGATGCGAATCGCATCCATGTGCGCCGCACCCGGCTCCTGCTGTTCCACCACGCGGAAGCCACGTTGCGTGGCAATCTGCATGGCATTCACAACATTTGGCTTATTCGTCAAACTGCGGGCCAAAACGCCAGCCAGCCCGGCATTTCGCAAAATCTGTGTATTCTGATCCGCTAATCGTCCGAAGTAAGTGAAACGAACGGTGTGCGGATTGCCCACAATGATGTTACTAAGAAACGTGCCTAGCCGCTCCGCTAAATCCACATAAGGCTGCAATGCCTTGTATTGATCGGCGGTCATGGCCGGCATATTCACCGCGTTCAAGGCCACGCCGCTTTTCAGATATTCCACCATCTGTTCCACAATGCGAATGCCGACAATCTCTTGCGCCTCTTCTGTCGATCCGGCAATATGCGGTGTCGCCACCACGGCCTCCAAGGCGAACAGCGGATTGTTCTCCGGCGGCTCTTTTAAGAAAACGTCTAAAGCCGCGCCCGCTACTTTACCGCTCTGGATGGCCGCTTCGAGTTCAGCCTCGTTCACCAATTCGCCACGCGCGCAATTTACAATCCGTACGCCGGTTTTCATCTTGGCGAACGCCGCGGAATTCAGCATGCGCTCTGTTTCGGGCGTATACGCTACGTGCAGCGTAAGATAGTCGCTCCGTTTGTAGAGATCGTCCAGAGAAACGAGATCCACACCCATGTCGCGTGCCGTCTGCGGGCTCACATAAGGGTCATGGCCAATGACAGTCATCTCAAACGGCTTGGCGCGTTTTACCACCTCGCGGCCAATGCTGCCTAAACCAATCACGCCAAGTGTCTTGCCGCGCAGCTCATTGCCCAGAAATTTCTTTTTCTCCCACTTACCGGCCTTGGTCGAAAAACTCGCTTGCGGTATGGCGCGCGCCATAGATAACATCAGCGCCAACGTGTGCTCCGCCACCGAGATGGCATTGCCGCCGGGGGTGTTCATCACCAGCACGCCCGCTTCCGTGGCCGACGGCAAGTCTACGTTGTCCACACCTACGCCTGCCCGGCCAATCACGCGCAGTTTTGGGGCGGCTTGCAAAATGTCTTTCGTCACCTTCACCGCGCTCCGTACCAGCAGCGCGTCGCAATCGGCTAAGTGGGGCTGATACGTCTTTGGGTCGGCAATTACGATCTCCCAACCGGCTTGGGCGTGGAGTAATTCTAGGGCCGCTGCAGCAAGCGGCTCGGCAACAAGTATTTTCATGTTTTGGTTTATTTCACTACCAGTTCAGGCGGGAATTTCAAGAATAACAAAAACGGCGATGGCGCCCTTTCGGTGCACCATCGCCACATTGCGTTAGACAATGGAGTCCAACTAGTTCTCACTCGTAAATGTTTGCGTCAAAGTGAAGCTCTGGCCGTTTACCGTTGTGCCCGTCGCCGCAAAGGTATGTATGTCATTGGTTAACAGACTGGTGTCGAGCGAGAATGTCCAGCCGACATTCGGACAATCGGGGCTGCTGTAAGTCGAGCAGACGTCGGACCGGCTCACCCGCGTGGCATTGCCGTAAGGAATACCGTCAATCGAAATGAGGACATTCGAAACGCTCACGTTCGGCGCTAAGAACCAACCCTTGAAGGTGTTCGTCCCCGTGTAGTAAGGTTCGGCGGAACTCGGACTATCGATATTTCCGCTCATGGCCACGCCCGCCGACCAATTCTGCACAATGAACAAAGCGGCGTTGCTGTTACTGGTTCCATCGGCGGCAGTGGCCACAACACCAAGAACGTGCGCGCCATCGACCAATGCGTCCGTGTCGAATTGATAAGTGAAGCCCACGTTCGGGCACTGCGGACTGCTATAGGTGCTGCAGACGTCGGGCCGCGCGACGTTCACGCTAGCGGTTCCCACCGGTATGCCATCTACCTCAATGGTGACCGAGTGAATGGCAACGCCTGGCTTCACGGCGAAGCCCTTCACGCTAGCAATACCCGAAACAGCAATGGTTCCGGCGTTCGGAGTGTCAATCCCGACTATAAACGTTGTAGAGACATTCGAAACGGTGAACGCGGCGCTGGCAGTGGCCCGCTTGCCATCCGAACTCGTGCTGGTTATCTCCAAAACGTGGGAACCGTTGATCAAGCGCGTGGTGTCGAGCGTATAAGTGTAACCGACATTCGGACACCCTGGCCGTCCCGCAAACAAGATGCACACATCCGGCCGAGCAGTTCCATACGTTGCCGTACCAACAGCCACGCCGTCCACCGAGACCTGTATCGATTGAATCGTGGCCGTAGACGGACTGTTCGTCAGCGACCAGCCAGAGATGGACGCCTGGCCGCTAAAAGTCGGCGCAGTCGACGCACCTTGCGCAGGCGAATCGATCGAGATCCGGATCGGGTTTGCCGTTGTATTCTGATTGGCGATGGTAATCGTTCGCGTCATAGTGTAGGGCTGCCCTTGCGCAGGCGTGGCCGTGATCCCCAACACGTGCGTTCCATCGGCAAACTGGGTCGTATCGAAGGTGCCGTTAAATCCTACGTACGGGCAATTCGCCAAATCGAAATTCGGAAGGTTACCGTACGCGGCGCACACATCGGGCCGGCCTAGGCCGTAGAAAATCGGCCCCTGGGAAACGCCGTCAATCGAGTAAGTCACCGATGAAATGAGGGTGTAGTTATCAATCGCCCAGCCAAATAGCAGCGAAGACGTTCCGCTCAACGTGCCGGCGGTCGCCGACGGCGTATCAATGGTCATCGCGGGGCCGCTGAACAAGTCGATCGGGTTGTAATTGTTCACGTTAAACGGGCTGGAAACGGTGTATTTCTGGCCATTCGCCGCGGTCGCTTCAATGGTGAATAGATGCGGTGTGGTTTCCCCATCCGGCTGCGTGCTGTTCGCCAGTTTTGTAAGATCGGCCAGATAAGTCCAGCCTACGTTTGGACAACCGGGCGTCCCTGCAACGGCAACGGCGCACACATCGGGGCGGGCGCCGCCGTAGATAATCTGGGTGGGATCCACCGGGAAACCGTCAATCGACGCTTTGAACGAAACAATGGGCGACGTGTCGTTTGTCGCCCAACCATTGAATAAAACGACGCCGTGATAGATCTGCATTAGCGTAGTCGGCGTATCTATGTCCACATGTGTGTGCGATGCCAGTGGATCGTTATTCACAAACAGAGCTACACCCTCTGGATTCGCATGATTGCGGCCGGCGGCGTCAGTCACTAATACTTGCAAGTTGTGCGCTCCGTTGGCCAGATTCGTGGTGTCGTATGAGTATGAGTAACCTACATTCGGACAACTGAAGACCGTTGGATAGGTGACGCAAACATCGGGACGCGGCAAACCATAACCGCCGTTCGCATTCGTCAAATTAGCCACGGTGATTCCATCGATTTGGATGGCAACATTCGACACCGGTGTGGCCGAATCAATGGCCCAACCCAAAACCGTCATGTTGCCGCTCACCGTAGTGACCGAACCCAGTTGCGGCGTTATGGGCGCGTCAATACTGAGGTTGATGGGACTCGCCGGCACCGCGGGAGGCGGGCTCGGAGGATTCGATACAGCGGTGCCAACCGGCAAATACACGGTATTGCTGATGAAAGCGTTCTGCGCTACGTAAAACGGCGTCTGTGAATTGGCCACGGCGTCAGTCGGTACCAGCACATCCACCCGGTAAATGCCGTATGAGCTGCCTTCGAGCCCCGCGGAAATGACCTGCGCGCTTTCTTGGCCCAAGGTTGCGGCCGCAAAGTCAGCCGCAGTCACATCATTCATCGGAAACGGCACTTGGCCGCTGAAACTGTAAGGGTAAGAAGTGGTCAGTCCGTTCGTAATGTCGTTGCCGTTTTGATCTTGGATGTCACCCATGCCGGCCACCGCTATGCTGATTAGCTCGCCAGGCACAGCCGGATTGCCAGGAAAAATCGGCGATCCGCTCACCACCGCGCAACAAGTAGGCACATAGGCGTGACAATTCGCGTCGTTGCCGGCCGATCCGTAAGGCGTGAGTTCCTCCGACGCGGAACCGGTGCTGGTGGTGGTGCAGTTTGGAAGGCCGCCACCCGTTGTCGTGCCTGTGGCCACCGCAATCGGAATTCCGTTACCGCCGGAAAAGCCATCCAGACGCGAAGTCAAAACCAGACGCGTGAACGAGCCGCCTGCGCTCGGGATTACGTATGGATCGCTCGCCATCAGTGATACAAACTGCGCCACAATCGACTGCAAAGTATCGGTGCTTGTGACGGTGTATTGATAAGGGGTAGTGCTGCCGTTCACGTAAACGCCCAGCACATCGTTTAACGTCGGCGAACCGTCAAACGAGATCACTGCCACCGGACCGTTTACTTGGTGCCGCGCTTGCGCAATTTGCCACGGCCTTGTTTGGCCCGGATATTGCTGCGCACTAAAAATACCTGGGTTTGCGGGTGCAATATAAACGGGCGTCGCGCTGGTTACCGTTACGGTCCCATTGTTATGCGCGGTGCGCACGTACACACTGCTGCTGTTGCGGTCGCCGTAGGAAAAGGGAATCTGGCCCACAAGTTGTTTCGGCGTAATTTTGTAAAGCGGCGAAGCAAAACCGTCAATGAATAGTTCTACCCCGTAACCGGTCACTGTGGCCGGAACCTGTCCATTGTTCGCCGACGAATTGAGAGTGGCGACGTAGGGCGTGTCGTTGTCGGTAAAGAACACTCCTGGCGGCGCGTTCACTTCCACCAACATTCCCGGCGCTCCCGTTGCGGCGTTACCAGCCGAGAGATATGAGCCCGACGCCGTCGCCACAAGGTCGTTCGCATTCGAGACAGTGGCCGAGAGCGAAATCGTGTCATAGGCCAGACTCGTCACTTCGGCGCCTGACCGGTCGATCGAGCTCAAATAGACGGTCCCGGTGCCAGCCCCGCCAAAGCTAGCCAAGGCATTCGGATCGCCGGCGCCCTTATTAATCGCCGCCACCAATTGCTTCGCAATCGTGTCCACGGTCACGTTAGTGCCGGTCTCCGGAGGTGTTGTGTATGCTGTCCCGGCAATCGTAATCGTCGCCGTGTCGCCCGCCGATATCTTCGCGCCAGACACAACCGAGAACGTCACAACTCCTTCCTGCCGCACGATTTCGCTGCCCCAATTCACCACCGGAATCACATTGGCGGTGGAATCAAACGGGCTGGGAATCAGCGAATCACCGGCGGTAAAAAGTAAAATGCGGCGGTTATAGGAATCGGCCACATAGAGATTCGTTCCGTCCCAGGCAAGCGAAGTGGGGCTCGGCGTCGTATCCACACCGCCGGTATTATCCACTTCTGTACTCACAATGCTGATCGAAACGCTGGTGACAATATCGTTGATAAAATTCGTCTGCCCCAGAACACCGTTCGCCAGCGTGCCGTTCTGCGTGGGAATCGAATTGTAAATTAGCACGCGGTCGTTGCCGCTATCGGCAATAAAAAGCCGCGTCCCATCGGAAAGCGCGTAGCGCGGAAAATTGAGATTCGATTGACATTGATCTTGCGTACCGAGCGGCAGCGCGTTCGCCCCGCCGGACGTCGCCACCGTACTGCTCGCCGAAGCCGTGTAGCAGACGTCGGTATTATTCGCCGTCGTTTCGGTGAAGTTCAGTTGTCCCAGCGCAACGTCGGCTGCCTGATCGATGCTCGGCGCGACCGTATTCCAGATCAACACGCGGTTGAAGCCCAAATCCGAAACATAAACGTGGCCGCCATCGGCAGTCACAGACGCCGGTCTCAGCAATTGATTGGCGGCTGCGGTAGGTGAGGTGGTGGTGGGCGGAGGTTGATTCGCATGCGTAAAATCAGGCTGTCCCAAAACTACATCGGGCGTTTGATTGTTCGTCGTTGGCCAGGAATTCCAAATCAACACGCGGTTGTTTTGCGTATCCGCAACATACAGCCGGTTGTTCCCAATCCAAACCCCCTGCGGGCCGCGCATGGCGGTCGCCGTCACCACACCCAGCGCCTGCGTTTGCAGGGTCGAGAAATTCGGCTGCCCGATGACCAAGTCAGGATGCTGGTTTCCAGTGGGAATCGAGTTCCACAGCAGCACCCGGTTGTTGTCGGTATCGGCAATCGCAAAATGCACCCCGTCGCTCGCCACTGCCGTCGGATTGTCCAACCACGCATTTTCAGCCGGTACGGAACCCGCCTGATCTTCGCCACCGTCATGTCCGCTATAGAAACCGGTGACTGGCGTAGTTTGGCCGCTCGGCGTATAGGTGGGCGGCGTAAAGGTGTTCTGCCCCATGCCGAAAGAAGCGGGCGTGCCGCAAAGGTAGCAGGATGTGAGCGATTTCACGGCCGTATCCGTTAATAAGTCCGTATAGGGACCCGGAATTTGGGTAGCATCGAAGACCAAGACGCGGTTATCGATCGGCGTGGCCCCGAGTCGATTACCATCGGCGACAAATACCTTACCGTTCGCATACGCCACTCCGCCGGCTCCCCCCAAAATCTGGCCGGTTGGGTTCTGATCACCTTTAGTAAACGTGAACTGCCCAATCACCGCGCGCGCCGCTTGCCCATTCTGAAATGGTTTTTGCGCGAACAGGGCGGAGGCAAACAAAGAGAGAACGGTTATGGTTTGATACTTTCTAAACAATGGGACCCCAAATCAAGGCGTTATAACGGTCGTGGCGCGTTAAGCCGGTATTCTCATCAAATAACATCAAAAGACTGCCGGTCAAACACAGTTCCACGGAACCCTGGACCCGCCAAAATAGCTTTAGTATATCAGCGCTACGGACGTAATCCGCTCATGTCGGGTTGCAACCGGCTTGGTCGGCCGGTTTTTTGCCATACCTCACACGTGCGCTCTTCTCGCCCCCTCCAGCGTACAATAAGGGCCATGCCCATCCTTGATCAAGTACAGAAAGACATCGTTACTGCGATGAAAGCAAAGGACGAAGGCCGTCTCAGCGCCCTCCGGATGGTCAAAACCGCGCTGAAGAAACAGGAAATCGACGGCATGAAGCCGCTCGACGAACCGGCCGAGATGGCAGTGATGAACACCCTCCTCAAACAACGCCGCGAATCGGCCGACATGTTCAACAAAGGCGGCCGCCCCGAACTCGCCGCTAAGGAGGAAGAGGAGATCAAAATTATCGAGTCGTACCTTCCCGCCGTCGCCTCGCCTCACGAGATCGAGGCCGCAGTCAGCGCCGCGATTACGGAAACCGGCGCCACCTCGGCTAAACAAATGGGCCTGGTTATGAAAGCCGCCCAAGCGAAGCTCGCCGGAAAACGAGCTGACGGCAAAGCGCTCAGCGAGCTGGTAAAAGCCAAGCTGCCCTAGCCGCCTCTCACTTCTTTCACAATCTCCGCCACAATACTCAGCCCAATTTCTGGCGGCGTCTGTGCGCCAATCGCCAAACCCGGCTTTATCCTCAAGCCCGCCAGCCGTTCCTTGGCCATCCCCCGTAGTCCCAAACCCGCCAAAACTTCTTGCGACCGCTTTTGGTTGGCCACCAACGCCACATAAGGAATGCCTGCGTTCACCGCCTGTTCAATCGCTTCCTCATCAAAGCGCCCCATACTCGCCACTACGCAAAACCGCCGCGCGGCGCCCTCCGGCAGTTGTTCGAAATCCATTGCACGCAAAAAGCCGGTCACCTCCGGCATTTCATTAAACGCCAACAGCGGATCCACCACCGTTACTCCATAACCCAGTAAGCGCGAAAACTTGACCACTGCCGTTGCCACACTTTCGCGTCCCACCACCACAACTTCAACATCCGCCACCGGAGCCATCCGCTCGCTGACCTCAAAAGCAAACTTGCCGTCGGCGAACACATTGGCGAGCAAGTCCAAATCCCGCGGCCGGTCCGCATCCAACAGAACTCCCGCATCATCCACGTCCAACTTCCGAATATTTTCCAGATGATCCCCAAAAATCGCCCGGCATCCCGTATCGCCCTTCAGCCCTCGAATCTCCGGAAATACCGACTTGTCCAACAACACCGGGTTACCGCGAAACCCACGAAACAAAGGAATCAGGATTTGTGGGCGATGCTCACGGTATTCCTCAACCATGCGGTCCAGCGTTTCAGCTTTCACCAGGGGCATGTCCGCCAACACCACCAGGGCCGCCTCCGTGCGGCTATCCAGCGCCTGCAACCCGCACTGGAGCGACCGCCCCATGCCAGCAGCAAACGCCTCGTTCACCACCACCTTCGTACGCCTGTCGCGGGCACCAACCAGCGGCCTAATCTCGTCCGCCGCCGCGCCCAGCACCACAACAATTTCGTCAACATGCTTCGCCGCCCGAAGATTCGCAAGCGTATGCTCCAACAGCGTCTTTTCTCCCAACCGCAACAACTGCTTCTGCATTCCCATGCGGCTCGCGCTGCCGGCCGCTAGCACAATGGCGGCTACAAAACTCGTTTCGGGCATATCCTTACAATAGGAGAAATTGCTTCTCCTATGTCTCACTTTCCCGGCTTCGACATCGGCAGTTACCCCGGCGATGATGCCATCACCGCGTGGGCGCAAGCCGGCCTCTACAAATGGTGTGGCTACTACCTCACCGCACCCTGCCACTCTGACTCCACCTTCGCACCGTTCACAGGCAAGGCCGCCTTCCTTCACAGCCTCGGCCTCGGGCTCGCCATCATCTATGTCGGCCATCAACAAGGTGGTTGCGGCGGCACAAATCTCACGCGCACGCTCGGCTTGCAGCACGGCATGGACGCCGTCACTAAATGTCAGGCAGAAGGCTTCCCAAACAGTGCCGTCATTTTTCTCGATGTCGAATACTTCGATGGCTCCATCTCTGCCGAGTTCACCGCTTACTACCGCGGCTGGCTCTCCGCCGTCTTAGACAGCCCGGCCTTTCAACCCGGCACTTACTGCGCCAAAGCCAATTACAACGATGTCTCCGCCGCCGCTCAACAAGAATACGCCGCGCACCGTCTGCCCTTCGGTGGTCCGGTTTTCTGGATCGCTCTAGAAGACAAAACCTTCGACCCTGTAACTGCCGATCCAGCCGATTGCGGGATCGCCGATGCCAGCGTCTGGCAGGGTCTCCTCGATACCCAACAGCTACAAGGCGGAGTGACTCTCGCAGTCGACCTCGACACCGCCGATTCAAACGACCCTTCCCAAACAAGACTTGACCTGATCAGTGTCGACTATACATTCGAGGAAGAGATCATCGAATGGGACGAGCCGCTATGACCGCGCGCCGCCCGGCTTTCATCTTGATATCGTTAGTAAGTCGAGATCGAGGTCCATCTTGAAAACCTTATTCCTTTCTCTCATCCTCCTAACACCCCTGGCCGCTCAGCAAACGCGCCCAACCATTACGTCTCCTGAAGTCCATTCCGATGGCAGTGTCACCTTCCGGCTATTTGATCCGAATGCCGAAAAAGTAACCATCTCGCTGGAAGGTTGGAAAGACCCGCTCGCCATGCAAAAAGATCAGCAAGGCATTTGGAGCTTGACGACTGACGTGCTCGCCCCCGATATGTACGGCTATTCTTTCAGCGTCGACGGCACTCACTTTCTGGATCCCTCGAACACTGAGATTAAGCCGAATCTTCTGAATCTCTCTAACGTTGTCCATGTCCCTGGTGCTGCGCCCCTTCCGTGGGACGATACCGACATCCCGCACGGTCTCGTTCATCATCACTTCTATAAATCAAATATCGTTGGCGACAATCGCGATTTTTACGTCTACACTCCGCCTGGTTATGATCCCGCGGCAAGAACTCGCTACCCGGTGCTCTATCTGCTTCACGGCTATAGCGACGATGCCAGCGGCTGGACCGCCGTGGGTAAAGCCAACTTGATTATGGATTCGCTCATCGCGCAAAACAAAGTCAAGCCCATGATCGTCGTCATGCCGCTCGGTTACGGCGCGCCGGAAATCGTTCATCCCACACCAGGTGTTTCCCCGTTTAGTAACGCCGAACTTCGCGAGCGCAACTTCAGCCGTTTCCGCACAGCACTCATCGACGAAGTGATTCCTGCCGTCGATCGCGCCTATAAAACCGACCCAGGCCGCGACTCGCGCGCGATCGCTGGGTTATCGATGGGAGGCTCCGAGTCTCTGCTCACCGGCCTGAACCGGCCCGACAAGTTTTCATGGGTCGCCGGGTTCAGCACCGGCGGACTAAGTGACGATTTCGCCGCCGATTTTCCGCAGCTCACCGCCGACGCCAACTCGAAATACCATTTGATCTGGATCGCTTGCGGCACGGAAGACCGGCTCATCACCATAAATCGCAATATGATTGCGTGGATCAAGGGAAAGGGTGTGAACGTCACCCCCATCGAAACGCCCGGCATGCACACCTGGCTCGTTTGGCGTCGTAATCTGATCGCCTTCGCTCCGCTGCTATTTCAAAATGACAAACACACAGTGCGCCCCGCTATCATTTCCGGCGAAAACTAATCTTGCCGCAAAGTTTGCGCGGGCCTTATGGAAGACGCTCGCAAAGCAGGCACCAGCACAGCCACAAACGCCGCTAGCATCAGTGTCCCCACGGAAAATAGCAGCGTCTCTGGTTCCAGCGGCTTCATTTTGAACAATTCTTTCTCGACGTATTTCGCGCCCAGCCAAATCACCGGCATTCCCAACGCCAGCCCCAACGCGGCCACCGTCATGCCTTCACGTACGATCATGGCGATCACGTCTCCTGGAATTGCTCCTAAGGCCAACCGGATTCCAATCTCGTTGCGCCGCCGCGCCGTGTTGTAAGCAATGACTCCATAGAGCCCCACTACCGAGAGCACCAACGCTAAGACTCCGAAACAACTGCAGATCGTCGCGAACATCCGCTCCCGTTGCAGGCCTTTTGAAATCTGCTCCTCCATGGTGATCACGTCCACCATGGGCAGCTTACGATCAATACCGGCCATCGTTTTCCGAACCGCCGCCAATGCAAACTGCGGAGGCGTCGATGTGCGCAGTACCACCGCCACGTCCCGGCTACTTTTATCTAGTGGCAACCATACCACCATCGGCCTTTCTTTCATCGAGGTGGCGGCCATCGATGGCGCAATGCCGATAATTTCGTACTGCGGCGTTTGCGCTCCAGGAGGACCGTCGGAGAACGCCATTGTCTTGCCTAGCACGCTCAGCCCTCCCCACTGGCGCGCCAAATCTTCACTGATCACCGCCACCTTCGCGCTGCTGGAGATGTCGGCCCATTCAAAATTCCTGCCGGCAACCAGACGCGGAGAGTAAAGCGACAGATACGTGGGCGTGACGCCGTTGAGCGAAGCGCCTTTGACATCGACCTGCCCTGGCAACTTCAAATCTTCCCACCAACCCCCGATATTCATGGGCCGCGTGGAGGAAAGTGCGACATTGCTGACACCCGGCGTGTTCAAGAGTTGGCGCTCCAGGTTGAAGTAAAACGTCTCTAATTGGTCGGCGCTATAGCCGGAAGTGCCGGGTCGAAGATTAAACAGAATCATGTTGCGGCGATCAAAGCCTGGATCGGTTGATTCAATGGCCAACAGGTTTCGCGTAAAGAGCACGGCACACATCACCAAAACCACAGACATCGCCATTTGCCCCAACGTGAGAATTCGTCCCGTATTCCATTTGTGGCGGCCCGCGGCGTTCTTGAGTTGTTCCGCACTCGCCATTTGCGACGTACGCCAGGCGGGAAAGAGACCGAATAAGAGCAACGCCACCATGGTTGTGGCCAAAATAATCCCCGCCACGCGCAGATCGAGGCTCGCGGTAATGGGAATGCCGTCGCCGTGCCTGGCAACCAAAAACTGACCCAACAAGCTCTCAGCCACATAAGCGACAACCACGCTCGCAACGCCGCCAAGACCGGCTAACATCGCACTCTCTGTCAAAAACTGCCGCGCGAGTCTCATCCTGCTGCAGCCTAGCGCAATGCGCGTGGCCACCTCTTTCTCCCGTGCGGCAGCGCGCGAAAGGAGCAGATTCGCGATGTTGCTGCAAGCAATCATGAGCAACAGACTGACAAGGCCGCCTAACACCAGCAGCGGGCTGCGAAAATTGCTCCTCAGAAACTCGAGACCGCCGCTGCCATCAACCAAATAAATATGTGGGGCTTTGTCGGCCTTCTTCGGCTGTGCCGGCCAGCTCGCAACGAAGGCCGCATCCGTCTCCGGACGCATTTGGTTTTGCGAGTAGCCGGGAGTGCGCCTCGCAATTAAAGAAACGCCCCAGAACCGGTTATCAGTGAGCGGCGGTGGCCCCTTTGGCCGCACATTGGGCGCTTGATGGAACGGAACATAAATATCAGTCGGGTCGCCCGGTATCAAACCAAAAAAGCTACCCTCCAACACGCCGGCAATCGTGGTCGATTTGTTGTTGATAATGATGGCTCGCCCTATCACGTCGGGCGAAGAATTCAAGGTGCTCGCCCAGAAACGATGCGAAACCACCACAGCCGGCGGCGCGGCGTTTGTGTCATCACTGTCGAAAAGCAGACGGCCCAAGGCGGGCCGTACTTGTAAGGTTGATAGAAAATTGCCACTCACCGGCCGTTGCTTCGCAACGCTCGCTGCGCCTGCGAAACTCACGCTCACTGTGTTGGGAAAGCCATAGGCCGCGAGCGACGCTTTGCCCGCCAGGCGCTCGCGCATGAATTGGTAGCCCGGATAGGAGAAGAAATCGGCAATACTCCAGCCATCCTCCTGATACATGCTGCCAGCCGCGCCGTCCGCCAATTCTCTGGGAAACCCGTGGCCACGCCATTCTACATTCACCAATTGCCGTGGATGGGGAAGCGGCAAATCGCGCCACAATATCACGTCCATCAACGAAACGACGGCGGTGTTAGCGCCGATCGCCAGCGCTAACGATAAGACTGCTGCGCCAGTCACCACCGGCGTCCGCTTCATCATGCGCCAGCCAAACACGATATCCTGCCGTAAACCGGTGAGCCACGCCCAGCGGCGCTCATCGCGGCACAATTCTTTGGTTTGTTCCCCGCCGCCGAACTCCCGATTGGCAAGGCGCACGGCCTCACTGTGCGAATGGCCCTGTCTCTCAAATTCGGCAGTCAATTGCTGCAAGTGATGCGCAATCTCCTGCTGCAGCTCCGATTCAGCGCGCTTCCATGGGAAATCCATGATCTGTCTCCTTCAAGACTCGAGCACCAGCGCCACTGCATCGGCATAGCGCTGCCATTCCGTCACTTCTTCTTGAAAATATTTCTTACCCGTGGCAGTGAGCGAGTAGAGCTTTGCCATCGGGCCGTTGCCTGATTCTTTCCATTCCGCTTTCAGCAATCCTTTGCGCTGCAAGCGGTGCAGTGCTGGGTACAGCGAACCTTGCTGGACCTGCAAGATCTCTTTGGACGTCACCAGAATTTTTTGCGCGATGCCATAGCCGTGAATGGGCCCTTGCGCCACGGTTTTCAGTATGAGCAAGTCAAGCGTGCCCTGAATGATATCTCTCTTTTTATCCGCCATACGCTACCTAGACATCCTAGCTAGCTAGATCATAACTGCGACTATGTCGGATGTCAACCTAGTGACGGCGGGTAAAAAAATGGCTGGTTAGGATTGCCCAACCAGCCATTTTTTTACTTTTGTTTGACGCGTGTCTTATTTTGAAGCGTCGCTCGGAGGCTTCATCGACGCTGAACCATTCGGCTGTGACACACCAGCCACAACACCCTGGTTCACCAGGATCTTCACTTCCACGCGGCGGTTCATCTTGCGGCCTTCGCGTGTCTTGTTATCCGCTGCTTCGTGCGTAATGCCCATGCCGGCCATCGGCAAAATGCGGTGGATCGGGATGTCTCCCTGTTGTTCCAGATAGCGCACCACCGCGTTGGCGCGGCGTTCGCTCAATTCCTGGTTATGATTGAGTCCGCCCGTGCTGTCCGCAAACCCGGCTACTTCGATCACATACCCTTTTTCGGCCAGTGCCTTTTTCGCCAGGTCGCCCAAGTCTTTTTGTGCATCCGGGGAGAGCACATCTCTATTGATTTGGAAGTAAACCGTAACCGTGTCCTTGACTTGGTAATTGTCGAGATCGGAAACGCGACGATTGACCTCCGTCACGCCCTGATTTGCTTGGTCCGCCGTCGTCTTTACCTGACCAACCAAACCTTGCGTCTGGTGTTCTTGATCTTCCAGGCTGCCTTCCTTGGCTTCCAAGGCGCCCTGCCGCGTTTCCAACTGTCCGGCCCGGCCTTCTAAAGCGCTAGACCGGCCTTCCAAACTGCCCGTTCTCGCTTCTAGCGGCGAAACACGCGCATCAATCTGGCGCGAAGCGCGCATGGAATTCGGATCGAAAGATACTTTCTCGGCAATCAAATCGCCCTTGTCGTTGCCCTTGCCCTGCGCCTCAATGTGCAGGCCAGGAACCAGCGATCCTAGATCCATCTTGGCCGAGTGACGGAAAATCATCCCGCTCTTGAGCTGAATCTTTGTCATGTCTGAGAGGTCTACCGTGCCGATCGAATCGTCGTCGATGCGCAGTTTGATCGAGTTTCCATCGCGCGAGAGAATTACCCCTTGCACCTTGACGTTCGTGCCGGCCGTAAACGCCCGGGTGTTGGGCGTAACACCCAGTACGAGCGAAGCGGTTGATAACGACAACGCTGCCATGGCTAACCCTGCCCTCAACAATTTCCCAGTGTTTTGCTTCATTGTTCTAGTACCATTCTCCTTTGGAGTTTCTTCCGAACTCCCTGTTGATCGTTCTCATGTAGACGTTTCGACGCAATAAATAGTAACGATTTTTGCGGTCAAAACACCCAGAAAGTCCCGCTCCACCAAGCTTACGACATTTCAGGCGCTAAGATAAACGGGGGAAATGACTAGAACCGGTTCGAAAACTGACAACGCCAACTTAGCCGGAAAATTTTACGGCTGGTTTGTAGTTGCTACCGCCTTTGTGACGTTTGGGCTCTCCGTCGGGATCCCTTACTACAACATGCCTTTTTTCTATGACTACTTCCAAAAGGCATTTGGTTGGAGTCTTAAGGAGATCACGTTCGGCTTTCCGATGGCTGCACTTCTTACCATCTGGGTGGGCCCTACATTAATTCCCCGTCATAGTCCTAAGAAACTCATAATCGCTGGTACTGGGCTTACCGCACTTGCGTTTTTGGGCTTTGGGAGCATGAAGGGCGCGCTTCTCCTCTATTTCGCCTTCTACTTTATTTATACGGTTGGGTATCTTTTTTCGGGTCCGATTCCCCATCAGATCCTGGTCTCGCAGTGGTTTCGGGCCAAGCGTGGGTTGGCCATGGGCATGATTTACGTGGGCGTTGGTTTGTTCGGTGGCCTAGGCGCGTACCTGGTGCGCGGCCTCACAGATCATTTCGGTTTTCAGACTGCGCTCAAAATCATGGGCGGTCTCACGCTGCTCGCCTGGCCGCTGGCCTTCTTTCTGCTCAAAGATAAACCTGCCGAAATAGGCCAGTTTCCCGATGGTTTGGACCATCCGCCCGCTGACGGACACTTGGAGCCGTTCAGTTTTTCTCATCTCCTGCACAACCGCTCGTTCTGGCTATTGCTGATCGGTAGTGTTTGCTCCATCGGCGCCATCGGTTCTATCAATCTGCACATGAAATTCGTTTTTCGCGATGCAGGGTTTGCCGATCAAAAGCTGCTAAACACTACTTGGGCGACGGCATCGTCATTGATTCTGTGGTCGAGCATTGTGGGCCGGCTTGGGATTGGGCATTTGGCGGACTTGTTTTCGAAAAAGCTAGTCATGACTGTCA
>Ga0302319_10008927_pt1 | contig 19401 bp, 3 predicted proteins | sample Bog_T0_2_FD_203319 | JGI IMG/M metagenome (GOLD analysis project Ga0302319, IMG submission 203319) | Peat permafrost microbial communities from Stordalen Mire near Abisko, Sweden - Bog_T0_2 | ecosystem: Environmental > Terrestrial > Soil > Wetlands > Peat | place: Sweden: Abisko, Stordalen Mire... | reverse complement strand
GGCGGCAGTTGGCGGCGCGCCACATGTTGTTCATCGAGGCGTATTTATCCGCGACGGCGCCGAGGTAGCGGGGCCACTGGGGCTCCGAGGGCTGGAGGACGGGGCTGACCTCGTGAAGGCCGGGGATGCCGAGGATGAGATCGTCTTCCTGGGTGACTTGCCGGATATCCTGGAGATTGTGCTCGAAGGGGGTTTCGCCAAGGAAGTCGTAGATGGCGGCGAGTGTGTCCTGGGGCTTGCGGGTGAGGTCGTCGAAATCGACAAAGTGCATGCGGTCCCTGAAGCCGCGGTTAAGGGCGTCCTGGATGCGGTTGTAGCAGATGCCGACGGCCTGATTGGGGCCGGCGAGGACCTCGCAGCGGCCCTCGACGGTCTGCCACTTGAAGTAGTTCTGCTGTTCCTGGGCCATCTCCCATGTGCCGGCGTTTTTGCGCCAGAGGCGCTCGTAGGAGGCGAGGACATCGCGGATGTCGCGGACGGGGACGAGGACCTTGGCTTTGCGATCGAGGATGGCCTCTGCCATCTCGAGGGCGGAGAGCCACGCGGGGGAGCGGTCGAAGACGACGGGCTTGTCTTTGCCGTTCTCAAAGTAGCCATCCAGGACGCTGCGCATGACGCGGAGCTTTGCGGGCTCATCCGGGGCGGCCTGGAACTCGATGATGCGGTTCCAGCGGTTGCGGACCATGAGGACGATGTCGATGATGCCGCTGGTGGGCGTGACGTCGAAGCGGGGGTTCTGGGCGAGGATGTTCGCGAGGAGATTAGAGCCGGCGCGCGGGAGGCCGGAAACGAAGTGGATCGTCTTGTTCATGGTGAATAGGGAGGGGGTTGGGCGGATCCGGGGCGGTGATTACAGCCAGTGCGGGGGGAAAGTGGCGGAGTGCTATTTTATGCGAGGTTGCGTGGGCGGTGCGGGAGCGGGTATCCACCCGCTGACAAGGCCGGAGGGCGGTACATACGCGAAGGATGCAGCCAAGCCAACTATTTTCCGGGGAAAATGCGCTTGAAAACGCAACGGGCGCCCGTTGCGGGGCGCCCGTGCGTTGGTTTGAGTGATGAGGACGAGGCCGCGGTTAGATGTTGCGAACACGGATGGGGGAGCCGCTGTTGCCCTTGCCTGAGCCGGAGATGACAGTGCCTTCGCCACCGTTTGCGGCGGGGTTGACGCTGCCGACGTTGCCCCAGGTGACGGAGGTGATGGAGGCGGCCTCGATGGCGAACGTATCGGAGGTGGCGCCGGTCGCGTTGGCGGCGGTCATGCCCGAGGCGGGCTTCGTGATATTGATTGCGCCGATGGAGCCGCCGCCGGCCGAGGTGTCCGAGCTGGAGCCGAATGAGGTGCCGGCGCCGGCGTTGGTGCTGGCGATGATATCGGCATTCATCAGGTAGCCGGTGATGGTGACAGAGGCGATGGAGGCGCCCGAAACGACGTGATCAGCCTGGGTGCTGGCGCCGCCGACTACGTAGCCGACACCGAGATCGTCACCAGCGAAGATGCCGGCATTCGGGTTGATGAAGCTGCCGTGGATGGTAACGGCGCCGATGGAACCGGCGGTGGTGAAGACCGAGCCGATGACGCCGCCGTATTGGAGCGGGGCGTTGGGGGAGTAGGCCTTGATGGTGCCGATGGCGGCGGTGGCGCCCGTGAAGCCGGTGTCGATGGCGCGGAAGTCTGAGTTGTAGATGGCGATTGCGCCGGAGTTGCCGTTGGTCAGGGCGTAGATGTTGCCGATGGTGGTGCCGGCGACGAAGTTGGATAGATGGATGGCGTCGGTATGAACGCCGGTGCCGTTGGACTTGACGGAGATATTGCCGATGGATGCGCCGGCCTTGAAGGTGGCGGAGTACACGGAGAGGAAGTTCTTATGGGAACTGCCGTTGCCCGCGGCGGCGGTGCCGGTATAGGAATTGCCAGTGACGGTGCCGATGGTGCCACCGGAGTAGAAGGTGGAGTGGGTGGTGGTGTTCTTCGAGGTGATGGCGGCGGCGTAGCCGTGGCTGCCTACTATGCCGGTGTAGGTATGGGGGGCGATGCCGGCGGAATTTGAGGCGACGGCAATGGCGTCCACATTGTTAATGGAACTGGTGGCGCTTTGCTTATAGCCGGCGCTGAGGGCGCCGCCGTAGATACCGACAGCGTAGGCGTGACCGGTCCCGGCGCCGGAGTCATTCGAGAAGCTCCTTGCGGTGGGGCTGACAAAGCCGATGGCGCCGACGACGGAACCGGAGGTGACGGAGCCGTAGCTTACCGTGGCGGTGAGGTACTTGAAGCCGTAAGCGTGGGAGTGGGATGAACCGCCGTGGCTCTGCGCGGACGAGTAAGCGTAACCGTAGATGCCGGTGGTCAGGGAGGAGCCGATGGAACCGCTCGCGGCGTGGGTGGCATCGGAAACCGTGAATGTGGTGGGATCGATGCCCTCGGAGATGGTGGTCGCGGCGAAGCCGGTGGCCTTGGCCTTGGCGACGCCAAAAACGTAACCGATCGTGGCGGTGCCTGCGTAAGCCAGGGCGCCGGAGACGGCGTTACCGGCCGAAACCGTAATGCCGGATAATCCGTAGGCGTTTGCCTTGGCTATGCCGGCGGTGTTGCTGGCGGTGGCGTAGGCGTAACCTTCGCCGCGGATGCTGACGATGGAGCTGCCTGACCCGCCGACCGCTTTGTGGGTCGAGCCGGCCTTGGCGTAGCCGATGGTGAAGTTGCTGCCCGTGATGCCATCCACCGAGTTGGTGCCGGTGGCGTAGGCCGCGACGGTGGGGACTCCGCCGTCGAGGTGGGCGGTGGCCTTGCCGTAAATGGCGCCGAGGACGCCCGCGCCGGCTTCCGCGTAGCCGGTGGCATTTGCGTTGCCCGCATACTCGTCTGACTGGCTGATGCCGTAATCGAACGCTGTCTTCGCGGAGGTGCCAGCGGTGGTGGTTGCGGTGGTCAAAGCCTTGCCTTTGAAGCCGCCGATTTTGCCATATTGGGCGAAAGCCTCGTCGCCAGTCGAGGCGCCGGAAGTAGCGGAAGCGGCATTGGCGGTGACTTTAAGCAAGCCGGCGGCGCCCCGGCCAAAGACTTTGCCGCCGGTGGCGCCTGCCGCCTCCGAATAAACGCCTACCTTGGCATAGCCGTAGATAGTGCCGCCTTTTGCGATATAGGAGTCATTGCCGGCGGTGGCGTGGCCGTGATTGGCCTTTGAGTATCCGGCTGTCAAGTGGAGAGAATAAGCGCCAATACCAGCGAAGTCATGCGCGTAATAGCCGGTGTCGCTAATGGTAGCCGTGGCGCTGACCGCGCCGATGGTGCTGCTGGCGGAAAGACTGGCGGTGGCGCCATATCCGCTGGCATTCCCGGAATTGACGGCCAGACTGGCGATGGCAAGTGAGTAATGGGTGTACGCCACGGAGCCGGAGTCTGTAGAATTTGCGGAGGCGGTATCCGTGGAGATACCGGTGAGGTTGCCGATGGTACCCTGGCCACCGTGGGAGTGCGCGCCGGATGCGGTGCCACCCGTGCTCACGCCAGCGGAGAGTGTGTTGGCAAAGCCAAGCGTACCGGCGCCGGTGCCGGTCGCATTGGCCGAATAACCGGTGGCGCTGGCAGTCTCCTTGCCATAGAGCGAGGTGATGGTGCCGGCGGCGCCGTAGGCCTTGTATCCGGTGGCGGTGGCGACGTTCACACTGAAGGCAGAGATGCCATAGGCGGTGGCGGAGTTGGTAATAGCGAGGGCGGCCTGGCTGCCGGTGGAAGTGGCGTAGGCCTTGCCGGTGAGGGCGCCGACGCTGGAGCCAGCCGAATCCGCAGTGGCGTTGCCCGTGGCAGAGGTGCTATCGGCGTAGCCGGCGTTTACAGCGAGGGTCTGAACTCCGTAGGCCTTCGTAACGATTGCGCCGATGGCGGCGGAAACCGCGGCATCGGCGGTGGCCTTGCCGTAGATGAATCCGACGGCGCCTGCACCGCCGGTGGCTGTGGCGCCATAGGCGCTGGCGGCATGGATGAGCAGCGCATCGATACCTTTCGTATAGGATTTGATGGCGCCGACATGGGAGCCCCCATCGGTAACGGTGCCGCTGGCAACCGCCATGACGTAACCGATGGTGGCGGTGGCGGAACCGGCATGGGCGATGCCGCTGGTTGATTGCGAGCCATTGGCCACCGAGCCGATGATATGGACGTTATCAAGAGCGATCAATTGATCAGGTCCGACGCCGGAATAAAGCGAGGTTGAGGCGTAGGAGGTGGTGGCGGCGACCGTGGATATGGCCTTGGCGGTGAAGCCGGCGGTGGAGATGATGCTGGTGGCGGAGGTGGCTGAGTAGCCGGTCGCGTTGCCGCCATAGAAGTACCCCTGATTGACGCCATTGATGCCCTTTGCTCCGATGTCGCCTCCGGTGCCGGTGGTGGCACCGGTAATATTTGCGTAAGCGTCGGCGGTAATCGTGCCGATGGCGCCGGTCTTGGCAGTGGCTACGCTCGCCGCGTTGCTCTGACTGGCGTACGCGCCGCCGGTGAACACATGGACGAACTGGAGGCCGAGGGCCTTGTCGGAAACGATGGTCGAGCCGTTTCCGGCGGTCTGCGCGCTGGCGATGTCAATGTAGCCCTTGCCGGTGAAGGCGCCGACCGTGCCGGCGCCGGCGCTGGCGGTAAGATATGCGGTGGCTGTGCCAACGGAGGCGCTCACAGTCTGCATGCCGATTGCCTCGGTCACATAAATGTCCGTAGCGCCGGTCCCGGTGGCGGTGGCGGAGGTGAGCTTGACCTTGGCATAACCGTACATGTTGCCGACGTTACCGGTGGCTCCATTGGCGACGGCCGTGCTGTAGGATGAGCTGGCCAGGGCGGAGGCGACATTAATATGGCTTTGCTCGATGCCGTAGGTCTCATGCACACCCATGCCGATGCCATTGTTGTGGGTTGTGCCGTCGAATGTGACCAGGGCTTTGCCCTTCACATTGCCGAGCGTTCCCGAGTCGGCGTCGGCTGTGCCGATGCCATGGGCGTAACCGGCGCGAACATTTATATCAAAGATGCCGGAGGTGGCAATTACATTGGTCGCCTCCGTGCCGTCCGAGATGCTGGTGAAAGTTGAGGAGGCGCCACCGTATATCGAGCCGATGACGGCGACATTGGCGTGAGCGTAGCCGGGATCAGTGGCGGTGGCTTTGGCGTAGCCGGCATTGAAGGTGGAATTGTAAATGCCCCGGGTGCCAAATTCATGGACGAATTTGCCGGAATAGTTTTCCTCGTTCGCATTGAGGGTGACCTTGGCGATGCCGGAGATGCCGTAGCCCTTGCCGTTGATGCCCTGGACGCTGGTGGGCACGACGTAACCGGCGGCGGTGGCGATGTAGCCGGTGCCCGCGTAGGAGTGCTTGTTGGAGGTGGCGGTGCCCGCATAGACGGTGAGGTGGGAGATACCGGCGATCTTCCCGGCGTAAACCTGGCTGGTGGCGCCATTCGCCACGCCAGTGAGACCGACCGTGGCGGTTCCGTAGATGTAGCCGACGACGCCTTCGGCGCCATATGCCTTGCTGCCGGTGCCGTTGCCAGTGGCGACGCCCGCGGATAAGCCTACGGAATCGATGCCATAAGAGGTGCTGGCGTAAAGACCGGTGGTGGAATCCGTCGTGCCAGTAACATTGTCCACCGCAGTGCCGTAAACCGTCTTGATGACGCCTTTCGCGCCGGTGGCATAGTAGCCGTAGGCGGTGGCGGCGGAGAAGGTGCTGCCCACGATGCCGCGGGCGATGCCGATGGCCTTGCTGCCGCTGTCGTAGGCTTTTACCGTGGTGGTGGCGCTGCCGGAGACGGCGCCGATGGTGCCAGATTTGGCGTATGCCTCGTCGCCGGGCGCAGTGCCCGAGGTGCGGGCATCGCCGACGAGAACAGTCAGTGCGTTGATGCCGTAGGAGTAGCCAACGGCGCTGTAGCCATAAGCCTTCGAGACCGCGGTGCCGGTGGTGGCGCCGACGGAGCTGCCAGCGCCGCCCTTGGAATAAGTGGTCCCGAACGCGGTGCCAGCGTAAAGCTTGACGGGATCGATGCCGAAGGATTTGGCCTTGGCCTTGCCAGGGTGATCGGTCAAGGAGCCGCCGGCCTTGGCATAGCCGGAGCCGATGGTGGCGCCGATGATGCCCGTGCCAGCTTGCGCGTTCGCGCCGCTGGCGCCACCAGCGAAGGCGTAGGTGTTCTTAACACCGGAGGAGTAGGCGTACACGTTGCCGGCGCCTCCATTGCCATACGCGATGGCCTTGCCGGTGCCGGTGATGCTGGTAATGGTGGCGGTGTCGCCATCGGCGTAATTGTTGCCGACCGCATAACCGGCGTCCAGGGTGACGTGCTTCATGCCGTAACCGTCGACCGTGGTGACAGTGGGGTTGCCGTAAGTGAGGAACTTCGAGGTGCCGTAGGCTTTGCCGGTGCCGGAGACGGCGCCGATCGTGCCAAGGCCCGCGTAGGCGTTGTTGCCGAAGGCCGAACCGGCGTAGAGGTTTGTGAACGTGAGGCCGTAGGCGATGGCGACCGTGGTGGCAGCGCCGCCGGTGGCGCTGGCCGTGGCCTTGGTGATGCCAGTTGTGGCGCCGATCTCGCCGTTGCCGTCCGCGTGGGCGTCGGCGGTTTTGCCGTAGGAGACGGCGTCGCCAGCCTGTGTCTTGATGTTGATGATGCCGTAAGACTTCGCGGTGCCGGAGGTCGGGTCTGGCAGGATCGTGTTGATGGCCGTGGCTGTAGCCAGTGAGGTGGCAGTGCCATGGATGCCGACGCCGGCTCCATTGGTCCCTATGTAACCGAGACCACCGTATGCGTTGCCCTTTGTGAAGGCATTGGCGGCCTGGATATAGGCGTACCGGGCGTAAAATCCGCCAGATTTGGTGCCAGCGCCAAGGCCGAAGGAGCGGGCGTAGGCAGTGGTGGGGCTGGCGGTGGTGGAAGTGCCCTTTGCCGTGGCGGTGGCGGAGCCCTTGGCGATGATGCCCTGGATGATGGCTTGATAGCCGGGGCTTGAGGTTCCCAATCCTTGCCAGCCGGCTGCGTAGGCATTGCTGGTGCCGCCATGCTCGACGAAGGCGTTGCCCGCGCGGAGGGTGATGTACTCGACGCCATAGGCCTCGGACTTGGCGGTGGGGTCTGTCTTGCCGTATGCGTTGGAAACGGCGGTGCCGTAACCCTTGACGACATTAATGTAAGCGTATGCCTTGGTGGCGATGGCCTTGCCGCCGCCGTAGGTCACGGCGTTGGCGGCATTGAGGGAGATGGCCTCGACGCCATGGGCGTAGGCCTTGGACGAGGCGGTGCCGCCGCCGGTGGTGCCGGCATTCGCGGTGGCTTTGCCCACGATGTAACCAAAGTAGCCGATTTTCCCGTAATAGCTCTTGGCAGGACCGGAGCCGAAGTTGGCGGCGTTGCCGGCATAAGCGTAAACCGTCTTGAGGCCGTAGGCCTTGGCCGTGGAAGCGCCAGCCTGGGGAGTGGTGAATGGGGTCTTGGAGGCGTAGGCCTTTGCGTAGGCGTAACCGAGGAAGCCGCCGATCTCGCCATGCCCGCCGAACGCGGAGAGGGTGGCGGCGGGGTTGGTTATAACGGCATTGCCTGAGTAGGCCTGAATTCCTTTGATCCCATAAGCGGTAGCGGTGGAGGTGGCGCCGGCGTAATAGGTGGGCGGGAGGGTGGCGGGTGTGATGGCAACCAGCGTCGAGTAGGCCTTGGCCTCGCCCTCGAACTGGCCGATGTTGCCGGTGCCGCCTTTTGCGTAGTAACCGCCTTGGGCGTTACCGGCGGAGAGCCTGACGCTCCGGAAACCGATGGCGGTGGTGGCGGCGGAGTACCCGCTGGCGTAGGCCTTCGAGCCGCTGTAAGAATTATCGTCGAAGGATATGAAGCCGGTGCCGCCGTATGCCACGCCGCCGTAGGCGTTGCCGGCGAGGACCTTGAGGGTCGATAGAGGCTCGGCGACAGCCTTTGCGATGCCGGTGTTCGTGAGGGAACCGGCGGAATCGCCGGCGATGGCCTTGGCGTATTGGTTATAGGTGGTGGACTCGAAGGCGCCGATGGTGCCTGAGCCGCCCTTGGCGATATCGGTCGGCGTGGCGCCGGCAGTGGCATTGCCCGCGCTGAAGAGAACCGTGTCGGTGGCGTAATCGTAGGCGTAGGTCTTGGCGGCGCCGTAGGCCTTGGCGTAGGTGTCGATGATGATGTTGCCCATCGAGCCGGTGCCGCCCTTGGCGTAGGTGACGCCCACGGCATCGCCGAGGTGAACATTGAGGCCGGCGATTCCGGTGGATTTGGCGATCGTGGAACCGCCAACGTTGACGGACTTGGCGTAGGACTCCGCTGTGGCGGTGACATTGCCGGAGATGGTGCCGGTGCCGCCCAACGCAATGCCGTAGGTGGAGCTGGCGTAGCCGAGCGATACATTAAGGCCATTGATGCCGAGGGCGTAGGCATGCGCGGAGGCGCCGATGCCGACGGCCTGGGCGTTGGCATAACCGCCGCCGTTAATGTAGTCCAGAATGCCCGTGCCGGCGGCGCTACTGCCGGAGACATTGGGTGACGCGGCGGTGACGGTGCTGGAGCCGTCGATGCCGAAGCCGGTGGCGGCGGCGTTGCCGACAATGCCCTTGGCATCCGAATCGGCCGTGCCGAGGCCTTTTACGTAACCGATTTTGCCGTAGGCGACCAGGTTGCCGAATCCTGCCGAAACCGCGACCACGTTGAGGCCGGCGGAGAGGGAATGCGCATTGCCGTCATAGGAGTGGGAAATGGCGGTGGCATCGCCATAGACATTGCCGATCACCCCGTGAACGAAGCCGGCCGTGATGTCCGTATGGGCGATGCCGTAGGCGGTGGTGTATGCAACGGCGCCATGCGCGGTGGCTTTTGCGTAGCCTTCGACATTGGGGAGGTACCCCTTTGATGTCCCGGCGCCGGTGCCGGCGTCGAAATTCGCGTAGTCAAGGCCGTAGGCTTTGCCGGTGGCGGCGCTATCGCCCGTGTCCGTGGCGGTGGCTTGCGCGTTGCCGTAAATCCTGCCCGAGATGGTGCCCTTGGAACTGAGGCCTGTGCCGGCTTGGAAGAACGAGTTGCCGGCCCTGTCCCCGATGCCATAAGCGACCGCGGAGGTGCTGTAGGCACCGGATGTGGACTTTGCTATGCCGTAGCCGTACACACCGGCGATGGTGCCGACGCTGGTGGCGGCATCCGATGCGATGGCGCTGGAGCTGAGAATGCCTGAGCCAGAGGCGGAGACGATGAAGCCGTAAGCGTAGGCATGACCCGTGCCCGTGATTTTTCCAATCGCGCCGCTGCCATTGGCGACGGCGGTACCGCCATTGGCGGCCTGGGCGTAGAAGTGGGAGGACTGTATGCCGACGGCGGTGGCGGAGTCCGAGTACTTGCCATTCTCATAGCTGCTGTGAATCTTGGCGGTGGCAGTGCCGGTGATGGCGCCGATCTTGCCGTAAATGCCGCTGTAACCGGCGTACACCTTTGTTTTGTTGATGCCTATGGCCGTGGCTTTTTCGTAGGCGTTCGTGTAAGTTACCGTCGCGTTTGCGGTGGCGGAGACTCCGTCCACATACCCGTGGTTAAGCCCGGCGCTGATGAGGGTGTTGTAAATGCCGGTGGCGGTGGCGCTGCCGCCCGTCGAGGTCGCGGTGGCGTTGCCGGTGATGAGGCCATTGATATAGCCGGAGCCATTGGCGCCAGTGCCAGCCTTGATGACGCTGCTACCGTAATCGGTGTAATAGGTGTAGTAGGGAGGCGCGACAGGCTTGGGCACTATCGGCACCTGACCGTGAAGCACGGAAACCGTAAATCCAGCCGCCGTGGCGCTGCCCGCGTCGGCGGTGGCTACGCCAATGCCGGTGACGGCGTCGATGTAACCCTTTGCCTTGCCGGAGTAGATCTTCGTGTTCTTGAAGCCGTACCCAGTGGCGGAACCATCATTGGAGGTGGCGATGCCGGTGGCGCTTATATTGCCGGTGATCGTGCCGATATGACCGACGCCCGCAACGCCGCTGCCGGCGCGGAGCGTATAGCCGCCGACGGTCTGAAAGCCGTAGTGGTGAGGGCTCCCGCCCCCGGGGTAGCCGTAAACGCCGATTGCGACCGTTTTGCCCTCGCCATAAGCCTTGGCGGTGCTCGAAAGACCGGCGATTGTGCCGCTGGCGTAGCCGGACCAGACGCTGGAGTGATTCATGCCATAAGCGTAGGCGGTGCCCTGCGAATGAGTGGTGGCGGTGGCGGTGATGGCGCCGATGTAGCCGATGCCGCCGGAGAGGGTGCCTGCGGCAAAGTAGCTCGCATTGATGCCGGTGGCGGCGCCCTGAGTATGCGCAATGGCGGTGGCGGCGGAGGTAATGGCGCCGATATGGCCCGTGCCAGCGCCGCCGGCAACGAAGAGGGACTCATTGATGCCATTCGCGGTGGCCGCGCCGAATGCGGACTCAGCGATGCCGGTGGCATTGATCGTGCCGAAGGTGCCATTGCCGGCGGTACCGGAGGGGGTGGTGGCGCCTGTGCCGGCGTAGAAGCCGCTGCGAACGATGCCGCCGGCGTAAACCGTGGCGGAGGAAACCTGGCCGCCCTGAGCCTTGCCGTAGCCGTAGATGTTGCCCATGTTGCCGTGGTCCGTACCGGCAACGAACGCGCTCGACTCGATGCCGTATGCGACAAGGTGGCCGGCGCCGTTGACCTTTGCGGTGCCGGTGATGATGCCGATGTGGCCGTAGGACTCGGGACCGCCGCCGGCGATGAACGTCGAGACGGAGATACCGGTGTGGACGCCGACCGCGCCATTGGCCTCAGATGTGCCCGTGATCGTGCCGATAAAGCCTGAGCCGCCGGTGATGGCGGAACCGCCGGCGCTCGCGAAGAAATGGCTGCTGCCGATGCCGTATGAGTAACTGCCGGGGGCGGTGGTGGTGCCGATAATGGAGTCAATGTCATCCGCGGCCGTAAAGGTGCTGCCGAGGATGCCGCTGCCGGTGCCGTGGGTGGCCTTGCTGTAGCCCTCGATGCTGTCGATGGCGCCAAAGTGGCTGGCGCCGTGGTTTACATCGGCATTGACCGTGACATTCACGATGCCATCCGCGCTATAAGCGCCGAGGGCGGCGCCGTAGATGCTGGAGATGCCCTCCGCGTAGAACTGGCTGCTGGCAATGCCGCTGCCGCCCCGGCCGACCGTGGTGCCGCGAATCGCGCCGATGGAGCCGGTTGAGCCGGCGGACTCGGCGGCGTTGAACTTGGAATTGGCGATGCCGCTGCCGCCGTAGATATTGGTGACAGTGCCAGTGATGCTGGTGATGCCGGTGGAGGCAAGGAAGGTGGACTTGTAGATACCGGCGACGCCGTAAGGCCCGCTGCCGCTGAAGCTGGCGGAACCGGCGGTTGTGCCGGTGATGAAACCGATGCTGCCGTTGTTGTCCGAGGCGGTGTTGGCGTTGAAAGTGGAATAGGCGATGCCGCTCGCGCCGAGGTGGCTGTAGGATTTGCCGGTGATGCTGGTGATCCCGTGCGCGGCGTAGAAGCCGGATTGGTAGATACCGCTGCCGTAACCGGAGGTGGTGCCGGAAATGGCGCCGATGGTGTTGCCAGTGACCGTGACTTGGTAAATACCGCTGCCACCACCAGCGGTGCCGGTGACGGCGCCCACCGCGCCAGTCGTGGAGAAGGTGCTTTCCGCGATACCATTGCTGGAATAGAGCTGGCCCGTGAGGCCAATGGAGCCGGCGTTCACACCCTTGATATAACCAATGCCGCCGGAGCCCGCGGCGACCGTGGTGTGATCGATACCATTATCGCTCGCTGAACGCCCGTAAACGCCCTTGACATAACCGGTGCCGCCGACCCCGGCTCCCGCGCTGACCACAACGTGCTCAAGGGCATCCGAGGCGATGCTGCCACTGCCGCCGGTGACGACGCCCTTCACGATGCCGACATTACCCAGATCAGCCTGGATGGTGGCGTGATACATGGCGTTGCTAAGGACCGACCGGGCATAAACATTGCCGATCGCGCCGGAAGTAGCGTGGAAGGTCGAGTAATAGATGCCAGGGCCGCCGATTGCGATGGCGCTGACATTGCCGATACCGGTGGCGCCCGAGGTGGCGGTCACGAGGAAATTGCTGTCAAAGATGGCGGCGTCGAGACCGTTTGAGAAGGTGCGGACGGTGCCTTCCTCCGAGGAGCTGTAGGTCTCGAAGTCGTGATAGACCGTGTTCGCGGCGGTGGCGTAGATATTGCCGATCTGTTTACCAGCGGAGAACGTGCTGTTATCGATGCCGCGATTCGGCATGTAGGCCGGGGCGCCGCCGCTGGCCGGCGGGAAGAAGCTGCCAACGGCGCTGGCGTAGCCCTTGATCGTGCCGATGGTACCGCCGGCGATGAAGGTCGAGTGATCGATGGCGGAGGCCGAAGGGACCAGCGTGTATCCGGTGAGGGCGGAGCCGCTGACCGAGGCGACGGTCTCGAGGACATTGCCGGCGCTGTCGAAGGCGAAGGTGGCGTCCTGGGAATGGGCGTAAATGGTGCCGATGTTGCCGGTGGCGCTGACGGCATCGAATGCGATGCGGCCCTCGTGCGAGGTGATGCTGCCGACATTGCCGGCCGTGGCGGTGATGACGTTGCCGCTGATATCGCCCAGGGCGCTGATGTTGCCGATATTGCCGGCGATGAAGACGTCCGACTTGGGCCCGGGCTGGCCACCGGCGACCGTGACGACGCCGCTGAGATTGAGGAGGCCGGTGAGGTTTACATTGATCAGGAGGCCGGCCTTGATAAAGGAGGCAGTGTTGCTGCTGCCGCCGATAAACCCGGCGATGGAGGTCACGGAGGTGATTGTCGAGAAAGCGAAGACCGAGGTGCCCTGGATGCTGAGATTGGCGGTGATGGCGCCTACGGTGGTGGCCTCCGTCGAGCCGCCGCCGATGACATCGCCGCTCAAGCCGCCCTGAAGGACCGTGACGCTGCCAATGGCGCCGCCCGCCGAGGTGAATTGCGAGTTCGTGATCGAGGCGACGGAGGAGATGTTGCCGATGCCGGAGGGGCCGGCGGTGAATGTGCTGTTGACGATGCCGCTGGTGACCGAGGCGAGCGTCGAGTTGCTGGTGATCTTGCCGATGCCGGTCGCGGCGGTGACAGAGGCATCGCTGAAGAAGCCGGCGGTAATGGCGCCGATGCTGCCGGCCGAGGCGATGATCTGGCCGCTGAAGGGGGTGGCGGCCTGCGACAGGGTGATGTTGCCGATATTACCGGCTAGAGCCTGGACGGTGCCGGTGAAGGCGGTGCCGCTATTGATGGCGAGGGCGCCGATGCCGCCGGGGCCGGTGGACTCGAGAAGGCCGGTGAAGTTGCCATTGATGCTGGCGCTGGTGAATCCTGTCGCGGTGGCGGTGCCAAGGAGGGAGCCAGTAAGCGAGAAGCTGCCCACGGGGCCGCCGGCGATGAGGCTGGCGACCAGGTTATTGGCATTGAACGAGCCAATGGCCCCGGTGGTGACGACATTGGCAAGAACGTCGTTAGCCAGGAAGTTACCGATGGAAGTGGCGGAAATGTTCGCAAGGACGTTGCTGAACGGGGCGTCGATCGAGCCGAGAGCGCCATTGATGGTGATGGCGCCTGCGAGATTGTTCGTGGAAGGATTGTCAGTGCGCCCGCGGAGTGTCAGCGCGCCGACGGGGCCGTTGACATAGATATTGCCGAAACCGGCGGTCTTGAAGGGATCGTACAGCATGCCGGCGCGGAACTGGGCGTCGCCCAGGTCCACGGCGATGCCGCCGGGAAGGGGATGCGGGGTGCCATGCTTGGGCGCGGTCGAGCCGACGCCGATGCCGGCGGTGCTGGTGTCGCTGATGTCCTGGAAGTCGCCGCCATTGATGGTAATGCCGCGCAGGGGGGTGGTGACGTCGATGCTGCCTATCTGGACGAGGCCGGGGGTCCAGCCGAGAGTGGAATTGCCGATGGCGTAAACCGTCTTGAGAGGATCGCCGACGATTTTGACGCCCTCCTGATAAGTCTCCGAGAGCTTGAAGTCGTGGGGCTTGGTGTAAATCTGAAGGACCGTGGAATCCGTGGCCTTGCCATTGATCGTGATGTTCTGGATATCGGCGTGATTGGGCGCGCCGCCATCGAGCGTGATATTGAAACGGGCGCTGGCGGGAGCGCCGACGAGACGGACCAGGACGGAATCACCCCATGCATCGGTGAAGGTAACGCTCCTGCGATTGAACCCATTATTCGTAAGGCCGCCGGAGAAGAGCACGCGGCCCTCGAGAACGTCGAAATCGGGCTTTCTGCGGGGCTCGGTGAGGATGCGGGAGGACGCCTGCTCTGGCTGCGAGGGCTGGGCGGGCCGTCCTTGCGCCTTCGATAATTTTTTGCGGGACGAAGCGACGAGTTGTTTAAACATCCGAGTCATAACGGGATCCTCTGGGGTTGCGGATTACTAGCTTTGGGTTTTCAAATTACTGACAGGGCCACGAACCAACTTGGCCGCGACTACAACATGCCGCCGGCTGAAGATATCCATCACGAAGGCGGCAGGCGGGCATGTGGGTAGTCTTACGGAGGGCGAGTGCGGTGTGTCAATGCGATTGGGAGAAAAGATCGCCAATTCTTAAGAAGACAAAGCCAGAGAGCAGGGTAATGAAGGGCGTAAACCACGGATTAATGTTTTCCAAGTATCTGATGTATATTAACTTACAGTGATATTATGTAGCCATTACAGCCAAGGTGCATCAGAGAGGCATTGAAACCATGCCGAAGCGCTCGAGGGACGGGAAATGCGGCAGAGAACGACGCCGAATCGCCTTATTGAATGTAGTTAAAATTAAACAGTCATCTCCTTACGGAAACGACGCTATTGTCCGGTTAAATTAGGCTAAAACGGGGATTACGATGTAGCGAGTAACCTCATTTTTCGGGAGCAGACGGGCCGTGTAGCACGTGAAATGGCATCGTGAGAAGCGAGAAATGATGGAAAATGTCCGATAAATCTTTACTCAGCGAGGGGTGATTGTGTAGCTGTGGCAATGAAAGGCAGGCCGTACCAATGTTCCTCCAGGAAACCAAGACCAAACGCGGGGGTAAAACCTACACGTCGTACCTCGTCCGCGAGTCATTCCGCACCGCGGAAGGGCCGCGAGGGCGCACGATTTGCAACCTGACGCACCTGCCGAAGGAGGTGCGCGACCTTGTGGCGAACGCGTTGAAGGGCGAGGCGCTGGTGCCGCTGGACAAGGTGGAGGTGAACAATATCCATAGCTGCGGGGGATGCGTGGTGCTGGAGGATGCGGCAAGGAGGCATGGGGTGGACGCCCTGCTCGATCCGCTGGCGCCGCGGAATCGGGGGCTGGTGCAGGCGATGATTTTTGGCGGGCTATTGTTCCCGCCGTCCCTGGCGTCATTTTATGCGGAGTCGCGCTCGGCGCGGCTGGCGATGTTCTGCGGGCTGGATGCGGAGAAGGAGCGCTTTGAGCCGGCAGACCTGGCCGCGGCGCTGACTGAACTGGATGAGCGCTGGGCCGCGGTGTGCGCCAGGATGCTGCGCCCGCCGCACGGCGGGGTGCGGGCGGTGACGCTGTTCCAGACATCGCGCGAGGGGGAGGCGGTCGAGATGGGCGCGCTGGGGATGGATGCGGAAGGAATCCCGACGCCGCTGATGATGGGACGAGCGGAGCCGGGACTGCGAGGCTTTCTACAGGAGATGGAGAAGCAATCGAAGGGGGGCGGGCCGATGCTGATGCTGGATGAGGAAACGGCAACGCGGATGGACGTGGAGGAAGGTCAAACGTACCTGGTGGAACTGGGGAGGGAAACGCTGGAAATGCTCCAGCGGCAACTCAATCAGACGCAATTGCATCATGCCATGCGGGAGGGGGCGCCGGTGGAGGTGCGTCATCACGGAGAGCGTTACGTCCTGGCGCGAGCGCGCGAACAGGGGCAGCCCGCAACGAAAGCGCCCGATACAGGGGTGCGGGTGGGGAGCCTTAAGGAGCTCTCGGCCATCTCAACGGGAAAGACGGCGGAGGCGGGCACGGCATCGCGGGCCGGGACCGGGCCGGGGGCGTTCCATGGGGTGACGACGAATCTGCCGGCGGAGAAGCTGCCGGCCGCGGCGGCGATGGAGTGGGCGGGCCGGGCGCGCCTGGCGCGGGCGGTGTTCTCGCCGGTGCAGATCGCGATGGGAGGAAAGGCCGCTGGGGACGCGGCATGGAGGAACCACCAGAATTTGCAATTCCTCACGCACCGGCTCCGGTGCCAATTGCAGGCGGAATGGCGGGCGCTGGGGGAATGCCGGGCGGTCGAGGAGGTGTTGCGGGACCTGCAGGAGGTTCACCGGGCGACACTTACCGTGGACGGGACGGTGGTGCGGCGTTTTGCGACGAAGCCATCGAAAGCGGTGGCGGCGCTATTGACGAAGCTGGAAGCTTGGGAGCTGTTTCAATCCGCCGAAGGCGGGCGGGGGTAGGGGAAAGAATTCGCGTCAGCGAAGATCGGGGTCATCGGCGCGGAGGCGGGCTTGGGCGAGGACTGCTTGAGTGCGGTCGATGGGAGCCTTGAGGAAATCAGTTCCCGGCGCGGCGGGCGCGGTGGCTGCGACCGGAGCGGGGGCGGCGGTGTGATGTTTAACGATGAAGAGGCAAACGGAACCGGCAACGAGAAGGAGCGCGAGGTATCTCATAGAGGAGGGAAGGAGCATTTGGCCTGCCATGGCGGGTGGATGGGCCCGGGGCGGGATTATTTTTCTCACTGAGACGGTAATGCAGGGCAGGAGAACCGAAATGGGTCTTGATGTCAGCCCAGAGAGAGGAATTGCGGACAGATTATTTGGGCTGTGCAAGAAGTCCTGATGAAACATACCCTGCGAAGAATCCCTTGAACTGAGCGCGCACCCCGAGCCCGGGAGCGCGAATCATCGATCCAACCCCCAAATCCCGCCGAAATATGGAAGTACTCGACCTGCCCCAGACCGTGGACCCCGGAGCGATGCATGCCCTGCTGGGAGCGTACCACGGGGACCCCTTTGCGGTGCTGGGGATGCAGGCGGCGGGCGGGCGGCTGGTCGTGCGGGCAATTCGCCCGGATGCAAGGGACCTGACGGTGGTGCGGATGTTGGACGGGAAGAAGTTCCCGGCAAAGCGGTTGCACGAGCATGGCTTCTTTGAGGCGATCCTCCCGGCGGATGTGGAGCAGCGTTTCCGCTATGAGCTCGAGGCGACGGCTCATGATGGGCATGTGTGGCGCTTCCGGGACCCGTACTCGTTCGGGCAGATTCTCGGCGCGATTGATCTCCACCTGTTCGCGGAAGGGAATCATTACGAGGTGTACAAGAAACTGGGAGCGCACCTGATGGAGATAGACGGCGTGCGCGGGTGCAGTTTCGCCGTCTGGGCGCCAAATGCGCAGCGCGTGAGCGTGATCGCGGATTTCAACGGCTGGGACGGGCGGTATCACCCGATGCGGAAGCTGCTGGGGGGCGGGGTGTGGGAGATATTCATCCCGGACGCGGGGGAGGGAGCGCACTATAAGTTTGAGATCAAGGCATCGCACGGCGTGCTGCTGCTGAAGAGCGATCCGTACGGCTTTTACGCGCAACATGGCCGTGAGACGGCGTCGATGGTTTTCGACCTGAACCGCTATCATTGGGCGGACAGCGAGTGGATCGAGCAACGCTCAAAGACGGACTGGCAGAAGAGCGCCGTTTCGATCTACGAAGTCCACCCGGGATCGTGGGCGCGGCATTTCGCGGAGGGGAACCGGTACCTGAGCTATATCGAGCTTGCGGACGCGCTGATCGGGTACGTGGTGGACATGGGGTACACGCACATCGAGCTCATGGGGATCGCGGAGCACCCATTCGATGGGTCATGGGGTTACCAGGTGACAGGCTATTACGCGCCGACGAGCCGGTACGGGAACCCGGATGAGTTCCGGCATTTCGTGGACCGGTGCCACCAGAAGGGGATCGGGGTGATCATGGACTGGGTGCCGGGACATTTCCCGAAGGACGCGACCGGGCTGGCGGAGTTCGACGGGACCGATTTGTACGAGCACCAGGACCCGCGGAAGGGGGAGCACATGGACTGGGGGACGTTGATTTTCAACTACGGGAGAAACGAGGTGCGCAACTTCCTGATCGGGAACGCGCTGTTCTGGATGGATGAGTACCACATCGACGGGCTGCGCGTGGATGCGGTGGCATCGATGCTCTACCTGGATTACTCGCGGAAGCCGGGTGAGTGGGTCCCCAATCAATTCGGCGGGCGGGAGAACCTGGAGGCGATCTATTTCCTGAAGCGGTTCAACGAGGTCTGCTACGAGCGCTTCCCGGGGATCATGACAATCGCCGAGGAATCGACGGCGTGGCCCGGCGTGTCGCGGCCGACGTACCTTGGCGGGCTGGGGTTTGGCTTCAAGTGGAACATGGGGTGGATGCACGATTTCATTCATTACATGAGCAGGGAGCCGATCTTCCGGCGGTATCACCAGGGGGACATCACCTTTTCGCTGCTCTATGCGTTCCATGAGCACTTCATGCTGGTGCTCTCGCACGATGAGGTCGTGCATGGGAAGGGATCGATGATCACGAAGATGCCCGGGGATTGGTGGCAAAAATTCGCGAACCTCCGGCTCTTCTATGCGTGGATGTACGCCCACCCGGGCAAGAAGCTGCTCTTCATGGGCGGCGAGTTCGGCCAGAGCTCGGAGTGGAGCCACGAGCGGAGCCTGGATTGGTGGCTGCTGGATTATCCCGAGCACGCGGGAGTGCGGCGGATGATCCAGCATATAAACTGGCTGTACAAGACGGAGCCGGCGTTGTGGGAGCTGGATGACACGTACGAGGGGTTCGAGTGGATTGATTTCCATGACGCCGATAACTCCGTGGTGGCGTTCATGCGGAAGGCGAAGACGGGCGCGCCGCTGGTTTTCATCGTGAATGCCACGCCGGTGGTGCGGTCGGGCTACCGCGTGGGGGTGCCGGGCGAGGGATTTTATCAGGAGATTCTCAACACCGATTCCGGGGCGTACGGGGGCAGCAACGTCGGGAACTACGGCGGGATGCATGCGGAGCCGATCCCATGGCAGGGCCAGACGCATTCGATCATGCTGAGGCTGCCGCCGCTGGCCGTTAGCGGGTTTAAGAGGGTGCGCTGACGCGTGAAACGGGCGCCCTAACCCCGGAAATAAAAGATCGTTGCAAAAATGTTAAAATAATTTGATTTGCACAGGCCTCCGGCGTACGGTTCCATCGTCCGCCTCCACTCCCTTCGGACAGAAAAATTCCACCTCTCCTCAAACATATGAAACTACCCAGAACAAACAGGGGCTTCACCCTGATCGAACTTCTCGTCGTAATCGGCATCATTGCCCTTCTCGCGAGCATCGCGGTGCCGGCATTTACCGGCGTCCAAATC